>ENA-OOYA01000144-OOYA01000144.1-human-gut-metagenome-genome-assembly--contig:-NODE-144-length-14170-cov-2.091109_pt1 | contig 14170 bp, 10 predicted proteins | sample MGYA00241695_ERZ501361 | MGnify/ENA primary metagenome ERZ501361 (study PRJEB25962, sample SAMEA2042839) | human gut metagenome | biome: human gut; feature: human-associated habitat; material: faeces... | reverse complement strand
CACCTTTTAGAGCCTGAAACATGGCCTTTTGCAACACATTGTGTATCAATGCGTTATACAGTCCGATACATTCCGTCCCGAAGCGCCGCCCTACAAGCCGCACGACAGGGGGCATGAAACTGTAACTAACGGCACCAGTCCTTCACGCTGCAAGGCGCTGACAGAACACGGAAAAGCCGGCAGCGGCGTGCCTTCCGGCATGCTCCGGCAGTATGACAACCGGCATGGATCAGCCCCTCAAACAGCCCCCATATCGCCTTTGCGGCCCCTCAGACAGCCCCATAATGAACTAAAACGGCCGCCATATTTTGTTTTCTTGCACAAAAACACTATCTTTGCAACCGGAATAAACCTAAATTCCATAAAAAGAACAACCCACGGATAGATGAAAGAATTTTTACAAGTATTGCGCCGTTTTGTACCTCCCTACAAAAAATACCTGGTACTGACGGTGGTGTTTAATATCCTTTCGGCGGTATTGAACATCTTTTCTTTCATGGCCATAATACCAATCCTGCAGATACTTTTCAAGACTCAGGCGGCCAGCGTGCCTGCCGGACTGATGGACTGGGGCAGCGGCAACATGAAAGATGTGCTGATAAACAACGCCAATTATTATATCTACGAGATGATCGGGAGCATGGGCGCCACCACAACGCTGCTCGTCATAGGCCTGTTTCTGGCCTTCATGACGTTTCTGAAGACGGGTGCCTATTTCCTTTCGTCGGCCACGATAATTCCTATACGCACAGGCGTGGTGCGCGACATACGCAACCAGCTCTACCGCAAGATTACGTCGCTGCCGCTCGGATTCTTCTCCGAGGAACGCAAGGGCGACATCATAGCGCGCATGAGCGGCGACGTGCAGGAGATTGAGAACTCCATAATGTCGAGCCTCGACATGCTCTTCAAGAACCCCATACTGATAGTGTTCTATTTTGCCACGCTGCTCGTCATCAGCTGGCAGCTGACGCTCTTCACGCTCGTCATAGTGCCCATAATGGGCTGGTTCATGGGCTTTGTGGGCCGCAAGCTGAAGCAGAAGTCGATAAAGGCGCAGTCGCTGTGGAGCGACACGATGAGCCAGGTGGAGGAGACGCTTGGCGGACTGCGCATCATAAAGGCCTTCTGCGCCGAGGAGAAGATGAACCGCCGCTTCGACAAGATTAACTCTGAATACCGCGAGAACATACGCCGCGTGAACACCCGCCAGCAGATGGCCCACCCGATGAGCGAGTTTCTCGGCACGGTGATGATTGTCATAGTGCTCTGGTTCGGCGGTGTATTGGTGCTAAACAACATGACTCTGAGCGGCCCCACGTTCATCTACTATCTCGTTATACTCTACAGCATCATCAATCCGCTGAAAGAATTCTCGAAGGCGGGCTACAACATACCCAAGGGTCTCGCCTCGATGGAGCGCGTGGACAAGATACTCATGGCCGAGAGCAACATCAAGGAGCCTGAGCATCCGGTGCACATAACCGACTTCAAGAGCAAGATAGAGTTCCGCAACGTGTCGTTCAAGTACGACCAGAAGTGGGTTCTGCGCAACATCAACCTCACCATCGAGAAGGGCAAGACCGTGGCGCTCGTAGGCCAGAGCGGCGGCGGTGGGCTCGTTGATGATACGCTTGACGTCGAGGCCGGCGATCTTGCCGGCGTCCTTCGTCGCCTGGCGCTGCGCGTCGGTGAAGTAGGCCGGCACGGTGATGACGGCTTCGGTCACGGGCTCGCCAAGGTAAGCTTCTGCGTCAGCCTTCAGCTTCTGCAGGATCATGGCGCTGATCTCCTGCGGGGTGTACTTCTTGCCGTCGATCTCTACTTTATAATCCGAGCCCATCTCGCGCTTGATCGAGCTGATCGTGCGGTCCGGGTTCGTGACGGCCTGACGCTTTGCCACCTGGCCGACCATACGCTCGCCGGTCTTGGAGAACGCGACGACGGACGGGGTGGTGCGATGACCTTCCGCGTTGGGGATAACGGTCGCTTCGCCGCCCTCCATGACGGAGACGCAGCTATTGGTAGTGCCAAGGTCGATACCGATAATTTTACTCATAATGATTTCCTCCTGTATTGAAAGCAGATTGTGTATACGAATTTATATGGGATCAGTTTGCGACTTTCACGACGGAATACCGCAGCACGCGGTCGCCGATGCAAAAGCCCTTTTCAAACTCCTCCACGACAACGCCCTCGCCGTAAGCATCATCCTCGATGTGCATGACGGCGTTGTGGCGGTTGGCGTCAAATGGTTGGCCGACGGCTTCGATCGCCGTCACACCGAGCTGATTGAGCGCGGTGTTGTACTGGTTCATGATCCCCTCAAGGCCCTTGCGGGCGGGATCGTCTGCCGGGGTCTGCGCCAGAGCGCGGGACAGACTGTCGTACACCGGCAGGAACTTTTTGAGCGTGTCGCAGCGGACGTCCGCGTAGATCGCTTCGCGCTCGCGGGTGCTGCGGCGGCGGTAGTTGTCGTATTCGGCGAGCAGGCGGAGGTACTTGTCCTTCTCCGCCGCAAGATCGGCTTCGATCTCTTTTTTCGTCTCTTTCTTTTCTTTGGGTTCTTTTTCTTTTTTGGCTTCCTTCTTGTCGGCCTTTTTTTCGGCCTTCTTGACCGGGGCCCCTTCGGTCTCTTCGGTCTTGGCGGCCGTGTCGGCCTTTACGTCTTCAGCGGCCGGAGCCGTTTCCGGCGCCGTCTGCTTCGGGTCGTTCGTTTTCGTGCTCATCTGTATCGTCTCCCTTAATGATCAGCTTGTTGTCCAGCCCGGGGGGCGGAAGCGTGCCGCCGCCGAGCAGCTTGGAAAGGCCGGCCGCAATGAAGCTGAGCTTCGCGGCGACCTTGGAATAGTCCATGCGCGTCGGGCCGACCACACCGATCAGACCGCGCATATTTTCGCCCGCGTCATACGTTGCGAGCACGACGCTGCTGTCGCGCAGCTCCTCGGCCACATTTTCCGGGCCGATGAGCACGCGCACCTCGTTGTCGCCACCGAGCTGCTCCATCGGGATGTCGAGCAGGTTGCTGCCGTCGGACAGGTAGCTCATGAGGCGGTGCGCCTTGTCAGGGTCGCGGAACTCCGGCTGGTGCAGCAGCTGCGACTCGCCGACGAGGTACGTCTGCGCGGCGCCCGCGCCCGTGAGCACCTCGATGGCAAAGGCTGCGATCACGGCCGTGATGCCGAGGTTGTCCTGCGCGGCGCGCTCCGCCGAGCGGATCAGCACCGGGGTGATGTCACTCTCGTGGATGCCCGTGAAGTGGGCGTTGAAGACGGTGGCCAGCTTCTGGATCATGCTCTGCTCGGCCGAGACCGGCAGATGCACGAGCTTGTTTTTCACCGTGTCGTCGCTCAGGAGCAGCACGATGATGAAGCTGTTCGCGTCGAGATAAATGAGGTCGAAGCGGCGGATCGTCACGCCGGCGCTCGTCGTGAGCGTCACGGCGGGGTAGTTCGTCAGCTGCGAGGCGAGACGGCTCGCGTCCGTCATGAGCTCGCCGCGCTGGTGGCGGCCCGTCAGGCTCTGCGTGATGGCCTGCGTCTCTTCGGCGGTGAGGTCCTTGTGCTCCATGAGCTCGTTGACGTACATCCGGTAGCCGAGCGGGGTGGGCACGCGGCCCGCCGACGTGTGCGGCTGCTCGAGATAGCCCATGGCGACCAGCTCCGCCAGCTCGTTGCGGATCGTGGCCGAGGAACAGCCGAGGTCCGCGCTCGCGGCGATGGCCTTTGAGCCGACCGGCTCTGCCGTGCGGATGTATTCCTCGATGACCGCGGCAAGTATTTTCTTTTTGCGGCTGCTGATGTCCATGATCTCCTCCGCTGGCACTCGGAGCTGCCGACTGTTGGCACTCCTGACCTTCGAGTGCTAATTTACACCCGGCCGGTCGGAAAGTCAAGGCCTTTTCCTATATTATTGATAGATTGTTCATAATTATTTTTCCGGCCGTTTCGGGGCGGGGGAATGGGCGGTTTTGCGGCGGCAAAACCGGGCGCGGGACGGCATCAACGCACCGTCGGCGGCGCAGAGATTTTTGGGCAGGCCGGATCGCTTTCTCTGCAGGAAGGTCTGGACGCACAGCAAAAATCCGGGCGCGGCGGGCTTACCCGCCGCGCCCGGAGGGCGCTGTCCTATCCGGACTCAGTTCAGGAAATCGCGCAGCTTCTTGCTGCGGCTGGGGTGGCGGAGCTTGCGCAGGGCCTTCGCCTCGATCTGGCGGATGCGCTCGCGCGTGACGTTGAACTCCTTGCCGACCTCCTCGAGCGTGCGGGTGCGGCCGTCGACGATGCCGAAGCGCAGCTCGAGCACCTTCTTCTCGCGCGGGGTGAGCGTGTCGAGCACCTCCATGAGCTGCTCCTTGAGCAGCGAGAAGCTCGCCGCCTCGCTCGGCTCGGAGGCGTCCTCGTCGGGGATAAAGTCGCCGAGGTGGGAGTCCTCCTCCTCGCCGATCGGCGTCTCGAGCGAGACCGGCTCCTGCGCGATCTTGAGAATGTCGCGCACCTTGTCGACCGGCATGTTCATCTCCGCCGCGATCTCCTCAGCGCTCGGGTCGTGGCCGAGCTCCTGCAGGAGCTGACGGGAGACGCGGATGACCTTGTTGATCGTCTCGACCATGTGCACGGGGATGCGGATGGTGCGCGCCTGGTCGGCGATGGCGCGGGTGATGGCCTGCCGGATCCACCACGTGGCGTAGGTGGAGAACTTGTAGCCCTTTGTGTAGTCGAACTTTTCGACGGCCTTGATCAGGCCGAGGTTGCCTTCCTGGATGAGGTCGAGAAACAGCATGCCGCGGCCGACATAGCGCTTGGCGATCGACACGACCAGACGCAGGTTCGCCTCCTCCATGCGGTGCTTGGCCTCCGCGTCGCCCTCGGCCATGCGCTTGGCCAGCTCCTGCTCCTCCTCCGGGGTGAGCAGCGGCACTTTGCCGATCTCCTTGAGGTACATGCGCACCGGGTCGTCGGTCGAGAACGTGTCGGCCATGGCCTCGGTCTCGTTCATCTCTTCCTCGGTGACTTCCTCGATCTCCTGGAGCTCCTCGAGCTCGGGCAGCGCGTCCTCGTCCACCGGGGGCAGCGCATCGTCGCTGAGCACGTCGATGTTCAGGCTCTCGAGCCGGTCATAGAACTTTTCCGTCTCCTCGCTCGAGAGGTTCATGTCCTCGAGCACCATGAGATCCTTGCTCGAGAGTTTGCCCGCCTTTTTGCCCTTTTCCACGAGCTCGTTGAGCTTTTCTTCCGTGGTCTTTTCCGATTCCGGCTTTTCGGCTACAGGCTTGTCCTCCGCGGGCTCGTCCGCGGCGGGAGCGGCTTTGGTTTCCGCCTGCTTGGCGTCGTCGGCTGCGAGCAGCGCGTCGGCCATGGCGTCGAGTTCTTCAGCCGAGAGGTTGTTAAGTTCTTTCTGTTCCATCTTTACCACCATACCCTTTATGTTCTTTGAGTTGCTTTGCAAAGGCCAGCAGGTCCGCCTCCGACGACGCTGCGCCGGCGGTGGCCTGGGTCTGTAGGATGCTTATGTAATCGTCGAGCGCGCGCGCGCCGTTGGCAAGCTCCGCCGGCTGCTGGATGATGCCGGTCAGCAGGGCCAGCTCGTCCGGGCTCAGCTCGCCCGAGAGCGCCGCGATCTGCACCGTGCCCGTGCCGCCGTGGGCGAGCAGGACGGTGTAAATGTGCCGCAGCTCCGGCGAGGAAAACTGCGCCGCGTCCGGCACATTCGTCCGATCCCGGAACAGGCCGGGGTCGAGATACAATAATTTAATGATGCCCTGTTCGGCGGCCGCCGAGCGGGGATCGTCGAAGCGGATGCTCCGCCCGGGCGGCTGCATCGCCGTCGCGGGGCGCAGCAGGTCGCGCTCGCGCTCCTTGCGCGCGCGGCTGAGCCGCCGCTTGCGCTGGCACTGCACCTCGTCGGTCACGACTGCGGCGGGCATGCCCGCCGTCTCCGCGACGCGCATGGCGTACACCTCGCGCTCGACGCTGCCGGGCAGCTCGGCCACCACGCCCGCCGCCTCCTTGACGAAGGCCACGCGCTGCTCGTCGACCTGGAGGTCGTATTTTCGCTGCACCGCGCCGAGCCGGTAGTCGATGTGGTTTTCCGACTGTTCGAGCAGGTTTCGGAATGCGTCCGCGCCGAAGGTCTTGATATATTCGTCGGGGTCTTTCGCCCCCTGCATCTGCAGGACGCGCACGCGCACCTCGAGCTTTTCGAGGATGCCGATCGCGCGCTGCGACGCCTTTTGCCCCGCGCCGTCGTTGTCGTAGGCGATGACGATCTCGCTCGTGTAGCGCGAGAGAAGCCGCGCCTGCTCCGGCGTGAGCGACGTGCCGAGCGAGGCGACCGCGCTGTCAAACCCCGCCTGATGCAGGCTCGCCACGTCGATGTTGCCCTCTGCCAGTATGATATACCCGCATTTCGACTTTTTAGCCAAATTGAGCGCGAACAAATTGTGGCTCTTGCTGAAAACGATGGTTTCCGGGCTGTTCATGTACTTGGGTTCTCCGTCGCCAAGGATGCGCCCGGAGAAGCCGATGACGTTGCCGCGCACGTCGATGACCGGGAACATGAGCCGGTTGCGGAACGTGTCGTACACGCCGCCGGAGCGGCCGTGGCGCACGAGCCCGCCGTCAAACAGCTCCTGCTCGGAGTAGCCGAGCGCCTTCATCGCGCGCACGAGGCTGTCCCACGTGTCGGGCGCGAAGCCCAGGCCGAAGCGCGTCACGGTCTGCGCCGTGAGCTGCCGGCGGGCGAGATAGTCCCGCGCCGGCTGGCCGGCCGGGGTCTTGAGCTGCGCGTGGAAAAAGCGCGCCGCGTCCCGGTTGAGCGCGAGCAGGCGCTGGCGCTTTTTCGCGCCGGGGTCGTTCGACTGCTCGGGCAGCTGCATGCCCGCGCGGTTGGCCAGAAACGCCACCGCCTCCGGGAACGAGAGGTTCTCGATCTCCATGATGAAGCTGATGACGCTGCCGCCCTTTCCGCAGCCGAAGCAGTGGTAGATCTGCTTATCCGGCGAGACGGAAAACGACGGCGTTTTTTCGCTGTGAAACGGGCAGAGCCCGAAGAGGTTCGACCCGCTCTTTTTCGTCAGGCGCACGTAGCCGCTCACAACATCGACAATGTCGTTGCGCTCGGCGAGCTCCTGCAGAAAGGATTCCGGAAAGGCCACGTGCGTCACCTTCTTTCTGTGGTTTCCGTTGTATGTACTTCCTTATTTAATGGTCCAGGCGGCGGGGATGAACAGTTCCGAATACACCTCCAGCGCATAGCTGTCGGTCATGCCGGACACATAGTCGCACACCGCGCGCTGCGGCCCTTCGTCGTCCGCGATGGACTGATAGACCACCGGGAGCTCGTCAATATGGTTGACATAATATTCCCAGATGCTCCCGAGGATATTCTGCACCTTGCGCTCCTCGCCCTTGGCGATGGGGTTGTAGTACACGCCCTCATACATGAAGGTCGTGAACACGTCCACGGCCTCGCGCATATCGGGCGACATGCGCAGCTCGCCGTCGCCGCTGTGGGCGATGATGTCCGTGAGGATGGAGTTGATGCGCACGCTGTTGCGCTCGCCCACGCGCTCGCGCACGATGGCGGGCACGTCCTCCGGCTGCACGATGCCGCCGCGCATGGCGTCGTCGAGGTCGTGATTGATGTAGGCCACGCGGTCGGCCAGGCGCACGACGTCGGCCTCGAGCGTGCCGCGCGGCTGCCCGGTCGTGTGGTTGAGGATGCCGATGCGCGTCTCGTTGCAGAGGTTCAGGCCGCGGCCGTCGCGCTCGATGCGGTCGACGACGCGCAGGCTCTGCTCATAGTGCCGGAAGCCGACGCCGGTATAGATCGCGTTGAGCGCACGCTCTCCCGCGTGGCCGAACGGCGTGTGGCCGAGGTCGTGCCCGAGACTGATGGCCTCGGTGAGATCTTCGTTGAGTTCGAGCGCGCGGGCGATCGTGCGCGCGAGCCGCGCGACCTCGAGCGTGTGCGTCAGGCGCGTGCGGTAATGGTCGCCCTCCGGGCGCAGGAACACCTGCGTCTTGTGTTTCAGGCGGCGGAACGATTTCGAGTGCGTGATGCGGTCGACGTCGCGCTGGAAGCACGTGCGCATCTCACACGGCGGCTCGGGCGTCGGGCGGCCGGTGGACTGCGTGCTCAGCAGGCCGTGCGGGCCGATGAGCAGCGCCTCGGCGGCCTCGCGTTTTTCTCTCGGGCAGGGCACAGGGATCCCTCCGTTTCCACATAAAATCCATGGTTGCGGCCGGAGCGCCTTGCGCCATTTCCGGCTGCAATACTCTGATACGACATTGCCGTGTATTTCCCTCTTTTTTTTGAAAAAATACAGAAAAAAAGTTTCCAAATCGAGTGCCAATTTTTTCACGATCGTTTTTGGCCTGCAAGCGCGGTAAAGATCCGCAGAAAATGGATGCGGATAGATATTCGTCAAGCAGAATGTTTATGCAATATTTTGGCTGGGATTCCGTGTGCGTTCGACGCGCACCTCATCCGTCGCGGCGTGGCTGCCGCGATGCCTTCCCCTCAAGGGGGAGGCATCGCCAGAGGGCGATGCATGATTTCATCCGAGGCGGGCCTTGCCCCCTCGGGCTTCCCCGCGGCTCAAATATTTCAAAACCGTCGATCATTCGCGCCGCAAGTGGGAAGGCAAAAGGTGCGCAGCGGCACGAAAGCCCTCCCGATTTGGGAGGGCTTTGCGATACTTATATACTCCTATACTCCGGCGTGCGGCGCGCACAGGTACTGTGCACACGCGTTCACAAGCCCGCGCCGGCGAGGGGGACGGCGCGCTCCGTCTCGCCGACGGGGCGCACGGCGCAGCGGCCGGCGGTCAGGTCGCGCACCTGCGCGGCAAAGGCCTCGCCGGCTTCCTCCGGCAGCAGGGCGCAGACCGTCACGGCGGCGGCATACTGCGTCTCCTGCACGACGCCGCCGAGCGCGGCGACGGCCGCGCGCACCGGCTCATAGAGCGCGTAGGGCGTGCTGACCTCGCAGGCGAGCCAGCGGCGCACCTCCGAGATGCCGGCGTCGGCGAGGGCATCGGCCGCGGCGGCGGTATACGCCCGCAGCAGGCCGCCCGTGCCGAGCAGCACGCCGCCGAAGTAGCGCGTGACGACGCAGACAACGTTCGTCACACCCGCGCGGCGGAACACCTCCAGCATTGGGATGCCGGCCGTGCCCTGCGGCTCGCCGTCGTCGGAGTAGCGTTCGGTGCCGTCGCGCAGCAGGTAGCACCAGCAGTTGTGCCGCGCGTCGTGATACTGCTTTTTGCACGCGGCGATGATTGTACGCGCCTCGTCCTCGGAGCCGACCGGCCGCACGAGGCCCAGAAAGCGCGAGCGTTTGTCCACGTACTCCGACGCGCCGGATTTCGTGGGAATGCGGTAGCTGTCCATATTACCCCTCCTCGCCCGCGATGACGAACCGCTCGAACCGCGTCCACTGCTCCGGGTGGATGATGACCTCGAGCGCGATGCCGTCGTCGCGGTAGTCGGTGTGCAGCACGGCACAGTCGCGGTGCAGCGTTTCGAGCAGCGCGCCCTGCGCATACGGCAGCAGCAGCGTCACATGGTGGTCGGCCCGGCCGAGGATGGCGCGCACGCACTCGGTCAGCTCCGCCGCGCCCTCACCGCTGCGGGCCGAGATGCACACGATATTCTCCCCGTGCGGCAGGATGCCGAGATAGGCATCGCACTTATTGAACACGCGGATGCACGGCGTGTGCGCCGCGCCGAGCTGGTCGATGAGCCGGTCGACGACCTCCGCCTGCGCCTCCCACTCGGGGTTCGAGAGGTCGATCACGTGCAGGAGCACGTCGGCATACGTCAGCTCCTCGAGCGTGGCCTTGAACGCCTCGACCAGGTGCGTCGGCAGCTTGCGGATGAAGCCGACCGTGTCCGAGAGCAGCACCTCCTGCGCGGCGTCGATGCGCCAGCGGCGGGTCGTGGTGTCGAGCGTGTCGAACAGGCGGTCGTTGGCCGGAATGTCCGACCCCGTCAGGCAGTTGAGCAGTGTGGATTTTCCGGCGTTCGTATAGCCGACGAGGGCCACGACCGGCAGGGCGTTTTTCTCGCGGCGGCGGCGCTGCGTGCGGCGAATCTTGCGCACGTCCTCGAGTTCGGCCTGCAGCTTCTGGATCTTGCGGCGGATGTGGCGGCGGTCGGTCTCAAGCTGCGTTTCGCCCGGGCCGCGCGTGCCGATCGGCGACGAGCCGCCGGAGGCCGTCTGCCGCACGAGGTGCGTCCACATACCGGTCAGGCGCGGCAGAAGGTACTGGTACTGCGCCAGCTCCACCTGCAGCTGGCCCTCGCGCGTCTGGGCGCGCTGGGCGAAAATGTCGAGGATCAGGCCCGAGCGGTCGAGCACGCGCACGCCGAGTTCCTCCTCTAGCACGCGCATCTGCGACGGGGAGAGCTCATTGTCAAACACCGCGAGGTCGCAGTCGTTGGCGACGATGAGTTCGCGCAGCTCCGCCACCTTGCCCTCGCCGAGGAAGGTGCGCGGGTCGGGCGTGGGCTTGTTCTGCAGCAGCGTCACGACGGGCTGGCCGCCGGCTGTCTCCACGAGCGCGGCCAGCTCGGCAAGGGAAATGTCCGTCGAGCGCTCGCGTTCGTCCATGTTCGCCGCGGCGAGACCAGCCAGCGCGGCGCGTTCGATCTTTTGTTCGGTAGATTGCATAGGGGTCATCCTTTGAAATGAATATTTATCGGGTTTGCGGCCGGAAATGCCCGGTGTGGCGGGGCGCTTGTGTCACGGGTACGGTGTGTGTACGTCACGTGGCACCGTACCATACCGTACAGTACCGTACCGTACCACACCGTGTCTTACCCTGCAGCAGGAACACACGGCAAAGCATATCTTACCCTGTCTCTCTCAAAGAAAGCCAGGGGGAAAGAAAGCCGCTGTGGGAAACCGGCGAAAATGTGGAAAACTATGTGGAAAGATTGTTGAAAACTAGAATTATGCAAAATCAGCAATTCTCGCTTGACAAGTAATGCAAAAGCATACTAGACTGGAAGTGGGGCAAACGACCGGGCCGTTCACGACGGGGACAGCGGTTCGGCGCGCTTGTCAGCGTCCGGCAGTGCCGGCGCGGCGAAGCGCTGCACGCCCCAGATGCCGACGAGGATGGCGGCCGAGGCCGCGGCGCTGACCCAGCCGAACGGCTCGCGCAGGATGAGCACTCCGGCGAGCACGGACACGACGGTCGAGAAGTTGATGAGCGCTGCGGTGCGCGCGACGGGCAGCACCTCCAGCGCCCGGTTGAGCGCGAGGTAGGACAGCACCGAGGCCACGACGCTCAAAAACACGATGGCCAGCGCAAACGGCGCGTGCGTCATCGGCAGCACGACGGCACTCAGGTCGTGCCGGTGCTCGAGCACGGACAGCACCCCGAACGCGGCGGCGCCCATGCCGCAGGTGATGTACGTGCGCTCAAAGGCGGTGAAGCTGCCGGAACAGGCGCGGCAGGCCACCATGTAGCCCGCGCCGGCAAAGACCGTGCCGAGCAGGATGAGAAAGCCGAGAAAGCTGCCCGCGCCGATGCCGGTGGCGTAGACGGCCAGCACGATCACCCCCGCGACGGAGAGGACCGAGAACACGACCTGCCGCCACGTGGCCTTTTCGTGCAGGAAGACCGCCCCGTAGACGAGCGAGCACAGCGGGATGAGCGCGACCATGACGCCGGAAAACGACGTGCTCGTGAGCCGGAGGCCATACTGCTCGCAGGGGAAGTAGAGCACGGGCTCAAACAGGCCCGCCAGCAGCACGGGCCAGAGCTTCCGAGAGCGAAAGCGCACGGGGAAGCGCCCCGTCAGGCGCAGCAGGTTCAGCAGCAGGAACGCCAGCGCGAAGCGCCAGAACAGCAGCACGAACGGCGTGCCGTAGTCCTGCGCGATGCGCGAGGCGAGGAACGTGAAGCCCCAGATGAAATACGTGAACGCGGCGAGCCAGAACGCGCCCGCCGCCGAGAGGGTGCGGTGCAAGGGGATCAGCCTTCTTTCTCGGTGGTGAAGGTGAGATCGACCCCGTTGGAGCGGCAGACGATCGTGCCGTTAAGGTCCGTGCGGTAGACGGTCACGTCCGCGTCGCGCAGGCGGCTGAGCGTGTCGTCGTGCGGGTGGCCGTACTCATTGTCCGCGCCGCAGCTGATGACGGCGTACTTCGGCTGCGCCTCGTACAGCAGGCGGTAGCCCGTGGAGGTGCGGCTGCCGTGGTGGCCGGCCTTGATGACGTCGCAGCGGACGTCCTCGCCCGCGTCAAGCACGTCCGTCTCGCTCTCGTACTCGGCGTCGCCGGTGAAGAGGAAGGCGTTGCTGCCGTAGTCCACGCGCAGGATGAGGCTCTGGTTGTTGACGTCGCTGTAGTGCTTTTGCGGGCCGAGGACGGTCACGGTCGCGCTGCCGAGGGAGAACGTATCGCCCACGTCCGGCACGGTGATGGCGAGGTTTGCCGTTTCGGCCGCGCGCATGGCGCGCTGGAACGCGCCGTTGCTGCTCGAGGTGACGGAGCTGTAGAGCGTGCGCACCGGGAAGGCCGCGATGACGGCCTTCATGCCGCCGCAGTGGTCGGCGTGCGCGTGCGTGCAGACGAGGTAGTCGATGGCCGTCACGCCGTGCTGCTTGAGGTAGGCCGTGATCTTGTTGGCCTGGTTGCCCTCGGCCGCATCGATGAGCATGACCTGCCCGTCGCACTGCAGCAGCGTACAGTCGCCCTGGCCGACATCGAGATACGTCACGGTCAGCCCGTCGCCGGGCATGGCCGTCGCGGTGGCGCCGGGCGCAGCCGTGGCGCTCGGGTCGGCGGCTGCGTGGTCGCGGCCGTAGCCGAACCACGTGGCGAGGACCGCGATGATGAGCGCGAGCACGATGGTGATCAGATGATTTTTGGCCTGCGAATTGCGGCCGCGAGTGGGTTGGGCCATGGGTCACATCTCCTGTTTGATGATAAAAGCGTGGGGGTGTCTGCAACCCCTCCGTCACGGCGCAAAGCGCCGCGCCACCTCCCCTTACACAGGGAAGGCCAGGACTGCGCGCATCTGCGGCGGCGCACGTTGTGCTCTGACTGCATACCAGCTACCCTCCACGCTCAATCCGTGCGTTTTCCCCGTTGCGCAGGGCGGGGAACGCAAAAATGTCTGCGTAAGCGAATACGCAGACATTTTCTCATATCCCAGGTGAAATTGCAACCCCGCGGCTGTCCGCTGCATGGGACAGTGCGGGAGCTTCCGGCCGGGTTTTTATCCGTTTTCGCGCCAGAGTTTTACCGCGCGGATGCGCGCGTGGGCGCGCGCGCGGGCCGCCTCGGCCGTGGAGACGTTCATCTCCATGCCGCGCACCTCCAGATCCGACTCGGCCCGGCGCAGCGCCGCCTCGGCGCGGGGCAGGTCAATGTCCGGCGCGGGCTCGGCCGTGCGGGCGAGCACGGTCACGGTGTTGGCGGCGACGTTCACCGTGCCGGGGCTCACGGCGCAGTAGTGCTCCGCGCCGCCGGAAGTATAGCGCACGACGCCGCTCACGAGCGCGCCGAGCAGCGGCGCGTGGCCCGGCAGGATGCCGGCCTCCCCGTCGGCGAGGGGGAGCGTGACCTGCGCGGCCTGCGTGTCCACGGCCGCGCCGCCGGCCGTGACGATCTCCAGATGCAGTGTGTCCGCCATGGCGCACCTCACTGCAGTGCGTCGCGCTTGCGCAGCACGTCGTCGATCGAGCCGCAGAACAAAAACGCCTGCTCGGGAATGTCGTCGCACTCGCCGCCGAGGATGGCCTCGAAGCCGCGGATGGTCTCGTCGAGCGGGACGTACTTGCCGGCCATGCCCGTGAAGTTTTCCGCCACGTGGAACGGCTGCGACAAAAAGCGCTGGATGCGCCGCGCGCGGTTGACGGCGGCCTTGTCCTCCACGCTCAGCTCGTCCATGCCGAGCACGGCGATGATGTCTTGCAGGTCCTTATACTTTTGCAGCACGCGCTGCACGGCGCGCGCGGTGTCATAGTGCCGGCGGCCGAGAATGTCCGGCTCGAGGATGCGCGACGTCGAGCCGAGCGGATCGACGGCCGGGTAGATGCCCAGCTCCGAGATGCTGCGGTCGAGCACGGTCGTGGCGTCGAGGTGGGCAAAGGTCGTGGCCGGGGCAGGGTCGGTCAGGTCGTCGGCGGGGACGTAGATCGCCTGCACG
>ENA-OOYA01000130-OOYA01000130.1-human-gut-metagenome-genome-assembly--contig:-NODE-130-length-14761-cov-2.474500_pt1 | contig 14761 bp, 17 predicted proteins | sample MGYA00241695_ERZ501361 | MGnify/ENA primary metagenome ERZ501361 (study PRJEB25962, sample SAMEA2042839) | human gut metagenome | biome: human gut; feature: human-associated habitat; material: faeces... | reverse complement strand
CGCCGTTAGCAGCGAATTCACCCTTGATGCTGTAGCCGGGACCACCCATGCCGGTGCCATCGGGACATCCGCCCTGGATCATGAAACCGCGGATGACACGGTGGAAGATCAGACCGTCATAGAAATGCTTGTTGATCAGGCTGATAAAATTGTTAACGGATTCGGGTGCAATTTCAGGATAAAGCTCGCATTTGATCACACTGCCGTTCTTCATTGTAATAGTAACAATAGGATTTTTTGCCATAATAGTGTCCTTTCTTTTTCTAAAAAAATGGATTAAAATAATATCTATATTTTAGTTGATTCCATTAAAAAGGTAAAGAGGAGAATTGTTGCGGATGTATTTTTTGCGGCAGATCATATTAGATACAAAAGTTAATCCGAAGAAAATTCCTAAAATCCCAGAAAATATGATATGTTTGGAAACCCCTGAACGGAGTTCGGAAACAGAGGGAGACGGCGTGCTCTGGATCACTGATCAGGGACAGCGTGCACGGGAACTGCTCCGGCAGGGTTGTCCGGTACTGGCATGGCTTCACGAGCATAACCGGGATCAGAACTTTTCCGGTGTCCGCTATGCCTGTGAAAACCTTGAGGAACTGGACTGGGATTACATGGAGAAGGTATACCGCAGATATATGGGGATTCCCTGGGATATTCTGACGACAGACCGCTGCCTCGTCAGGGAGACTTGCGTGGAGGATCTGGATGCCCTTTATGAGATATATGCGGAACCTTCCGTGACGCAGTATACGGAAGGACTGTATCCGCAGCGGGCACAGGAAGAAGCTTATTTGAAAGACTATACAGAAAATATGTATTATTTTTATAATTACGGCGTCTGGACAATCTGCGATCGGACAACCGGACAGGTGATCGGCAGAGCCGGTTTCTCCAACAGGGAAGGCTATGAGAATCCGGAACTCGGTTTCGTCATCGGAGTTCCCTGGCAAGGCTGCGGCTATGCAACGGAAGTGTGCGAAGCATTATTACAATACGGAAAAAGGGAACTGGGCTTTGAAAGGGTTCAAATGCTAGTTATGCCGGAAAATACCGTATCCCTGCATTTGGCGGAAAAACTGAGGTTTCACAGAGAAAACCTCGTGATGTGGGAAGGTGTATTATACGAGCGACTGGTACGGGAATTATGATAAACGACAAAATCCAGGCAAAAGGTACAGAATCCTTTGTACGACAAACGGACAGTGGATGATAGAAAGTCAGAAAGAAAAAAGAAATGAAATAAATTGTAAGAATTGCAAGTAATATTTAGACACATATTCATTTTTGTTAATTGTGCACAAAAGAAGAGTGCTTTTAGAAACCGGATCAGGCGCTAAAAGTACTCTTTTATTGTGCAGATTTACAACAGCTTTTGCATAATCTGTTTTTCTGTCAAATTTTTGGTACAGATTTTGGTACCATTCCTACCCCCTCATAAGACTATCTAAGTAATCAAAATACGATTACTAAGATAGTCTATATGTCCCCCGCCCATTTCCCCGGGGGACAAAAGAAAAAAGGGCATCAAAAGAAAAGGCAAGTTTTCGCTTGCAATATAGCTGTCCGGGGCTTATGGCTCTGTATAGGGCTTGTGGGAGAGGTGGCTTCCAGAGAACAGACAGTTCTCTGGACTCTCGTGTTTAATTTTTATGGGGAGTGGACGGAAAAATTAACAGAGGTAGGATAAAATCACCCCCAACCCCTCAAGGGGTGTAAAATTGCCTTTCATCAAATACCAAGTTAACCTACGAGATCAGCAGCAGACAGACCGTCAAACTGTCTCCTGGGGTAGTGATTCATCCAATCCTGGATAGCTTGTATCTCTGCTTTTGAATATAAACCAATATCATCACCTTTTGGAATCCACCGTCTGATAAAACGGTTACTGTTTTCATTTGTTCCACGTTCCCCGGAGCAGTACGGATGGCAGAAGTAGACCGTTGTGCGGTTCTTTTTAGTTCTGCAGCTTCTTTCGATAGACTGCCAGTCCGCAAATTCCATGCCATTATCACAGGTAATTGTCTTAAACTTTCCCCGGAATGCCGGAGTACCTATTTTTCTTTCGTACTGATCCAGTGCCTTGATCACAGATTTTGCAGTTCTGTCCTTGATCTTAAAAATCAATTCATTACGCGTTTTTCTTTCAGACAGCACCAATAGACATGTAAGATCATCCCTGGAACTATAAACTGTATCCATTTCCCAGTGACCATATTCTTTACGCTCCAGGATCTCCTTGGGTCTCTCTTCGATAGATTTTCCACGTTCAAATTCTTTTCTTTTCGTCTTATACCTTTTATCCTTTTTCGGTCGGGCATAAGGCAGACTATTCACCGTTACACCCTTGATCCGGTGAGCATAGACATAATTGTATATGCTCTTCACGCATAACTTATGATCCGGGAGCGCATATAGTGCAGCTTCCGGGCTGTACTTCTGATCCAAGATCAAAGCAGCCACTTCCACAAGAAATGGATCATCAGCAGACAGTTTTCTTTTCCGACCTCTACGGCTCATATTTTCCTTATGGATCCGCTGCCCCACATCATAGCCATAGCGTTTTTCATCCTGCCACAGCTTACCCCTTGCAATAAAAGTACCTCTTTTAATTTCATTGTAGACAGTAGCTCTGCAGCATCCGATCATCTCCGCAATCTTTGCTACCGGTGTCTTTTCCTGGTGTAACTTTTCAATCAGGTATCTGTCTTTCTCCGTTAGGTATTTCATGACTGACCCCCCTTTCATACTTCGAGGGTATCAGGATCACAGATATATTTATCAAGGTTAAAATAAACAGCTGCGCTGACCTTGACAAATATATCCGATCCTGATAGTCCAGTCAGCCGGGATACGAAAGGAAACTTTTCAAAGGTCACTACGTTCCCAATGAAAAGAATTAAACACCCCAAACCCCTCAAGGGGCTTTTTTCTTCCTGGTCTTTCCGGTACATCTCCTTTTCAATTCTTTTTCGATATGTCTTGTGCATCAGTCTGAATAATAATTTCTCACCTGGTCCAAGTAAAGAACCGTAAAAATTCAAAGTAATGAATTTTTATCTAACTATAAAAATCAGAAAAATGATTTTTATAGTTTTCTTGACTTTTCCCAGGAGAAAAATTTTCCATTATTCAGACGCCCAAGACAGATATACCGAAAACGAATTTATAAGAAAAGGAGATGATAGAAGCAGAAAGACCCAGGAAGAAAAACTAAAACCAACAACCCAGAGCAGAAACCCAAAAACGTGATAGGCTCCGCAGGAGCCGGAAAGGTGACAAAATGAAGAAAGCTAAAAAAGAAAATTATAGGATCGTAACAGAAAGCGGAAAACAGTTATTTAACCAAAATTACACGGAAGCAGGAGCAAACAGAATATGGGAAATGTACAACGGAATATACACCGATGACAACGGAAACCAGGAATATATCTACGTAGAAAAAATATAAATAATTGCTGACCTATCGGCAGGACGGGGAGAAGGAGAATCAACATGACAAAACAGGAACTTGAAATCAACTGCAAATTTTTAGAAAAAAGACTCAAAAGGATCTATGAAATATGCAGTCAATATCCCCATGATATAGATGGAGCCAGAGCTATAGGGGAAATAGAAGCAAACTGTGACCCGAATATATTAGCAAATTTTATAATCGACACAAAATAGAGATTAGAACATTGACAAACTGAGAAATAAAAGAAGAGGGGCGCAAGCCCCTCTAAACTTTTACACCATAATTCTTACGGAACCATTCCACGGAATCATCAAGTGGCAACCATCTATTTTTCAAAAAATCATCATATCCCTTATAATCAAACTGTGATCCGTTCCGAAACTCTTTGATCAAATTAAACCGCCTACAAAAAGCATTCCAGGTACTGGCATCTTCTGATTGCACTGTTCTGTAAAGCTGGTCAAAAGAAATGTTACTTGTAAAATATATGTGCGTGAAGCAGGCTTGTTTATTATTATATCTACACGGCAGTTCAAGAGGGTAAATATCCAGCCACTTAAGCAATATATTAATATCAAAATCGCAAGCACGGAAATCATCAAACAAAATAACATCTTGCCCCTTATATCCATCCCAGGGGTTCCGGTTATCTGTCACACGATACACTTTATCGTATCCACCATATAACTTATATACTCCGGAAGTCTTGCCACTTCCTGAATCGCCGAACCAGTATTCCACATGCATCTCACGAACTATATTCTTAAATTGTTCATACCGGAGTATTTCCCGGCATCGTTCGACCTTTTCCAACTGCATCATATAATTAGGATTGTCTTCCAGGATTTCATAATTACTTTTTCCGTCTTTGATCATATCATACAAGGCAACTAGATCATTCCGTTGTCCCTGGTGCTCATCCGGAACAATACCGGATTCTTCAAAAGTATTCTTAAGGTTCGTTTCTTCCTTGCTGGATCCCTTATACTTTCCCTCTTTGCGAATGTAATCCCTTGCTTGTTGCAATGTGCCCCGGAGCATATCAAGCTGTGATCCAGGGGGAAATTTTTTTTGCAAAGTACTAAACCGAAGTTGACCGCCACGATGAATAACAATGTGTGTATGTAAAGTATGCTTTTCGTTTCCAATCTCATCACACATAGCCCAGTAGTCAAGAGACCGAATAGAAGAAAGCACTTCTTTAATTTTTTCATGTGTAAAGCCTTTATCCAATGGATTATTGATAGTGATCATCCATTTCCGACAACTGGTATCTTTTTTGCTCTCCATGTGCTTCTCCATTTTGTTACAAAAGTTATATTGTAACAGCCATTTGTTACAAGTACTTGTAACAGTGCAAATTCAGTAAATACAATACTTACAAGAGTTTTGTTACACGTTACAAAAGTTGCCTAGGGGTAATACTAACCCTAGGCAACGCCCTTGACGGCAGGAACCCGGCACCGCGGGACCTTTGCGCCCAAGGACGCGCCCCGCTTCGCTTATGGGCGCTGTCCCTGGTCACAAGGCTAACCGGGTGCCCCCTACCGTAAAGGGTAAAGTGCACGTTGCAAGCTACAAACGGTTGCACAACTCATTCTGTATTTCATCGATTTCCTCATCAACGTGTTTTAAATGATCAGACAAACAAGAGAGATTGCTTGCATTGACTTCCTCGATCGAATTAAAATGATCCACCGAAACACGTAACAAAGAAATATCTTCATACACATCCTCTAAATCCTGTTCCCTTTCACGGACACGACATAACATATAAGTCACTACAATCACAGTAGCGCAGATCACTAAAACGATAGCAAGAGCCATACTTACACACCACCTTTCTTTATAGGACACCAACGAGGAGTATATTTACAAGGAACAATACCATCATTCCATCCAGTATAACCAATAAAACCAGGCATGGATCGGATATCACGATCAGAAAAATATTGTATAATATGTTCCTGATCCGGATGTTCACAAAAACATCTTTGTCGATTACCATACCGGGAATGATAAAGTTTACAATGTTCACATTCAGAGCATTTTATTTTAGCACCCATAAAACACCTACTTTCTCAATTTTTTGCTGGCACGCTTCAACTTCCGGGACGGGTTTACAATACCGTCAATATTCACCGGGTTATTCCGCTGCAACTCCAGGATCTGTTCCTCTGATAACATATCACCTTCTTTGCAGGATTTAGTGAGATTTCCGACACATGCCAAAGTATCATAAGCATTAAAAGCAGCATCCTTGATAAACCAACCGAAACGCCTCTTCGGTTTGATCAGCGTAGGATCAGATGCATTTTCAAGGTCAAAAGCATCATACTGTTCATGAACCATGATTCTCCATATCTTGTTGCAGGTATAGACGTAGCTGGTCACCTGACGGAGCAAAGCATCTACATGGTTAAACCTCTGCGAAGTATAGATCAGGCTGATATGATGATGACGACAGGTCAAAAGCGCGTTCAGGAATAAAGGATCGATGTTACTCTTAAAGCTCCTAGAATTAAGTTGCACCGAAAATTCATCACCCAAGACAATGGTACAAGTACGTGTATCATTCTGCTCATCAAGGGAGCGCATACGATCAGCCACCGCTACAATTTGAGACAAAGACACAAAATCCTCATAAGGGATAGCAAGGGCAACATTAGAGATAATATGTATCTTCTGGGTAACCCATTTCTTACGGTTAAAGTCAAAAATCCGCTTATCATTGTACCGCTTATACAAAGATACAACCTTATGCACTGCAGACAAGGTTTTACCCTTGCCAAACAATCCAACATAACAGGAGATCGTACCGGTAGCACATTCATCCCACCGATGGAACCGGAAATACTCATACAGATCAATTACACCATACCGAACGGTACTGATCGGATGCGTCACAATGACACGGACGCAGACCGACATGATGCAGGCAAAAACAATGATAAATAATAACAATTCAAGCATACGATCACCGCCCAACCTTTAAGCAGTTAGCAGCTATTGAGCTGATGCTTTCGAGAATCATACAGAACACGATCAGTCCGACCACCACAGCCGGAGTAAATTCATTCGATCCGTTACAGATATAATTAATTATGTTTTCCATTCTTCACAATCTCCTTTGCATAACGACAACTATTAACCAGGTAACACATTTTGCACCGCTGGACATCATCCCCGGCGCGGATTACACGACAACCAATAAGATCATGACAATGGTTGTCTTCATTGATGCAGGATCCTTTTAACCTGCAGGTAAAATTAGCGCACGGACTCATCTGTCTAAAACATCCTTTCTGCCATCCAGGCTCCGACCAGTCATGTTAGCAACCGCAATTTTTATCCGCTTAATTACCCAAAAAGAGAGCAGCAAGAAAATAATTGTGTCCAGCCTGTAATTTATTGCCGAAAAATAAGGCTCAAGATCGTCTGCAGATAAATTCTGTACTTGTACTTGTTCCGTCTCAGGTTCCGAAACAGCGACAGTAAAAGGTAGATAATTACCATCACTATCCATAACGTAGACATTTGTTCCGGATTCTCCTGAATCCACGGACTCAGTAGGGGGTTCTTCCTTAACAGATCCGGCATCTTGTACCATATCGGATTCAGTACTAACGCTATCGGATAATACAGGATCATCAGTTCCAGGAACATCCACGGTAGATTCCTGATCATCATTTTCAACAGTTTCAACAGTCTCGATATTTTCATATTCATTCATTTTAACAACCTTTCTTGATAGAAACCCCGGCATATGGTAGGATAAAGAAAAACACCATACGGAGGGGAAAACAATGCAAACAATAATAAGTACATTTATAGGTGCAGGAGTTATTCTACTTATTGTATATCTCTACAACGAATACAAAAAAAGAAACGAATACGACATAGAAATAGACAATAGCGAAGAATTAACCAAAAAGGATATTCTGAACATAAACCAATACAATGACGAAAAAGCTGATAGCAGAACAGATTACATAATATCCATTTTGGAGAAAATAAAATTTTGGCTAACGATCATCGGAATATATTTTTTAATAAAAATAATTGCAACAATCATAATAGCAATTACATACGGAGCAGCCATAACAAAAGCTTTAAGTTATCTTACTTCCACAATCTAAATAACAAATAAAGAAGCAAATAACCAACAGAACCAAAAAGCAGAACAGAATACAAAGTAAAAGAATATCCGAACAACGTGATCTGAATAGACAAAACAGAATCACAAATAAAAATTATTTGTTTAAAGACAGCCATTTATTACCTCCCAAGAATACGACAAACAAAAATAACAAATATACTTCCAGCAATTAAAGCATTAACCCAGCCAGGAAGAAAAGAGAAGAGAGTAGCAATAAGTTCCGGGAGCTGCTGCATAGAAGCAATTAACCCTTTAACAATAGAGAAAAAATTGTTGCCAGAAGAAAGAATAGCATCAGCATAAGACTTATTTTCATCAGTCTTATCTACCTGGTTAGCAGTTCCCGTAGATTCATCAACTTCAATATCACTAACAGTACCTTTAGTACAATTAACAATAACAGGTTCACCCATATATAAAACGCCACCTTTTTTATAACAAGGAGTCAACCACATTTCACCATTCCACGTCTTACCAGCGTTCGTATACTTATCAATCAAAGAATCAATATATACGCGAATAGATCCCTTACCAATCGTTACAGTATCATAAGTCTCATAAGATTCATTTAAAGAAGAATCATATACTGGATAAGAGCAAACAACCAAGGTATCAGAATCAGGAACAATAGACATATCACTATTTGCGGTTGTACCAGTCCAGGTAATAGTTCCATATGCCAACATAGGTTTATTCCATACCACACCAGTTAACTTAAAATCTGACAAATGAACAGTGCCATCATCACCAGTATCAAAAGAAGATGTGGCATTTCCATTAACATCAAAATCAATGACAATACTATTGCCTTTATTCCAAGGATTATTTACACCAGTCTTAATATAGGGAGTAAAAAACAACTGCTTAATGCCTGACCCATTAAAAGTTTTAAAACTATCAAAAGTTTTATCCCACACAAGATTTTTACGGTCCAGGGAAACAAAATCAATATCCTTAGATTGCCCATTATAATATAAAGCTTTAACCCCTAAAGATAAGTACTGGGATCCTCCAAGATCGAAAGCGGAACAATTAACAGCATTTGACCAAACATCAACAAATTCAGCATGAAACGATGTATCATAACGAAAACCAATAAGAGAAATATTATTGCCTATAACCTCACCATCAGTAGGCACAGAGTTTTGAACAATACTTTCAACCTTACCATTTACATCAAAGTAAACATAAACATCTGAACCATGGTAAAAATCACCCCACGCACCTAGACCGGCTTGTCTATAACATGGTGTAATTCTTATGTACCGCAGAAACCAATTTTCATCATCAGGCTTTAGACCTGACACATCAATCGTCAACGTTTTATCTGCAGTAGCAAATTCATCCGGGTATGCATCCGCCTGCTTTATTGTGTCCTGCGCTTCCTTATCCGCAAAGTAATAATTTACCCGTACATACTCCTCAACCTCCTGATCCTGCAAGTAACTCCGCTCCGTTGTGCCAGTCCAGGAAGCAGTCATCTTATTGTTTGCTGTGAACCCGGTAAACGCATAAGCCGTATCTTCAAAGTCAGGGTTATCAATAGAACTACCATTAATAATTCCGGAAGTGTCACCCGTCAAACAGTATTTTTTCATAGATTCAACAGAATCAAAAACCGGTAATGGTAAAGAAAAATTAACATTAATCCATTCACCATTAGAGGGGTCAGGCTTTAAAGCATGAGTAAATTGAATATCATTAATCACAAAATTTGAAGAACCACCATAATAATACATGTCACTTCCATCATAAAGATAATAAGTATCCAACACTTGAAAAGCAGAAGAAATAGCTTCATTATAATCTGTAAAAAATTTTGGATAAGCATTTGAATCACTATATATATACGGATCATTATTAGATTTCAATGAATAAGCATATAATCTATACGAATGATACTCCGTATATGGTTTTTCAGATAATTTTTCATCAGACATTATAAAACCATAAAACAGCTGATTATCGTTCAAGTATAAATGAATATAAGTATGACAATTACGATTATTATGATCTGTATAATCATAATCTATATCATATTGTCCGTAATTAGATTTTAAAGACCATGATTCTGCTGCATGTACCGGAAGAGTACAAAACGCAATCCATGTGTTCAGTATAGAAGCAAATAATACTAAAAGAATCACAATAATTTTGCGAATCTTTTCTAAAAATTCTGAATTCATAAAAAAACCTCCCTTTCTTTTGAGTAAAAAAAATACCAGGTAGATTTTCTCTACCTGGTAAAGGTTCCAAGCTTGTCTTACTTCGCAGCACCCTTGGCGGATCTGAAGATTTTGAAACCTACAAATACCAGGGATGCAATCAGAAATACGTTAAGCGGGAAAATAGTGAACAGACCACATACGGACTTAACCAGGTTAATCAGTTCAGTTACAAGGGAAACATCAATTACCGCTTCCGCAGCAGCTACCATAGGAGTTAACATAAGCCATACCGTCCTTTCCGCATTATCTGTTAGATTGCGACTCTCACAAATATGCAATTTTTATATAATCAGCTAATTACTTGTCAGGAGAATGGGGAGACCGGGTCTCCCCTGCACACAGTGCATGTATAATGAACAATTAATGCCATTACCTTATTTAAACAGTACCGCCATCTTTACCCATAGACATCTTAGAAACAGATGCCGGCTTAACAACTTTAATCCCGGCAAGATATGCTTTATCCTGAAATCCTTTAGTGTAAAGAAATTCGACTTCATCACCTACATGTACGCCGTAATCATCACGGGCAAATTCAGTACCAACACATACACCGGATAAATCAACAGCGTTATCAACATCATACTGGGAAAAAGGCTGGGTATAATACAGATTAAAATAAAACTGATCCTTTGTGTCTTTCTTAAGCATTTTCTTAATACCAACAATTTTTACTGTGTTTTCCATTTTTTTCTTCATCCTTTCACTTTTTCATCTTATTTTTTTTCTTAGTTGGTACACACTTGTATGCAAATTCTCCTGCAGCTGATCGGTATGACCCTCTGTCTAAATAAATTTTACATACAACAAAATGAAATAAATTGTAAAAATATGGTTGACACTCTAAAACCACGGTGCTATACTCTCAACATAGCAAAGGCGCTACAGAATAAAACTGTAGCGCCCTTTTTGTTTGGCAGTATCACAACGCGCGTGGCCGGACAAAAATAGCGAAAGGGTATGTGGAAAACGGCAATGCCGCTATACCCAAAGTATGCGATGCAATGGGGCCTCGAAGGAGAGACCATGGTATCGCATATTTTTTTAACGTGAGAAGATCAAACGAGTGATTCTCGCAGCACACAGGTGAAGTATTGTGGAAGATATTTCACAAAAGGTGAGGAGGAAAATGTTATGACAGAAGAAATCTTAAGCGCAGTAGACGGTCAATTATTTGCAGTCTGGTTCCTGATCGGCGCGGCCCTGGTGTTTTGGATGCAGGCGGGATTCGCAATGGTGGAGACCGGATTTACCAGAGCCAAGAATGCCGGTAATATCCTGATGAAGAATCTGATGGATTTCTGTATCGGTACCGTAGTGTTTATTCTGATCGGCTTTGGATTGTTACTTGGTGAAGATGTAGTAGGTCTGATCGGTAAGCCGGGACTGGATATCTTTACCGCCTATGAGAATTTTGATTATTCAAATTTCGTATTTAACCTGGTGTTCTGTGCTACCACAGCTACCATCGTATCCGGTGCTATGGCAGAGAGAACCAAGTTCTTATCCTATTGTATTTACTCCGGTGTGATCTCCGCATTGATCTATCCCATCGAAGCTCACTGGATCTGGGGCGGCGGCTGGCTGGCACAGCTTGGCTTCCATGATTTCGCAGGATCTTGTGCGATCCACATGGTAGGTGGTATTTCCGCTCTGATCGGTGCAAAACTGTTAGGACCCCGTATCGGTAAGTTCGATAAGGATAAGAGTGGTAAGATCGTAAAAGTAAATGCATTCCCCGGACATAACCTTCCGATCGGATGTCTCGGTGTATTTATCCTGTGGCTTGGCTGGTATGGATTCAATGGTGCCGCTTGTACTTCCGTAGAGCAGTTAGGCTCCGTATTCCTTACCACGACCGTAGCTCCCGCAGTTGCAACCGTAGTCTGCATGATTTTTACCTGGATCAAGTATGGCAAACCCGATGTATCTATGTGTCTGAATGCATCTCTGGCAGGTTTGGTAGCAATTACCGCTCCCTGTGATGTGACCGACTGCTTCGGTGCTATCGTAATCGGTGCTGTAGCAGGACTTCTGGTAGTATTTGGTGTATGGCTTCTGGATTACAAATTACATGTTGATGATCCCGTAGGTGCAGTTGCAGTACATTGCCTGAACGGTATCTGGGGTACCATCGCAACCGGTTTGTTCGCAACCACTTCCGCACCCGGTAACGACAGTATTGTAGGTCTGTTCTATGGCGGCGGATTTAAGCAGCTTGGTTTACAGCTGTTAGGTTTTGTAAGTGTAGCAGCATGGACTGCAGTAACCATTACCATTGCATTCCTGATCATCAAAGCAACTGTTGGCTTACGCGTATCTGAGGAAGAGGAAATTGTAGGTTTGGATTCCTGCGAGCATGGTCTTCCTTCCGCATATGCAGGCTTCAGCATTATGGATATTTCCAACACTATGACCATGGAGGTAAATGAAAATACCAGCCTTGGTGTAAGTGATTATGACGCAGCTTCCGCAACCATGAAGGAAGCAGCAGTAAAGGTAGAGACAGCTCCGGCAGCAATTCCCGCAACCGGAATCTACAAAGTAGTGGTTATTGCAAAGCTTGCCCGGTTCGAGGTTTTGAAGAAGGCACTGAACGATCTGGGTGTTACCGGTATGACTATGACACAGGTCATGGGCTGTGGCGTACAGAAGGGTGCCGGCGAGATGTATCGTGGAGTGGAAATGGATGCGACCCTGCTTCCCAAGGTGAAGGTAGAAGTCGTAGTCAGCAAGATCCCTGTAGCAACTGTGATCGAGGCTGCCAAGAAAGCTCTGTACACCGGCCATATCGGCGATGGCAAGATCTTCGTATACAACGTTGACAAGGTTGTAAAGGTTCGCACCGGCGAAGAAGACTTCGCAGCTCTGCAAGATGTCGAGTAACTTAACTTAGCTTTTATCTAATCCCTCAATTTGGTATATACAGAGTGCTGTGCCCGGATGCTGCGACTCATCCGGGTGCAGACAAGGACCCCGGGTGCTTCCACCACCCGGGGTTTTTCCTGCCCTTGGATGTGGATAAGATTGCCCTCTTGAAAAGGTTCTGTGGAAATGATACTATCATCGTAGAAGTATAGATTTTCAAAGGGCATATTAATATGAAAGCAAATACAGAGATAACACAAAAGCAGACAGAAAATGTTATAGGAAAAGAGAACAAGATCGTAACAGGAGTCATCTGGCAGCAGCTGCTCCTGTTCTTTTTCCCTATTTTGTTCGGGACCTTTTTTCAACAATTATATAATGCAGCGGATGCGGTGATCGTAGGGCGCTTTGTCGGAAAAGAAGCTCTGTCGGCGGTAGGTGGCGGCACCGGTACACTGATCCAGCTGCTGGTGGGATTTTTCGTGGGACTGTCCAGCGGTGCCACGGTCATTATTTCCCAGTATTATGGAGCAAAACGCGCCGAGATGGTAGGCTATGCCGTACATACCTCCATTGCGTTCAGTCTGGTGGCGGGAGTCGGCATGCTGATCGTGGGTGTTACGGCGGCACCATGGGCACTGCGCGCGATGTCTACACCTGAGGATATTTTGGGACCGTCGACGACTTATATCCGTATCTATTTTCTGGGAGTCATCGGAAACCTGATCTACAACATGGGCGCCGGCATCCTGCGGGCTGTGGGAGATTCCAAGAGACCGCTGTATTTTTTGATTGCCAGCTGCCTGACAAATATTGTGCTGGATATTGCATTTGTCATCGGATTACATATGGGGGTGGCGGGAGCTGCACTTGCTACGATCCTGTCGCAGGCGCTCAGTGCTGTGCTGGTATTGTGGGTGCTGATGCGGACAAAAGATATGCATCGTCTGGAACTGAGAAAGATCCGTTTTGATGGAAGAATGTTCCACAGGATCATCCGGATCGGACTTCCGGCGGGATTGCAGTCGGTGATGTATACATCGTCCAATATTCTGATCCAGTCCAGCGTGAATGCATTGGGAACGGATACGGTAGCGGCATGGACAGCCTACAGCAAGATCGACAGCCTGTTCTGGATGATCGTCAACGCCTTTGGCATATCGATCACTACCTTTGTGGGACAGAATTATGGTGCGGGGAAAATGGACCGTGTACACAAGGGAGTGCGTACCTGTATGGGAATTACGGCGGGGGCAACCGTACTGTTGTCCGTGATCCTCTATAATTATGCATCGATCTGTTATCAACTGTTTACCACGGATGCACAGGTGGTAGTGATCGGAGAACAGATTCTGCATTTTTTGGTACCTACATATTTTACCTATATTGCCATTGAAATTTTGTCCGGTACTCTGCGCGGTATCGGCGACAGCTGGCTTCCCATGATCATCTGTTGTCTGGGAATCTGCGCGCTGCGTGTGGTATGGATCCTGACAGCCGTACCTCTGAAAAATGACATTCTCACCATTGTATTCAGCTATCCACTGACCTGGACGGTGACCAGTATCGCTTTTATTGTGTATTACCTGTTTTTCAGCCGCCTGAAGATCGTGGGACGTAAGAGATAATTCGTAAGATATTGCACTTTATTCTATAAAATTTGCATAGAAACGGGAGATGTAAAAAAAATATAATAAAGACAACAAAAGGTAAAAAGAAAACAAGGAGGCTAGTGTGAAAAATGCATTTTTCACACGCAAATTTGTGCCTTAGGCACAAATATTGCAGGACACAGAAAAGATGGAGGTTATTTAAATGTATCAGGCAGATGAGAAAAGATATGAAGAAATGAAATACAATCGCTGCGGTGCCAGTGGATTGCTGCTTCCCGCAGTATCTCTGGGATTATGGCACAATTTCGGATCCAATGGGAATTTTGACAATATGTTGGACATGTGTCACACCGCTTTTGACCACGGTATCACACATTTTGATCTGGCAAACAACTATGGACCGCAGCCGGGCAGCGCGGAGGAAAGTCTCGCGAAG
>ENA-OOYA01000122-OOYA01000122.1-human-gut-metagenome-genome-assembly--contig:-NODE-122-length-15265-cov-2.570743_pt1 | contig 15265 bp, 8 predicted proteins | sample MGYA00241695_ERZ501361 | MGnify/ENA primary metagenome ERZ501361 (study PRJEB25962, sample SAMEA2042839) | human gut metagenome | biome: human gut; feature: human-associated habitat; material: faeces... | reverse complement strand
CCTGTGGCATAGCAAGCGGTCAGGGTGGCACTCGAATTCGTCTGACCTGCCACGCCGCCGACATCGACCGTTCCCTTCACTGTGGCAGAGGAACTGCATCCGGTGATGGAACCGCCTATTTGAACACCCACCACACCGCCGACATACACCGTGCCGCTGACGCTGCCCGACACCGAGCAGTTTTCAATGGTGCCCCAGCCAGATCCTACCACGCCGCCAATACTGCCGCCATATATTTGATTGCTTGTTATCTGTACGCCCTCCATCACCACGTTCTTCACCGTACCAGCTCTATTGAGCCAGCCGAACAGACCCGCATATTCGTCATTTGTCGTAAAGGTCAGCCCCGTGATGGTATGGCCGCCGCCGTCGAAGGTGCCTTTGTATGAGTTGTCGTAGTCTGTGCCTATCGGCGTCCAGTCTTTGCCGGTGAGGTCAATGTTTTTGTCGAGGGTAATGTTAATGTCGGTCTTACCTCCGTTCACTAATTTGGCTACATTCATCAAGCCATCGGCGGAGGTCACGGTGTAGCTGCCGTTGCTCTCTATGGTATAGCCCAGGTCTTTTGCCGCAGCGAGGGAGACGGTGTAGGTATATTCACCGCCCGCCTGCCAGTCGGTAGCATTCTTCATCTTATAAACGAAGGTCTTGCCGTTAGTGAAGGTGCAGGTAATGAAGGCCGTGCCAGCTGCCACACTTTGCGGGGCTACGATGGCGGTGTAGGTGTTGCTGCCCTTGTCATACGGGACGATTATATCCGGGTTGTCGCCTTCGGTGGAGAGACCCGTCAGCTGCACGGATGCCAGCCCCTCGGTGTAGTCCGTCAGAACGATGGTCACCCGCGCCGTGCGGTGGGTGAAGCGGAGCGTGGGGCTACCGTAGGTCACCGTCTGTCCGTCGGCTACGATGAGGTCGCTGCCCTCAAAGTCTTTCTGGGCACTTTGGTTGGCTTTTACCTTTACCGCAGGCGGGGTTGTCTCGCCAGCGGTGTAGGGCCACCACGCCGTGACGGTGATGTCTTTGTGGTTGGTCCAGTAATACGGGTCGGTGGAGGTCAGCGTGGCACTTGTGTTGTCGACGGTGGAGGGCGTCACGTCGTATGCCTTCACCGTGCCGTCCATCAGGACTGCCACGCTCTGCACACCCTCCCAATTGCCGTCCACCGGGGCACGGGTGCCGGCGGTGGCTATCGCGGCGGGGTTCAGCCCCGTGGCGGTGAAGACGATGGGTGTGCCTTCCGCCCCTTCTGGCAGGAAGCCCGCTTCGTCCTGCGTGCAGGCGGCAAGGCCGAGCAGCAGGGCGATGGCTGCGAATATATGAATGGTTGTTCGTTTCATGATGCGTGTTGTTTAGATATTGTTATTGTTTCTTTTGCAGTACGGGCAGGCCGTCGGTGCCGAGTGCCCACTGGTAGTCATTGTCGGTGAGGGCAGTGTTCATGCCGTCGACGGCTGTCTGCCATTTCACGGTCGCGCCGTCCACCTTCGTGGCAACTACCGTTCCTCCTTCATTACGGAGTACTCCTAGCCCGGCATTGCCTCCCCAATAACAGGAAGTTATATTCTTGTAGTTGAAACGCACTATAGTTCCACAGCCAGACTCATCTTTCAATGTGCCGTTGAACCAGCAAGCGATGATATCGCCATAATTTGCATTGGCTATACCACCACTATGTACAGTAAGTTTTCCCGTCACAGAGCAGGCAATGATTTGGCCATGATTTCGGTCCACCATTCCAGCAGCTCCTCCACTACTGCCATCCAGATTCACATCTATGAGTTGTAGGTTCTTTATCACTCCACGTTCATTTAATAACCCAAAAAGTTCAGTAGTCGCTGCTGAAAAGTTTAATCCCGTAATGCGGTGTCCCTGCCCATTAAAGACGCCGGAGTAGCCTGGCCATGTGTCTAAACGTGTCCATTCCTTACCCGTCAGGTCGATGTCGGCGGTGAGGGTGCAATTTATCGATCTGTCTTTTTGTGCGGCTTCGTTCCATGCCAGTAGGCCGTCGGCGTTATAGACCGTGTAGGTCTTGGTGTTGCTATCGTAGATGTAGCCCAACTCGGCTGCGCCACTCTCGCCGCCGCCGTCAGCCCAATCACCGATGGTGCAACCCTCTAATGTCAAGCCAGTGGCGTTCACCTTGACGGTGTAAGAATAGCGGTTGCCCGCCTCTAATACGACGTTGTTCTGCGGGCGGAAGTAGAAGGTGCCGCCGCCGAGTTCCACCTTGACGAACGGCTTGCCTGCCGCAACGGTCTGCGGGGCGGTCAGTGCCTCGTAGGTGTTGCCGCTTGCGTTGTAGGTCTTGATGGCGGTCGGGTTGCCGTTATCGGCGGACAGGCTCACGAGGCTCACCGTGGCACCGGCGACGCTCGTGAATCCCGTGCCGGGCTTCAGTTCGATTGTCACGCGTGCCGTGCGGTGGGTAAATTCAAGAGTCGGGTTGTTAAATTCCACCTTCCGGTTCTCAGCAGAGATGAAATCGCTGTTCTGGAAGTCAGCCAGTTTGCTTTGGTCTTCTGCCACCTTCACGGCAGGCATCTGTGTGATGTCGGCATTGTTGAAGGGCCACCATGCCGATACGGTAATCGGGTCGCGGCTGGTCCAGTAGTACGGGTCGTTCTCGCGTGAAAGCGTGGCACTCTTGAAATCGGTAGAAGCCGTTACGGTGTATTCCTTTACCGCATCGCCCATCTTGAGTGCCACGGAAGTGACGCCCTGCCAGTCGCCGTCCACAGCGGCACGGGTGGAAGGGGCTGCCAGCGGCGTTGCTTCTACGGACAATCCTGTGGCACGGATGACGACGGGGTATTCACCTTCGGGCAGACGGTTATCGCCAGCAAGTTCGTCCTGCGTGCAGGCGGCGAGGGCGAACAGCAGTGCGGTGGCTGCGGGGATAAATAATCTATGTCTCATAATTCTTCATTCTAATCGATTAATTATTAACATCCTACAGGTCAGCACCCACATCTCCACCGTCTATATCGTTCCACTTTGCAATGGTGGCTTCGCTGACTTCAAGGACTTTGTTGCGTACCTTGACGGTATAGGTATAGTTGTTGCCCGCCAGCAGTGCGCCATCGGGCATGGTGAGTGTGGCATGATATTCCTGACCTTTGTAATTCACAACCAACGGCAGGGATGCAACTGTCTGCGGGAAGAGGATGATCGATGACGTGAGATTGCCGTCTGCCAGATTCATGGTCAGTTCTCCGGTCTGTAGTCCGTTGTCTGCGGTGGCAATACCGTCGGCCGTGTTGAACGTACCGGTGAGTAACAATCCGTCCAGCGTGTAACGTTCAGGCTTGACCACGCTGAAATTCACGCCGTCGCCCGCCTCGAAGGTAAGGGTTATCTGGCTCATGCGGTGGTGGAAGGAGTTGTCTTCACCGCCTTTGGCGGTTTTGTCGGTGAAGCTTACTACCGGGTTGTTTTTGTCTCCCGTGGCTCCTGAAGCAAAGAGGAAGTCGATGGCAGGCTGGTTCTGCTGCGCCGTGGCATCGGTCGTGGCTGTGAGGATGCCTCCCGCCGCGTTGTACGGATAGTAGGCGCGGAAAGTATGGGTCTTTGTATCTTCGATATAGATAACCTTTCCTTCTGCCTCAAATTTCCCGTTTTTCAGGATGAAAGGCACGTTGCCGTACTGGGAATCGTTGCCGATGTCGGTGATGCCGATACGGTCGCCGCCAGTCCAGGTGGTTCCGCTGGCGCGGGTGGCGGGGGCGATGTTGGCGGTAAACTGGGCGGCCACGGGGTCACCGTTCAGGTTCTCGTTGTCGTTGTTGCAGGCTACCAGTGCGAGGGCGAGCGCTGCAAGTGCAAAAAATCTTATCTTCATTATATATGTCATTTTATTATTTAAATTCCATTTCAATAATTGCTGCACCTCAGCAAAATCAAAGCAAGCTTTGCTTCTGCGTTCGGTTTGCTAATTATTTTACAAATCAGCATTTACATCATCACCTTTCACTTCTTCCCAGCCGTTGATTTCGGCTCCGTCCACTTCCATGCCTTCGGGAGTCTCAACCAGCGTTCCGCCGAGGGTCAGCGATTTGCCCTTTCTGGTGTTGAACTCCTTGAGGGCTTCCGTGAGGTCGCTTTTCAGCGTGGTGGGGCTCGGGTTGCCGTCCGCATAGCGGATTTCAGCCGTCAGCAGTTGTTCCGTGCCGGTCACACCCAGCAGCCGCACCGTGGCTTTCCACTTGCCGGCATCGTCACCTTCGGTTATCTTGGTGAAGGGCAGCACGACGTTCGAAGCGGCTCCGTAGGTATCGGTAGCGAAGTCGAGTGTTCCGGCTGCACCCGTCAGATGGGCAACAATCTCCGTGATGCGTCCGGCGGCATCACCCGTCGGTTCGACGACAAGCGTCAGTTCGCGTACCTGCTGCTTCATTGCGGCGGTCAGCGGATAGTCCTTGTCTTTCTCGATGGTCACCTGTTCCGTATAGGTGAAGAACCATCCCGGGGCATTGTTCACAAAGGCATCCGTGCCTGCCCGGGTTCCCGTGGCTGCGGCAATGGTGGCTGTGGTGCCGTTCACCGTGATTCCTTCAGCCGGGTTCCACACCGCAAGGGTGTAGCTGCCCGGAGCAAACAGATGGTCGGGGGCATGGGTGGCGGAAGTCTCCGTACCCGTATAGTCACCCATGGTGACCGTCCATGTGGCAGGTATGTCGATACCCTCACCGCGGGCCGACCAGTCGGCTGTCACCGCAATCTTCCCGTAGTCGGGATGCGGCGTGTCATAAAGCGTGTCCTTCACGCAGGAAGAGAGCAGCACGGCGGCTGCCATTCCCATCATATTTATATATTGTCTTGCTTTCATATTCTATTCCTCCGTGTTAGAATAACTTCCATACCAATGTCACACCGGCATTGATGGGACCACACCAATCTTTTGTCTCGTTGCCGCGGCGTACACGTACACCGTCGATGACTTCATATTTTTCGAAATCGGCATTCAGGTAGCCCAAACCGAGGTTGAAATCAAGATCCAATGCCTTGTTCAGCCGCAGCTGATAGCCGGCGGTGATGCCGCCACCCATCAGGTCGCCCTGCTTGCCTGTTTCGGAAAGCTTGTAGTTGAACTGTCCGGCCTTGAACATCGCGCCCAGATACCAGGCTTTCTTCTCACCCATATAGTAACGTACTTCCGGAGCCACTTCCCAGAGTGCATAGCGGTGGTCTTTGTCATTCCAACTCCAAGAAGTCCACGAGCCGTTTACGGCAATGCCCCACGACGGGCAGATGCGCCATTCCACGCCAAGATCTGGTGTCAGGGTAGCCCAGCGCAGCAGGTTGGCACGCAGGGAGAGATGATAATCAGTTGTGATTTTGGTTTCCGACGGCGTGTCGGCAAGTGTATTTTGTTGAGCGGTTTTCTCGGCTTCTGCCTTTTCAGCGGCAAGTCGGGCTTCTTCCGCTTTACGTTGCTCTTCGGCAAGCCGTTCCTGCTTGGCACGCTTCTCGGCTGCCAGACGTTCGGCTTCCGCCTTGCGTCGTGCTTCTGCTTCCGCATCCATCGCGGCCGTTTCCTTTGTGGGTACCGTTAGGCACACGATTACAAAATCACCCCCTGTCGCATGATTGCGGGTAATGAAGTTTTCTTCCTTGATTTTCGCGCGTGTAATTAGTTCTGATTTCACACGGTTGGCACGAATCTTCGCTGTTGCAAGGTTCTTGACTTCACTGCTCTGCGAATTGCAATATCCGTCAACCAATAGCGGCAGTTTGCCGTCAAGAATTGTTGCTTTGTTGTTTTCGATACATTCCAACAGGCGGGCAAGTTCCGTGTCATTGCCATTCCAAGGCACGTAGAACATGTCCTTCTGCGGAACGAAGCGGAAGGTGTAGGTCGTGTCTGCTTTCTGCTGCGCAAAAGCCGGAAAAGCTGCCGATGCCAGCCACGAAAACAAAATGAAGAATAGGATTCTTTTGCTCATTTTTTATATGCTTTTTAAATTTCCAATCCAGACTTAACATACAAAATAAGCGAAAAGATTTAAATTCAGCCCGATTCTTGCCTATAAAAAATGTCTCAATTGTCAGAATCGCACATCTTTGTGATTTAGAACATTTTGGTTTTGTCGTTCAGACTATTTTTTTGTCGTTTGGTCTATTTTCCCCATCCACACACCGTATTATTCCGCCTCTGTTTTCCTCCATTTGACAGGGGTACAGCCTGCATTTTCCTTGAACAGCCTTATAAAATGGCTTGGTGACAAAAAACCGGATTTCTCGGAGATGTCGGCTATCGTCAACCTCGGATATCGCGCAAGCAGACGTTTCGCATATTCTATACGAAGTCCGGTAATCCAATCGCGGAACGACATGTCATACGTAGTTTTGATGTACCCGGACAGGTAGGTGCGGTTGGTATGAAGCACATCTGAAAGCTCCTTTATGGTAAGGCCGGGCCGGATATAACCGTCCGCATCGATCCAACCTTTGATTTTTTTCGCTATTTCGGCATGGAAAAAAGGAGTATCCTGCCTCTGTGCCTGTTCCCGGTTTGTGGTGTCACACAGGTCTTCCTCTTCAGAAGTCATGCCATCTTCCATCGCGTTTTCCACCTGTTCGTAAAACAGCAGATAGTTCAGATAGCAAAGGAAGAGATAAATGTAGAACGGTACCGATGACAGAATCCAGATATAGACGTATTCATCAGGCAGGAATGTCAGCAGTCCGCATCCCACCCCGAATGTGACAGCCCAGTAGGTGAAAATGGAAAGCCATTTGATATAGGCACCGATGTCGTCCGCACGGGTGTCATCGAAAATGCGGATGACCCTGTGATAGGCCCGGAGAAGCCTACGGGTCAAGAACAGCCCATAGATAACCAACCATGCGGCCAAGGCAAACATCACCGTTGTCTGTAAACCACCTTTTGGTAACAACAGCAGAACGATGCCGGAAAGGATGGAAAACAGTATCCATAGACAGATATGCGTCCGTAACCGACGTTTGGTGATATAAAAGCGGTCAAGCAGAGTGGTGAGGGCCGAACTGAACAACCAGTAGCACAAAAAATAGGTGGACAGGTTCATCAGGATGGCGGCATCGGTATTCTTGAACCTGATTCCAAAAAAGAAATGTACCGAATAGTTGGCGGCAAGTAACAGTATGGCTACCCCCATAATTCGCCGGGAACGCAGATAATTATTGAAAATGGCTTTTTCCGGGGTTGGAGCCAACAAAAAATAAAAGCCGAAGAACAACATCAACGGTAGCGCAATACAAAGTGAATAACTGTATATAGATGGTTCCATTTTATTATGCCTAACTATTTTGAATGCAAAATTAGCGAAAATACTGAATATATGGCGGATTTGCCATGACGATTTACTTTCAACACCCTATTTTGATATAATCGAGGGCTTGTTGTATGGTATCCTTGCCATTATGTCATATTGATGGAAAAAGCAGGAAAAGGAATGGTATGTTCCCAATCCTGCCATATATATCCGCACACTCGTTCACATTTTTATACCTTTCGGTTTGCACTCGTCACGGACGTTGAATCCCGGCCGCCCGATGATGATGTGGTCGGCAATAAAATTGCCAGACGGACTGCGTTCATTCACCGGGCTGCGTATCTGCGGCACATCTTCGGTGTGTTGTGGAGATACGTTTCGTACACCTTCCGCATCCGGTTTGACCTCCTGTCCGTCATTCTCCTTTTCGGCGACTTCGGGCGTAGGCGGCTCAAGCTCCAACTGTATCTTTCGGTCGAGTGCTGCAAGTTCGGACTTCAACTGTTTCAGTTCGTCCTCCTTCTTCCATACCTTCCCGGCTATCTCCTACAACTGTGGGACCTCCTTTTCCTGCACCTCGTTCTTCGCCTTGTACTGGTCAATGATGGACGGAATCCTCTCCTATGCGTTCAGGAAATTGCGTGCGGCGGCTACCGGGTCAGCCATCGCCAACATGCAGCTTATGTCATACAAGGATACTGATACTACGGGAGAACCTGTCGAGCATGTGACAGAACCGGACAAGCAAATTGCGCATTCGGCTCTCGGTGACTACGGACCATTCAGTGTGAAATACGCCACGAAGGAATTTCTCAGCTACGGGAACAAAAAGTTCCGCATATAGATTCTGATTTTGCTTGTTACAGATGGAAGCAACGGCAATATGCCAGAGGAGGCCGGGCTATACAAAAAAATAAGGGGCTGTACACATGTGTCAGCTCCTTGTTTTTAAGGGGATATTCGACTTTTAGCCCCCAAAAAGATCAATATTGTTATGTACAACCGTCCAACCTGCGGGTAAAGTGCGCAACTCGGACCTGGACAGCAAGCTGAAAAGAGGCACAAGTATGTAGGCAACCCTGTTATAGCACCGGAATCTGCTGTGTCGCATGAATCAACCGTAGTCCCCGTGAAAGGCATGGCTATACCGCCAAGGGCTGTGGATGAAGTCGCAATGCGGAAAGCCGTCCTTTCCCAGGCAGTTCTCAGGAAGTCTTAAGAAAGAGGGGATAAACATCTGATACGGACAACTCGCAATACGATACGCAACGATGAAAGTGGTGAACAAATCTGGCACTAACGGATGCGCCTCTTTTATATGATTATAATATTAACAAGAAATGCCCGCCATTGTTCTTAAATGCGAATTATAACTTCTTACTGTTGGAAGATTATCTATAAATCGGGCATGAGGGTAAGAGTACTTACAAACAATTCGGCCCGCTTTATTGGGGGCTGCCAAACCTCGACCGGCACCTGTACCACCTGCGGATATAAATTCGGACCGGAGGTATGGATGGTATTCCGCACACCGGACCAACGTACCCTTGCGGACAGTCCCGAGCCCGGCAAGCCATAATTCCGTCGGGTCAATTGAACAACCGCCTCTCGGAATATGTTCATATCATGGGCCGGTCCCGTATGCAGCTATTTTCCGGGGTACATGACATTGAGGACATACCGCCTGATGCCGACATCCGAGGTTATGTTTAAATTTGTATATTAATTTATATTTTTATATATTTGCAACAGTTGTTGTCTAATTTACATCAGAATGACACGTGTTCGGAATATGGGAAGAATACTGTCCGCATTCCTCATGCTGGGAATTTCCTCCATGTGCGGAGCCCAGATATATAAATACTTGGGAATAGAGGACGGATTGAGTAACCGGAGGATTTACCGTATCCAAAAAGACGGGAGGGGATACATGTGGTTCCTCACCCAGGAGGGGATGGACCGTTATGACGGCAAGCGGATCAGGCATTACACTGTTCTTGACGGCAATCTGAAGGTGGCCCCGCAAGTCAATCTGAACTGGCTCTACACCGACACGGAGAACACGCTGTGGGTTGTGGGAAGGAAAGGCCGTATTTTCCATTACGACACCCTCCATGACCGTTTCCGGATGGTATACAGGATACCCGGTCTTCAGGATGACTTCGCCACGGGCATGCTCTGTTACGCCTATATGGACCGTGGGGACCGCATATGGCTCTGTCAGGGTGACCATATCATCCGCTATGACACCCGCACAGGCATTGCGCAGCGGCTGGTCTCCCGTTTAAGAGGTGATATAACCGCTATCAGCGAGACGGACGGTACAAACCTTTTCATCGGTACCGTGAACGGACTTTTTCCGGTACGGGAAAGGGACGGTGTCCTTGAGGCGCTTGCGGACACGGACAGCATCCGGACGCCGGTCAGCGAACTCTACTACCACCCCGGTTCGAAGAAACTGTTCGTGGGAACCTTCAGGAAAGGCATACTTGTATACGGAGTGTCCGCAGGCAGTACGCTGCGGAATGTGGCCGTCAACCGGATCACCCCTCTCAATGACCGGGAGCTGCTGATAGCCACGGGCGGAAGGGGGGTATACAGGATGGATGTGGACTCGCTAGTGCCCAAACCCTATATAACCGCCGACTACGCCAGCCACAACGGCATGAACGGAGACAATATCAATGACATTTATGTGGATGGCGGGGACCGTATCTGGCTTGCCAACTACCCCGCCGGAGTCACAATCCGGAATAACCGCTACCAGAGCTATGAATGGTTCCGGCACTCACCGGGCAACAGCCGGTCGCTGGTTAACGACCAGGTGCACGATGTCATCGAAGACAGCGAAGGCGACTTGTAGTTCGCCACCAGCAACGGGATCAGCCTGCTGCAGCCTGCGGTAGGACGGTGGCGCTCCTTTCTCAGCCGGTCCGATGGGATACAGGATGGCGGGAACCATATCTTCCTGACGCTCTGCGAGGTCTCGCCGGGTGTCATCTGCGCCGGCGGGTACGCTTCGGGCCTGTACAGGATCGAAAAGAAAACCGGGAGGGTGGAATACTTTCCCCCCTCCTTTGCAGCAGAGGGGCGTCCAGACCAGTATATCAATGACATCGGAAAAGATTCCGGAGGATGTATATGGACAGGGGGCTGCCACAATCTCAAACGTTTCGATCCCCATGACGGCACAGTACGCCTGTACCCGGTCCCGGGCCCCATCACCGCCATACTGGAGAAGGCTCCGGAATGGATGTGGATCGGTACCGGCATGGGGTTGTACCTGCTTGACGGGCACGGGGGGACCTGCAGACATATCGCCTTTCCAGTCGAGGCGGTTCATGTCTATGCACTGTACCAGGCACCGGACGGGCTCCTGTATATCGGCACCGGCGGGGCGGGACTTCTCGTCTATGACAGCGTGGAGGACAGGTTCGTCCGCCAATACCAGACCGAGAACTGCGCCCTGATATCCAATAACATCCATACCATTGTCCCCCGTGCGGACGGCACCCTGCTACTGGGGACCGAAAACAGCGTGGCCCTGTTCCGGCGTGAGAGCGGCACTTTCAAAAACTGGACGGCAGAACAAGGGCCGGCAAGCGTATGCCTCAATGCCGGGGTATCCACTTTCCGGCACGGGGAAAGCTTCGTGTTCGGGAGTAACACCGGAGCCGTCATGTTCCCCTCCGACATGAGGATACCCGCCCCGCATTTTTCTCGGATGCTCCTGCGGGATTTCATGATCTCCTACCGCCCCGTCTATCCCGGGGACAAGGGATCCCCCTTGAGGGAGGATATTGACAATACCGTCAGGCTGGAACTTGCATATGACCAGAATACCTTCTCCCTGGAAGCTGTCTCCATCAACTACGACTATCCCTCGAACATCCTATATTCATGGAAATTGGAGGGGCTCTACGAGGGCTGGAGCCATCCGGTCCAGAGCGGGCGGATACAGTTCACGAGCCTGCCCCCAGGCAACTACACCCTGCGTATCCGTGCCGTCTCCAATGAGGAGAAATACAAGGTGTATGAGGAAAGAAGCCTCGGTCTGAGTGTCGCCCGGCCGCTGTGGGCGGGTACATGGGCCATTGCCGGATATGCGTCATTGTGTGTGTTGGCTGGGGTGGTGTCTTTTCGCGTTGCCATGTTGCGCAGGCAGAAAAGGATATCAGACGAAAAGACGTGCTTCTTCATACATACTGCCCATGATGTCCGTACTCCGCTTACGCTGATCAAGGCTCCGCTGGAAGAGGTGGTGGAGAAAGACATGGTGAAGGCGGAGGGGATGGACAATGTACGGATGGCCCTGAAAAGCGTGGACGGACTTCTGGGATTGGTCACCAGCCTGATAGATTTCGAGAGTACGGACAACTACACCTTGAGACTTCATGTCTCGGAATATGAGCTCAACAGTTATCTGGAGACGACCTGTGAGGCATTCCGCACATATGCCTCCATCAGGGACATCGATATCACCCGTGAGAGCGGCTTCCCTTACCTGAATGTCCGGTTTGACAAGGACAAAATGGACTCTATATTGAAGAATATACTGTCCAACGCACTGAAGTACACTCCACGGGGCGGGAGTATCCAGGTCCGTGCCTTCGCGGACCGGCATGTATGGGGTGTGGAAGTGGAAGACACGGGGATTGGCATTCCACCTGAGGAACGGAAGAAACTGTTCAGGAACCATTTCAGGGGCAGTAATGCCGTCAATCTGCAAGTGGCGGGAAACGGTGTCGGACTGATGATGGTACATAGGCTGGTAAGGCTGCACGGAGGCAGGGTCCGCGTTACCAGTACCGAGGGGAAGGGGACCATGGTATGTGTTATTTTTCCCCTGAGGAGCAGACGCCTTGACAAGGCATGCCCCGTTGCTTCGCCCAGGAAACAGGATACCGGGGAAACCCGCATGGGACCGGATTGCGGCCCCATGCGTGAGATCCTTCCAACAATGACCGGCGGGGACCGGCAGCGTATTCTTATTGTGGAGGACAATGACGATTTGCGGACCTACCTTGAGGGGCTGCTGAAAGAGGAATACCTGGTCCAAACCTGTTCCAACGGACGGGACGCGCTGCTTGTGGCGAGAGAATACAATCCGGACCTGATACTTTCGGACGTTATGATGCCTGAAATGGGAGGGGACGAACTTTGCGCGTCCGTCAAATCCGATATTGAGACATCCCATATCCCGGTCATGCTGCTGACCGCCTTGGGAGATGAGAAGGACATGCTGGAGGGGCTGGAAAACGGAGCTGACGCCTATATCACCAAACCGTTTAGCATAAACGTGCTCAGGGCGAATATCAGGAACATACTGGCAAACCGGGCACTGCTCAGACGGGCATACGCCGGTCTTGAGGACGGAGTCGGACAGGTTCCGCCGGACTGCCACAATACCCGGGACTGGAAATTCATGGCCTCCGTAAGGGAATGCGTCATGAAGAATATCGACAACCCCGGTTTCTGTGTGGACATGCTCTGTGGCATGCAGAACATGAGCCGCACCGGATTTTTCAACAAGTTGAAGGCGCTCACCGGCCATGCCCCGGCTGACTATATCCGCTCCATGCGGCTGCAATATGCGGCACAACTGCTCAGGGAAAAAGACTGTTCGATAACGGAAATCTCGGATGACTCGGGGTTCTCCGATGTCAGATATTTCAGGGAGGTGTTCAGGAAGTACTATGGAATGAGCCCGAGTGAGTACAGGAATTCGATGAGAGGATAACATCACGGGCAGACAGACTCCAGGATATGGCAGGCCTTATTGTCGGAGATGGTGTATGTTTCGCTCCGCACCGACAAGCCGGGCACGGTTAGCTCGTTCACCGTAATGATGAAGGCGAACAGCCGCCCTGCCCCAGTATTGAGGCTCGTGCCTGATAGGGATAGTAGAAATAATAGTGTTCGTCCAACAGCCCGCCTGCGAGCGGTGTCGGACTTTCAGTTTTCCATACGAGACCGCCCGTGTCGGCATCCCTCTCGGCTGTCAGTTTCACGTTGGAATAGACTGTTTGAGTGCCCCGCACCACGTATAGGCCGCAGGCCCCGCTTTCGGAAAACTTGGTTTGGCAGCCATTCTCCACAGTACGGGTGGTTTTGCGAACAGCCGACGTATATCCAGCTTTTCAGATAAGCTGCGTTTTCAGTGCGTATATGTTCGGCTATCCCGAAAAACATTCCTGCCAGGGCTGCGGCGAACTCGGCCGTTAATTCCTCCTTGCCGTATTCCTCTGATCCGAACGGGTGCGCAAGATCCCGGTTCAATCGGGTGGGGTGTCCCGTGGAATGTCCCATTTCATGCAGAAGCGTTTCGTAAAAGCTCTGCATATCGACGAACTGCGAGCGAAGCGGCACTACGATATAATCGGCTAAAGGAGAATAGAAAGCCCTGTCGCCTTGCTGCTCCCGTATCGGGCAAAACCAGCTTTTCGCCTCCAGCATGGCGTCTATTTCGGGCTGCTCTGCCTGTCCCCCTCTGAACTTCTCCCTTAACGCTTCCCATTCTTCCGGCCTCACGTCCGAAAAATTGGTCTGATCCAAGTTAAAGACCGAGTAATATTTATAGGTCGGTATAACGTTGTATTCCTGTTGCTGCTCCCGGCTTAACGCCTTGTATTCCTCAAAGGTTATTTTCTTGCGTGTTTCCTTGTGGTACACGTAGAAAAGGAAGTAATAGACCGGAAACGATTTCGATCCTTTCAGCACGGAGATCCCGGCCTCTTTCGCCTGGTTGAATGTCATAAATACGGGTGTCTGGTACTGGAATTTCTCGCAAAGGAAAAGGAGTAAAAAGGCGTTGCCTCCGGTGTACCTGCGTCCTGTGAGGTTCTGCGGAAAGAAATTGCGTGTATTCGCCGCAATGGTGATCCAGGGCTTTTGCCAATTGTCCTCTACTTGCTGGATCTTCTCGATCATTTATGTCTGACATCAAATTTGCAAACTGTTGCGCTGCCTTGTCGAAATAATCAGTTTTCATAACTACGTCCCCCGTTCTTTATCCTGGTGGGTGAGCCAGTTCTAAAGGTTGTTATCTCTTTTTCTATACCTCTAAGATAGCACTTTTATTTGAGAGATGCAAGTATTTAAACAACGTTTAACTAACTATTTATAAGATAATTATATGCAAAAGTAGTATTTTAGTATATACTAAATTTAGTATTTACTACCTGATTTTTTCCGATAGTAAACTCCCCACCTCGCACCCTCCCCCACCAAACCTTGCGGATGCCTAAGATTCCGATGTTTTTGTATCAAGACAACCTCATTTTGGTTTTTCGGGGCTGTCGGTGTGGTCGTCTTGCGTTTACCTTGAGTTCCGAGAGGTTTTTGTATGAGAACACCCCAAACGTTTTTTTCCATAGCACAAGTTTTTTAGGAAAAATACTACCTGGCTTTAGCCAGGCTGGAGATTTTTTCTAAAAGCCGCTTGCGGCTCAACTTGGGATATGGAAAAAGCCGTTTGACCTTTGCAGACAAAACCCCCGGTCAAGGTAAACGCAAGGCGGCCACGCCGGAAAAACTAAAATACCTCTCTCCCCTGAAAGGGGGGTTAAAACCGGGTTCGACAATCGGCTACCGGAGTTCCCGACAAGGAATGTTCCTTGCCCCGCCGACGAGTGCCTGCGCTCATCAGCCGGGCAAGGATCATTCCGGGTACTCCTTTCCGGATTGTGCCGATCAGTGAAAAGTCAGGCGCTTTTATCCGGCTGGCTTCACCGAACGAATCTATCCGGAAATAGCCTACCTTAATCGGGTGGGTGGGTGTATTCATGCGTTAGGGATTGCAGTGGAAAGCCCACAGCCTTTAGGCGAGGACTTGGAGGCGGAAAGCCCGACCGTTTACGGGAACGCCCAAATCCTCCAAAAGAAAAGCGTACTAATACACTAAAATACTAAAAGTAGTAAATACCCTTAATTCCGCAACACTATTACAAATTAAACTTTTAAAGTACCTGAGCAACAAAAAGTTGCCCAGGATTTTGCCATGTCAGAAT
>ENA-OOYA01000109-OOYA01000109.1-human-gut-metagenome-genome-assembly--contig:-NODE-109-length-15989-cov-1.795657_pt1 | contig 15989 bp, 9 predicted proteins | sample MGYA00241695_ERZ501361 | MGnify/ENA primary metagenome ERZ501361 (study PRJEB25962, sample SAMEA2042839) | human gut metagenome | biome: human gut; feature: human-associated habitat; material: faeces... | reverse complement strand
AAGAAGTAAAGGCCAAAAAAGAAGCTATCTTACGAAGCCAGTACCGTGCAGCCGCATCAGTAAATAAGGAACAATTATCTCTTTATTACGGCATCGGGCATTACGTGTCGGAAAATTCCCGTACAGGCTTTTGGGGGAAAGGTGCCATTGAACAAATATCTTCTCTGTTACAAAAAGAATTGCCGGGGCTGAGGGGATTTTCAGCAACAAGCATAAGAAATATGCGTATTTTTTATGAAGAGTGGGATAAGGTTTTAAATCATCCGCCATTGGCTGATGATTTGGTGTTGAATGAAAAATTGCTTCTTGTAGCAATTCATCAGCCAGTGGCGGATGAATTTAATTGGTCAGACTTCTTTTCAATCGGCTTTAGTCACCATACCGAAATAATATCCAAAGCCAAGACTTTAGAAGCAAGACTATTTTATATACATGAGTGCGCCATTCGCTATTGGAGTAAATACACGTTAAGGGATTACTTAAAAGCAGATCTATACAGCCATCGGGGAACTTTACCCAACAATTTTGCACAAACATTGCCTGATACTAAGCAAGCGCTAAAAGCTGTTTGTTCATTCAAAGATGAATACTTGCTTGATTTCATCAATGTGGAGGAACTGAAAGCAGGAAGAGGACTTAGACGAAAAAATAGTAGAAAAGGCAATTGTTGCCAATGTGAAGAAGTTTATTATGACCTTCGGACAAGATTTCAGCTTTATAGGCAATCAATATCGCATAGAGGTTGCAGGAGAAGAAATGTTTATTGATTTGCTCTTTTTCAATCGGGAGCTTAACTCCTTAGTCGCAGTTGAGCTTAAATCCGGAAAATTCCGCACTTCTTATTTGGGGCAGTTGAATACTTATCTATCCGCTTTAGATACATATATCAGAAAACCGCACGAAAACCCTTCTATCGGAATAATTCTTTGCAAAGAAATGAACCAAACCTTTGTAGAGTTTGCCGTTCGTGATTATAACAAGCCGATGGGAGTTGCCACTTACCGTGCATCTAAAGATATGCCGGAACGACTTCGTAACGCTCTGCCAAACATTGAAGATTTGAAAAAGTTATTGTAATACAAACGCCGATAAAGCCCTTTTGAAGACTCTACCGGCGTAAGTTCACCTATTAAAAAAATCAGAATTCCAAGTCAGCCAACTGAGGATTATGATCGGAAAGCAAAGCTTCCGGTACTTCAGCCGGTATCTCACAGTTCTTTACCAGAACTTGCGGAGTGACAAAGATGAAATCAATCTTTTCACAATCCTCGGCCGGAATACGGGCAAAATCATGAAAAGTATAATCAACGCCGGTCACACGGGCAGCCGTCTTATAAGCATCCTTCATCACAAACTCGTTGGTGGTGATTGTTTCGTATGCATCGCTCGCATCGGTCACATTAAAGTCACCCGTAACCACTGCGGGGCGTTCGCCTACGATCTCTTTTATCTTACGGATAATGAGCAATGCGCTTTGACGGCGAGCCTCTTCACCTACATGGTCAAAATGAGTATTGACAGCCATGAATATCTTTCCGGTGGCCTTGTCTTTAAATTTCGCCCAAGTGGCGATACGGACACAAACCGCATCCCATCCCATCATTCCTACGCTATCGGGATTTTCGGCCAACCAGAAAGTATTGGAGTCCAACACCTCATATTTGTCCTTACGATAGAATAGCGGCGCATATTCACCTGCTGTCTTCCCGTCATCACGTCCCACGCCGATACCATCGTATTCGGGCAAGCCTGCACGAAGATCCTGAAACTGGTTATGCAAAACTTCCTGCATACCGACAATATCCAGTTCACGGTCCTTAATAAACTGGCACACACGGTCTTTCCGATATTGCCAATTGTTCAAACTGTCTTGCGGATTGTCATAACGGACATTAAAAGTAGCCCAACGAACGTCGGTCTTCTTCTCTTCCGCACAGCCGCCCAATAACAGGACGGCTGCCAATAAAAATAGAATTTGCTTCATTTTGTTTCTTTTTATGTTCCCTAGGATACAAAGATAGCAATTTCTATCGGAAATTATTCGGAGTATGCCACTGACCTTTATCATTCATCGTATCGGCCACATCCCACCATACACGGCTACCCTGGTTCACATTGCCCGGTTTATTAGGGTTACGGGACTCGCTGTTAGGATAGTTGATGCGTTTGATAAGCTTGCCGGACGCCACTTCTCCATTGGAATTGTTTCCATTAACCGGAGCCAGCAGATAACGCGGATAGTCGGTACGACGCACTTCTGCCCATCCTTCATTTCCATTCGGGAAAACGGCAATCCACTTCTGAGTAATAATCTGTTCCAATTGTTCTTCCTTACTACCACCGGCAAATGCTTTTACGCCATCCAGATGACTGATGTATTCATTGGCCTTGTCCGCATCAATTTCATAATAATCCATAGATGCCTTGATACCTTTCAAATAAAGAGCTTCAGCAGTTTCATCCACCAATAACGGCCAGCGCAATGCTGCTTCCGCTTTCAGGAACAAACTTTCAGAATACCCCATCCAGACTATTTCACGGGCCAGATTCCACCAATAATCCTTGTTCATGGCATCAGATGACAGAATACAACGGTTGGCAGAGTATCTGTTCAGATAAGAGCCACCTACATTGGTTTCTCCATTCATCACCCCGTTGAAATCTCTCTTCAGATTCTCTGTGGGAAGCGGACTGGTAGTCAACGAATCAAACGGAGTAGGACGGAACCATAAAACTTCACAACGAGGGTCGAGATAACAATTCTCTGAATTCTCATTGAAAGTAACGGCATCGGCTGCCGCACCTTCTTTCAAGGCCTGATTCTTATAAGCCCGTTCCATTTCTTTCGACAATACAGCATTGCCGGTCCAGCTGAACAACAATGCGTATATATTTTCATTACCGCCGGCGATATACTGACGTTTTGGAGTCTGCTTCATATTGTCATCCTGGCTTTGCATCAGACCGGCCGGATCTGTCAAAGCTGCTTTTGCCTGAGTCTGGGCCAATTCCGGATTTACATTGGATACACGCAAAGCAAGGCGCAAACGCAGTGTGTTGGCAAAACGACGCCATTTGTCCACATTACCCCCATAACATTTGTCATTGTCACCTAAATCATACTGACTGACAGCAGGAAGATTTTCCTGATGCAACTCTGTTATTGCCTGATCCAACAGCTGGAAAAGGATATTATAGACCTCTTTCTGAGGCGTATAAGACACATTTTCTTCCGGCGGCATAGCTCCTTTCACATAATAAGCGACGGGAATATCTCCGTAAGTATCTGTCTGCATGGACAACAAGAAAGCATAATAAATGCGGGTAATATAGAATGCCGTATGATAATAATCCTTATTACAGAAATAGAATGTCTTGACCAACTGACTGTATTCCGAAGTGCTGCGGTCATCATAGAAATGCTTCCATCGGCTGGCCGACCATCCATCCGTATAAGAATAGGTAGGCGCCTGATTCACAAAGCCGCTGACATTGTTTCCCCAATAACCGGCATAGATATCATGAGTCAGATTGGTCGTTGTCTGATAATCATTGTAAAGACCTTCGTAGGTGAAATTGGCAAAAATACTTCCGATAGCGCCTTCCATCCCTTTCAAACTTGCCATGGCATTGTCTGTCAAGGTGTAATCAATGTCTATTCCATCGGCCGATACATTCTCCACAGTCGGGTCGTAAATCGGTGCGTAAGGATTTGTATTCAATTCCTCAAAATCATGGCATCCGGCCAGAGCCAGCAATGAGCATAAGGCTACGGATTTATATAATTTGATTTTCATAATCAGTTTTTCCTTTTAATTAATTAGAAACCTAAGTTGATAGAAATACCGAAAGTACGTGTAAACGGCAACGATGCATAGTCAATGGCTTGTGAGAACATCGTAGTGTCATAGCCGCCTTCGGGGCTTGTACCCGGCGTGTGCTTCATCAGATAACACAAGTTACGTGCTACAAATGAAACATTCAGCGAGTTGACAGGAGTCTTCTTCAGCATAGATGAAGGGAATGAATAGCCGATTGACAATTCTTTCAGTTTAATGAATGAAGCATCGTAGATGAAATCCTCAGCCTGTAATGAGCCGTAGTATTCTGAGGCGGAAACCTGTTTTGTATTCACCTCGCCTGATTCTGTCACACCGGGGAATACCATCATATAGTTGTTTTCCTCACCACGGTTCAAGGTACGCTTAGCCAAACCGTTTCCGGTAGCCAGCATCTCGGAATAAGAGAAGATATCACCACCGAATTTCATATCAAACAGTGCAGACAGTGTAATCCCTTTATAAGTAAAGGTAGGAGATACAGACATGGTCAGCTTAGGCTGGATATTACCGATAGGTTTGTTCACATATTCAGACTCATTGGTCACAGTCATGGGCAAACCATTTTCATTTACGATAATATCACCGTTTTCATTGCGCTTATAAAGCGATGTAGCATAAATCTCGCCTAATTTGTGTCCGGCGCGTGTACCTACTTTTACAGGGAAGTTTCCATCACCGTTAAAGAACATATAGTTCACATTTTCTTCCGGAGCCAGTTCTTTCACTTTCGATACGTTGTGAGCCATATTCACATTCAAATCAAAAGCGAAATCCTTTGTTTCTACCAGAGTGGAATACAACATAAATTCTACACCTTGATTGGTTACCATACCTGCATTTACCCATTGGCCACCACTCCAGGGAGCTGCTGCGGGCACTTTCATAATCTGGTTCTTAGTCTTGCTGTAATAATAAGTAAAATCAAATCCCAGGCGATTGTTCAAGAACTTCATATCCAGACCCGCTTCGTAAGAAGTCGCGATTTCAGGCTTCAACTGATCGTTCATCTTCACATTATCCTTGGTCGGAGTCAATACACCATTATCGAATTTGAAAGAGTAGGTGTTGTATAACTGATAAGGGCTTGTGTCCTTACCTACCTGTGCGGCAGACAGACGTGCCTTGGCAAATGTCACCCAGCTTGGCAACGGTTTGTCGATGGAGCGCAAAAAGTCGGAAACCACGAAACTGAGGTTGGCAGACGGATAGAAGAAAGAATTGTTACCTGACGGAAGAGTGGATGACCAGTCGTTACGAGCTGTCAAATCCAAAGACAGATATTCCTTCCATGCCATCTGTACAGAGCCGAACACTGAGTTCATGGCACGCTTGTAACCATCCTCACTACCGGTTCTCAACAAATTGGCCGCATTCAGCATCCAATTACCTTTATCCACCATATTACCTACGCCCACACCCAAAGTTTCCGAACGCTGGTACATAAAGTTACCACCGACATTGAAGCCCAGACGGAAGTTATCAGTCAACTGACGGTCACCCATCAAAATGACTTCAGCATTTGACTCGAAGAAGTTTTCTTCACTACGGTCCATTGAGTCATTCGTAATCATGGAAGTATTGGCTTCTCCATTGATACCATCACCCGCATTGGTGCTTTGCACTCTGGTGCGGTAGTAGTCAAAAGCGTATTTGGCAGACAGATGCAGCCAATCTGTGAAATTGATTTTCATGCTATAATATCCGAAAGCACGCCAGCGTTCATCTGAATTCTGACGCTGATGCAATACATAATAAGGATTACGGATACTGGCAGTAGGTCCTGTCCAGTTCACATGCGCATGAGTTTCATCAGAATATTGTTTCAAGTCATCCAGACGGACGTTGTTAGGGATTCTCATCAACTGGGAAATAGCACCGTAATCACCATACAGTGGACGGTTATCGGCTTTTGTACGTGAAAGAGAAATCTTTCCGTCCATAGACACCCATTTGTTCAATTCCGTTCCTGCATTCAGGTCGGCATTCACACGGCTCAAACTTTCAGTGGGGAATACACCGTCATTATCTGAGTATCCGAAAGAAGTACGGAAATGTGATTTCTCTGTACCGTTGCTGATAGATACGTTATGCGTATGCGAGAAACCAGTATCAAAATAATCTTTCAACTTATCCCCATAGTTAGAGTAAGCGTAAGTTTCTCCGTTCCAAGCCTCTTTCATGCTTCCATCCAATACCGGGCCCCAGCTTCCGCTATCCGTTTTGTCATACACCGCAGTCTTGGCATCTTTTGTATCAATATGTCCTTGTCCGTAACGGCGTTGCATATCCAATGTCTCGCCGATAGCTGTCCAAGTGAAGTTACCACTATAACGGATTCCGAAACCATCTTTCTTACTGCCTTTCTTTGTCGTAATCAAGATAACGCCATTACCTGCACGCGAACCGTAAAGAGCAGCCGCATTCGGACCTTTCAATACCGAAATGCTCTCGATGTCATCCGGATTAATGTCCATGGAAGCGCTACCACGGTCCACACCATCATAGCGGGATGCGCTTGAAGTGCTAGTGTCGCTGAAAGGAACGCCATCCACAATCCATAACGGCTGGTTGTTATCGGTAAGAGAAGAGTTACCACGAATGGTGATTTTCGTAGAACCACCTAAACCTGTAGCCGAAGTATTCATCTGAAGACCTGCCACCTTACCTTGCAAGGCACTGGTCACAGACGGGTCACCTGTCTTGTTCAGTTCATCACTTTTCAGTTCCTGAACCGCATAACCCAACATCTTCTTCTCACGTTTGATCCCCAAAGCGGTTACCACCACTTCGCCAATCTGCTGTGTGTCTTCCTGCATGGTTACGTTCAGTACATTCTTGCCATCGGGCTTCAATGTTTCCGAACGGTAACCAATGTATGAGAACACAACCTCGCCATTTCCGGGAACCGACAAAGAATAGTTACCTTCAAAGTCAGTAATCGTACCGGCTGTAGGGTTTCCTTTCACTTGTACGTTTACACCAATCAAGGCCTCTCCTGTCGCATCAACCACTGTTCCGGTCACTGTATGTTCCTGTCCTGTCTGTTGAGGTGTTTGAGGTTCTCCGGGTGCTGAAAGATAGACAATATTATCCTCTATCTTGTAGGTAATTCCTTTGCCTTGCAAAGCTGCATCAAGTACAGACTGCAATGAACCGTTCTTTACATCAATGGCATTCACCGGCGTTTCAGCCAGTTTGTCATCATAGAAAAACTGATAGTTAGACTGTGATTTGATGTTCTTGATTACCGCTCCAAGAGTTGTCTTGGGAGTTGAAAGAACAATTTGTGCGCGGGTCCATTGCATGGGTGCAGCCACAAACAAAAGAATCAAAAGCGCCCTGAGTAATTTGGGCTTTCTCATTAATTGATTGCCTTTCATAATTTATTAAATTAGTTAACACTGACTTATTTTTCTCCAGTGAAGGGGTTCTCATGCCCCTTTCGAGAATAAAAACAGGCAGCTAAAAGAAAACACTTACTCCATCTTGTTCTTTTTTCTAAATTTTCTAGAAAAAACAGAGGAAAGGCAAAAGTAGTGATATCATCGGACTTTGACGTATAGAAGAAATATTTAAAAACAAAAAGGGGATGTACTCTTGCAATGCTGCCAAAAGAGAACATCCCCCTCCAACCTCTCTTTACAAGAGAGAAATGCATGGTGAAACTTTTATTTCATTGTTTCGTCTTTTGAAAATGAATAAGGCAAATCACTTTCTTGTGTTCCACGTTGCATATTCGGACGGTCGGTCATCTTGAAATCGATAACACCACCTTGTAACAATTCATTGTGTTTCAAATAATTCTTGGTATAAACAGTACCGTTTACACGCATTTCATCTACATATCGGTTGGTATCGCTGTTATCCGATGCGGTTATTACCAAGTTCTTTCCGTTTTCAAAATGCAGTGTCGCTTTCTTGAACAACGGAGCACCCAGAATATATTCATCTGTACCGGGACATACCGGATAGAATCCTAATGCAGAGAATACATACCATGCCGAAGTCTGTCCATTATCCTCGTCACCGCAATATCCGTCAGGTCCGGCTGTATACATACGGTTCATCACCTCACGCAACCAATATTGGGCTTTCCAAGGCTGACCCGCATAATCATACATATAAATCATGTGCTGAATGGGCTGGTTTCCATGTGCATAGTTACCCATATTCATAACTGTCATTTCACGGATTTCATGAATCACCTGTCCATAATAGCTATCATCAAAGATAGGGGGAACCGAAAAGACAGAATCAAGCATGGTAACGAACATTTCCTTACCTCCCATCAAGTCAATCAAGCCTTGGGGATCATGGAATACAGACCAAGAATAGTGCCAGCTGTTTCCTTCCGTAAAGTCACCTCCCCACTTCAACGGTGAGAATTTAGGAGCGAATTTGCCGTCCTTCTGCTTGCCGCGCATCAGCTTGCTTTCCGAATCAAACAGGTTCTTGTAATTCATGGCACGCTTGGCAAAGAGTGCGATTTCCTTCTTCGGACGTTTCAATTCTTTCGCCAGCTGATAAATACACCAGTCATCGTATGCATATTCCAATGTACGGGCTGCATTCTCATGAATCTTCACATCACAAGGCACATAGCCCAGCTTGTTATAATATTCATATCCCAGACGTCCGGTAGAAGAAACTTCAGGATGTACAGCTTCCGTTCCATGAATCAGTCCTTTGTATAATGTTTCCACATCTTCCACACGTACTCCTTTCAGATAAGCATCGACCAAGATAGAAGCTGAATTATTGCCGACCATGCAACCACGATGACCGGGGCTGGCCCATTCGGGGAAAAAGCCGCTTTCCTTATAAGTATTAATCAAACCTTCCTGTATTTCCTGATTTACCGAAGGATACATCAGGTTCAAGAAAGGGAACAAGCAACGGAATGTATCCCAGAATCCTGTATCCGTATACATATATCCCGGCAATGTTTCCCCATTGTAAGGACTGTAATGAACAGGTTGCCCATTGGCATCCAGTTCATAAAATTTACGCGGGAACAACAAGGAACGGTACAAGCAGGAATAGAAAGTACGGTATTGATCCAATGTTCCACCTTCCACTTCTACTTTACCTAAGACCTCATTCCAGGCATCTTTACCTTTCTGTACCAATACTTCAAAACTGTCACCACCCAATTCCTTCAGATTCTGAATTGCTTGTTCAGGACTGATGAATGAAGAAGCGACACGGGCATGAACTACTTCGCCTTTCTTTGTCTTGAAACCGATAACGGCTCCGGTATGGAAATCAGTCTGCTCCAGTTTACCTTCTTTCAAGGTTACAGGAACACTGCCGTCCGGTTTTTCAGGCTGTACATCGTTAGAGAACGTAGCCTCATAAGTAAACGGCTTATCAAACTCAATAACGAAATAATTCTTGAAGTTGGCAGGAACACCACCACTGTTGCGAGTGGTATAGCCCACAATTTTGTTTTCTCCGGGAATCACCTTGATAGATGAGCCACGATCAAAAGCATCAACCACTACGTATGAGTCATTTTCAGGAAAAGTAAAGCGGAACATAACGGCACGTTCCGTAGGAACCATTTCAGTCACCACATCATGTTCTGCCAAATAAACCTTATAATAATAAGGTTTTGCAATTTCAGCTTTATGAGAGAACCAACTTGCACGCTTGTCCTCCTCAAATTCCGGTTTTCCAGTTACGGGCATGATGGAAAATTGACCATAGTCATTAATCCACGGACTGGGCTGATGGGTTTGTTTGAAACCACGGATTTTATTAGCCGTATAGACATACTGCCATCCGTCCCCCATCTTTCCTGTCTGGGGAGTCCAGAAATTCATACCCCACGGACGGGATATGGCAGGATAAGTATTTCCTGTAGAGAGTTCAAAGGAAGACTGTGTACCTACCAACGGACTCACATAGTCTGCATAATCCTTTGCCTGCACAAACAGTGTAACACACAGGACTGCAACTGATAGAAATAATTTTTTCATGATATTGTTATTTGGGTTAAGTTATACTTTTTAATTCTTTATCTGTTTTCCCCATTCCGTCGGTACGGGACTCATGGTAATCTCCATCGTTCCCCCACGTACTATGTCATTATGGGTAAAGAAAGGAACATCCAGTGGTTTTCCGTTCAACAGAACCGACTCAATGTACTTATTGGTCTTCGAGTTGTTGTGGGTACGGATAACGAAAGTCTTGCGGTCGGGCAGATTAATCGTCACCTCCTCAAACAACGGACGTCCGATAGAATAAACCGGCTTACCGGGACATACCTGATAGAAGCCCATGGAGTTCAAAATATACCATGCAGACATCTGACCGCAATCTTCATTACCCGACAGGCCGTCAGGAGCATTGAAATACTGGTTATGCAGCACACTGTCAACCAATTCCTGAGTACGCCATGGACGGTTTACATAGTTATACATGTGAGTAATGTGATGACTCGGCTCATTGCCATGCGCATACTGGCCTATCAGTCCTGTGATATCAGCAGAGGTAGCCTCTCCTTCCAACTGGGAAGAAACCGTAAACAAAGAATCCAGCTTTCCAACGAAAGCATCCTCTCCACCCATCAACTTCACCAATCCCGGAATATCATGCGGAACAAACCAAGTCCACTGCCATGCAGTTCCTTCACAATAATCATCATTACGGTGATTGGAAGAACGGGGATTGAACGGGGTACGCCATTCACCTTTACTATCCAATCCGCGCATGAAACGGGTGGCAGGATCAAAATAAAATTCGTACGCATCCGCAAAACGGGCATATTTCTCCTTGGTTTCAGTATCTCCCAGGCTGTCTGCCAACACGGAAATACACCAGTCATCGTATGCATATTCCAACGCTTTCGCAACCGATTCATTCTCACGATCACACGGGATATAGCCAAGGGTATTCTTATAGTAACGAGCCTTAGGCATTACATAAGGAATCAGCCAACCGGGAGCGACAATGCCGGTCGTATCATATTCCGCCGCACGCAAACATGCCTTGTAAGCTTCCTGCACATCAAAATCGCGATATCCCTTCACATAAGAATCGGCTACCAACGAAGCCGCATGATACCCTACCATCGTTCCGGTATAATTGGATACACAATCCCATTTCGGGAAAATACCACCTTCTTGATGCTTCTTTATCAATGAACGGATAAATTCCGTATTCAACTGAGGATCGACAATAGTCAGTAACGGATGTAACGCACGGAAAGTATCCCACAAAGAGAAAATGGTATAAACCGGATGTTTCATGTCGGTGGTATGCACTTTCAAATCCATTCCCAAGTAACGCCCGTCTACATCAGTAAACAGATTGGGACTTAGGAAAGCATGATACATAGCCGTATAGAAAATGGCACGCTGGTCTTCATTATTGGTTTTGACTGCAATCTTTGACAGGCATTCATTCCATTTCTTCTTAGCATCGGCACGCACTCCATCAAAATTCCAACCGGGCATCTCAGCCTGGAGGTTCTTATAAGCACCTTCCGTATCAACAGAAGAGATAGAGAACTTAGCCAGCACTTGTTCGTCTTTCACCGTTTCAAAATGCAAAAGCATTTTGCATACAGGAATCTGTTTGTCATTTTCCTGAACAGTATCCGTGTACAAGGTATACGTAAAGGGTTTGGAAAATACGGCATAAAAATAAAGATCCTGCCGGTATGCCCAATAGGCACTGCGTTTGCGCCCCCGCAACACAGTATCATTCACAGCCTCCACTTCCATGACCTGATTGATTTGTTGCTGAATATTATAGTCCATATCCAAGATAAATCCAGACTCCTTACTTTCCGGAAAAGTATACCGATGCATTGCCGCACGCTCTGTTGAGGTCAGTTCGGCTTTTACCCCGTATGTATCCAGAAAAACAGAATAATATCCCGGTTCGGCATATTCCTTTTCATGAGAAAAAGCCGATGCGAAAGGACGCTTCTGGCTTTCTGTTCCCAAAAAATCAGTGCGTTGCACACCTACAGTCGGCATCAACAGGAAATCTCCGAAATCCGCACACCCGGTACCACTAAGACGTGTATGGGCAAAGCCATTGATCGTAGTATCTTCATAATAATATCCGGAACAGGAATCCCAACCGTCAATACGAGTATCTGGTCCCGGCTGTATCATTCCATGGGGAACCATAGCACCCGGATGGGTATGTCCATGGCCTCCTGTACCAATAAAAGAGTTGACATAATGGGTGTAATCATTCATTTCATTGCCCTCAGAATCACATGCGGTGAAACACAATAACCCTAGAAGACAGCCGCTTAAGAGCATGTTGATTTTCATAGTTCTTTATTTAAAAATTATTTTGTTTCCGATGAGATAAATATATTGTTATCATCTACTTTCTTATAATTGAAAGGAATAGAGTTACGCAAAGAATTCAGCACAGACTCTATATTATCTTTCTTTTTCAGCACTCCTGAATAAGTATTGGTACTGTCTACATCCGGTGAAAGGATAATCTTCACCCCATAGAACCGTTCCAATGCTGCCGCAATCTGGAAAATAGATGATTTTTCAAATGGAATCAAATCATTATGCCAGACTATCTCCATCTTGGGATCGACCTGTTTTACCTGCATCCGCCCTGTCACCCTGTTTAAAACAGCCTTTTGTCCCGGTAACAAAGTAATTCTGCCTTTATCTGATTTATCTTTTACCTCAACTTCCCCCTCTACCAGAGTCGTTTCAGCAAAACTGTTATCCGGACGGCATTTTATATTGAAAGAGGTTCCCAAGACCCTGACATCCATTGCCTGGCTTTTTACCGTAAAAGGTTTCTCATGATTACGTGCCACTTCAAAATAAGCCTCCCCATCCAGATATACATGACGTTCTTTTCCTTCAAAAGCACGCGGATATTTTAAAACAGACGACTGGTTCAACCATACTTTTGTCCCGTCAGGCAACAACATCTCACGCACTTGTCCATGAGCAGCCGATGCTACCACCAATTCCTCCGCTTTATTCCGGAACCAATAGGCCAATCCCGCAGCCAGCACTATCACGCCCACTATAGCAGCTGCATAACGCAACACACTCTTAAGCTTAAACACCTCCTGTCTCTTTTGATTTTCCTGTTCCAATCTTCTACCCAACCTGCGCTCTGCCTTCGCTACCAGATTTTCCTCCTCAAAGGGGAATTTACCTAACTGATAAATCTCCTCCATACGGAATAACTCTCCGGCATTCTCATCAGATTCTTTCATCCATTCATTGATAAGAACAAAATCCTCCTCCGAGCATCGGTTTTCCAAATACCTGATAATAATATCTTCGTTAAGTTTACTCATCTTTTTCCCTATTCATATAGTAAACAATTCAACTTGTAAAAACACTTAGCAGTTTTGCTGAAAATATAATCAATGACAATAATAAATGGCTGAGACGTTCGCGCAAAAATTTCAAGGCCTTATACATATGTGCCTCTACGGTACGTAAAGAAATACCAAGAGTATCAGCAATTTCCTTGTTTTTCATATCATGAAGATAACTCAGTTTGAACACCTCCTTACATTTATCCGGCAATTCATTAATCGCTTCAAAAATTTCCTGACGTAATTCCTGATTCTCTATCTTTTTAATAACTTCAGCATGATCCGGCTGGTAATATTGCAATTTTCGTTCATAGATTTCTATCATTGCCGCACTGTAGTTGTTCTCTATAACCTGATGCTTCAATAAATTTATAGCCTTGGTATATACAGAACGATAAAGGAAAGCTAAAATCTGCTCTCCTATGACGACTGAATCTCTCCGCCTCCACAACTCCACAAAAACATCCTGCACTACATCTTCGGCTTCTTCGGTACCGACCAGCCGTGTCGCATAAAACAACAGCTTAGGATAGCATTGACGAAAGACGGCCTTATAGGTGTCATCAAGTTCCTCGTTCATATTATATAATTCACCTTTGTATGAGGAGGGAGCCAATGTTCCAAATAACGATCCAATCATCCACTGCAGGGGTAGAAAGCTTCCGCTCATCATACAATTTTCACGCAGATTCAACCCGCCTCTACAGCAAAACGATAACAACAAATATCACTTTTAACTCACCTCCTGTACAATTACAATTCTTAATAAGTTGAACCAATTATTATCTATCTATACCAAATATTTCCCGGTTCCGGACCCATTTCAAATTCTACAGTAGCACCGTCCATTATTTGCCGGTGTGTGATATAGCTCTTATCGTATGGTTGCCCATTTACTTTCACCGACTGGATATAGATATTTTCACGACTTACTCCAGGGGCCAGTACTGTGAACGTTTTTCCATTATCCAAATGCATCTGTATTTCGGAGAACAACGGCGTACCAATCTCATATTCACCACTTACCGGATTGACAGGATAAAATCCCATAGCACTGAATACATACCAAGCAGACATCTGTCCACAATCCTCATTACCACACAGTCCGGCAGGTGCATTGAAATAAAGGTCATGCATGACCTGCGCCGCATACTTCTGAGTTTTCCAAGGCTGACGTACCTTATTATATAGATAAATCACATGATGGCTAGGCTCATTACCATGAGCATACTGACCAATCATACCTGTACTGAAAAGAGGCAAATCTGCATTACTAGCCGGGATATAAGTAAACATACTATCCAACTTTTCTGTAAAACGATCCTTACCACCAGTCAAGGCAATTAACCCCTTAATATCCTGCTGTACAGACCAAAAGTACTGCCAACCGTTACTTTCACAAATATGGGCAGTGTAGTCATCCGGGCTGAAATTAGGTTGGAATATTCCTTTATCATCTATCGGCTGCATGAAGCTTGATGCCGGATTGAACACATTGCGATAATTCTGAGAACGCTTGTAGAATTCGTCCGCTAATTGAGTCCTCCCCATCTTCCGGGCCATTTCGGCTATGCAATAATCATCAAAAGCATATTCTAATGTCTTGGAAAGCGACCAATTTTCCGCATTATATTCATCCTTTATATTATAAGGTATATATCCTAACTTTTTATACAGACCAATGCCGCGATAATTATCCAAATTAGCAGTAGTCACACAAGCCTCCAATGCCTTCTCAGCATCAAAATCACCAATACCTTTCAAATAAGCATCAACAATAACAGGCACAGCATGGTAGCCAATCATCATATCAGTTTCACTTCCCCAAAAGTTCCATACCGGCAAACGTCCGTTCTGTTCATAAAAAGCAATGAATGATTTCACCATATCATTGACACGTTGAGGTTCCGTATAAGTAAATAACGGATGTGCGGCACGATAAGTATCCCACAATGAAAAGGTTCCATAATTCACCCAACCATCCGTCTGATGAATTTTCTTATCGGGACCATAATAAGATCCGTCCACATCACTGTAAATAGTCGGGGCAATCATAGTATGATACAATGCTGTATAGAAATTGACCTTATCGTCCTTGTTGTCACCTGTTATTTCTATTTTTCCTAGCTGGCGGTTCCAATTATCTTTAGTTTCAGCCAAATATTTATCGAAATCATTGTGAGGTGCCTCAGCCGCCATGTTTTTAGCGGCACCTTCCATGCTCACTCCCGAAAGAGCAGTACTCAGAACAATCTGTTCTCCTTTTTCCGTATCAAAATTAAAGCGGGCGATATAAGCCGTACCTACACGTTTACCTTTCAAAGTAATGGCAGTAGTATCCATCTCTACCGAAGCAAACGGTTTGGAGAAACGAGTACGAAAATACACATGCTGGTCTCTTGCCCATCCTTCAGAAAAACGATATCCCTGAATAGTGCATGAGTCAATTATTTCAATATAAGAATCATTGGTAAAATCCCAATTCATCGCTTTCTTCAGATTCAGAAAGACAGCCGACTCCCCTTCAGGAAACGTATAACGCTGGATGCCGCAACGCTCTGTAGCAGTTAATTCCACATTGATATCATAATCTTTCAGCAACACGCGATAGTAACCTGCTGAAGCCTCTTCATCCGCATGAGAGAATTTGGAATAGATGCCTAAAGGAGCTTCCGCTTCCTGATAAGGCAAAGTTACAGGCATGAAAGAGATATCATACAAGTCTCCGGCTCCCGTCCCCGACAAATGGGTATGACTGAATCCGGCAATCGTACTGTCCGGATAAAAATAGCCGGAAATGCGGGCCCATCCGGGCAAGC
>ENA-OOYA01000073-OOYA01000073.1-human-gut-metagenome-genome-assembly--contig:-NODE-73-length-18363-cov-6.573356_pt1 | contig 18363 bp, 28 predicted proteins | sample MGYA00241695_ERZ501361 | MGnify/ENA primary metagenome ERZ501361 (study PRJEB25962, sample SAMEA2042839) | human gut metagenome | biome: human gut; feature: human-associated habitat; material: faeces... | reverse complement strand
AAAATGCCTTAGCACATTTTTCGGGTGGTATCTTTCCCCCCATTAAGTAGTAATCAATACCATATAGGTAAAACATCTGTTCGTATGTCCTATAAAGTATACATTACCATATATTCATACAGTTCCATACATAATATATAGTAACAAATACCGTATAACATTCCTACACATAATCATTATCTATTAACACCAATTTTCACATAACATTATTGCTCCATATCTTATCATAATATTTGTCGAAAATTTTTATATATTTCTTTTAAATATTTATCCAAAAAGTATTGCATTTTTTGTTTAAATATTATATAATTAAATCATGGAAAGGGAATTAAATATTAAAGGTTAAAAGGAGATTGGTTGTAATGAAAAAATTAGTGTTCGGAAAAGGGTTAAATACAAGAGAAGAAAGAGATATAAAAAACTATGGTAAAGAATTAAACAATATGAAAAAATATTTAGTTAAAGAATTAGGTTTATCATTAACTAAAGCGCATAAAGTTATACAAACTTTAAATAGAAACAACAAAGTAATATTTAATAATGGTGAAACTAGTTTCTTTATAAAGGTTAAAGAGGTGGAAGAAATGAAAAAATTAGTAGCAGTTGTTAAAAATACAGAGGGAAGAATAGAAATATTAAAATATGAATATAAAACAAAGAAAGCTTTTGAAAAGGACATAAAGGCTAACGGTTATTCTATAGTTTATTCATATATATTTACAAGTGAAGAATATGAAAAATTTCTTAATGAAGATGTTAAATTTATGTCATGGTTTGAAAAAAGATTAAACAAAAGAAGAGTGTCTAATCAAAATGCTAATATTAGAAAAAGAAACAAAATAGCATGGCAAAGGGAAGATGTTGCAAGTTTCTAAAATAGGAGGTAAAGAAATGAAAAGGTTATTAAATTTATGTAATAAATACGGTTTAAAGTATAAAGGTAGAAACTCAAAAGGTTTCTATCTTGTATACAATGAAACTAATAGACAATTAATAAAAGGTTGTACAATAGAAAGTACAATATCAATAATTAATAAATATTATAAGGACGTTTAATTTATTTTTATATAAAAGGGGTTGAGGGTTATTAATATAAAATGTATAAACAATTATTTATTAAAAAGCTATTTAACTATAGGTAAACTTTATAATGTTGAACTAAAAGAAAATCGAGGATTTACAATTATAGATGATAGTGGCAATTTATTTGTTTATTGCTCTGATAGGTTTACAATAGTAGACGACTTACCAATTGTAAGTAGTTTTAAATTAATAAAGGCAATAAATTCAGTTGGTATAAGTAAATATAAAATAATATCTAAGAATAGTAAATATGTTGTATTAGAAGAAACAAGTACAAGTTATTATGTTATAAATGATAAAGGTGCAAAGGGTAAATATCCAAAATCAAATTTTCAAATAGTAAAGGGGTAAAATTATGGTCAATAATCAATTATGGGTAAATTATAAATTATACTGTTACAAAAACGGATTTACAGAGGGTAATTATAGAGTGTTTAGAGAATTTATGTTAAAAGGAGGTAATAAATAATGTTATTAATTGTAATTGTGTTATTGGTTTTGTTAGGTAGAGGAGCAATTAAAGTATTAGGACAAGTATTATTGATAGCATATTTAATAATTATTGCATTTGGATTAGGTTTTATTTTACCTTTTTTAATTTCATTCTTAAAAAACTTTACAATTTAAGGTTAAAATCATACAATATAGTATAATCCTAATTTAAACTTTTAACCTTTTTTTATTTTTCTAAAACATTTATTTTATCAGTATTTTAATCAATCTATCTCAAAACTTGAACAGAATTAAGAGTAACAAATCAGTTACTCTTTTTTCTTTTTATTTTAAAATTTTTATTAACATTTTTAATTAAATATCGTACAATATATTATAAGGAAAAATAAATTATTAAAAAGGGGATTTTAACATTATGAACAAAGTATTTATCAATGGGAATTTAACAAAAGACATGGAAGTTAATGTATTGCAAACTGGTACTTATGTAGGTAAGTTTACAGTTGCAAATACTGTAGGATTTGGTGATAAGAAGAAAACTTATTTTGTACCTTGTACATTATTTGGAAAGAGAGTTGAAAGTTTAGAGAAATTATTACTTAAAGGAACTGGAGTATTAATTGAAGGTCAACTTGATATAACAAATAAGCAAGATGAAAATGGTAATTGGAAGAATTACGTTAATGTTGTTGTTACAGAAATAGAAATAACAAAATTTAAAGAAGTTGTTAATTATGATGATAAGACAGTTGAAGAGTTAAGACAAATTTGTAAAGATAAAAATATAAAATTCACATATAAAGATACTAAAGAAGTTTTAATAAAGAAAATAAATGCTTAAAGGAGAATGTAAATTATGTTAGAAAAATTAGAACTATTAAAAATTGAAGTTGAACAAGAAATTGAAACAATAAAGGAACAATTAAAAGTTTCAAAAGCTGATGTTAAGAAACTTGAAAATGGTAAAAAAGTAGTAGTTGATATAGGCGTTGATGTTAACCAAATTGATAAAAGAATAAGTTCTACAATTCATTTTATTGAAAATTTAAATAATAGAGTATCTGTATTAAAGAAAGTTAAATATAGATTAGAAATAGCAGAAAAAATGTTACATGAAATAGAATAATAATTAATCATTGCAATTCACCTCTTTAAATAGATTTAGAGCAGAGAATATCTGCTCTTTTTATTTTACTCCTAAATCTTTTAACATTTCATACATAGCTATTTTTATTTCTATACTTTTAAATCTAACTTTACCAAACTGAAAATATCTTATTAAGTTATTAAAACAACTATTCCCAATATATTTATTATTTAAGAATGTATTGTCGTTATGGTCGGACGCTAACACGCTAAAACATTTTGCAGTTTTAGTGGGTTTATCAGTAATGTATAGTATATCTTTTACAACATTACCCCAAATCATATATTTTTTGTTTTTGTATTCAACCGAGAAATATTCATCACAATGCTTTAAACTCATTTGCTCTACAAAGGTATTGCTATCTCTTAAAGATTTATTTTCTATAGCATAATCACTATATTTTGTATTTCTTATTAGCTTACCAAATTTTGTTTGTTTTTTCATTTCTATGAATATATCATCTGTATTGTATTCTATTATCATTTCACCATCCCGAAGTAATGTAAATCTTTCATTTTCGTTTATTTTTGCATTGAAATAAGTAAAGTAAGGATTAACTTTTGTAATATTATTAGCTAAGAAATACATTCTTACATTATTTCTAGTTCTTGCAACAGTTTCGTAAAAATCTAAAGCAACATCAACTTCGTTAGGAATATATCTCATACTTACGCTTTTATCAACAATAAATTCATCAAACATTATTGTCGTTACATTAGGGTAGGCAACGGATTTGTACCTTTGTGAAACGCTTAATGCAACGGGGAAACCTGCGATTTTTCCATCTATATAAAATTTTCCCTGCTTATATTCCAATTTGTTGTTTGGAAATTTATTTCTTATATCATCAAACCATTTATCATTATCTTTTAATTCTGTTTTCCACCTTCTTAAATATATAAACTGCTCACCTTTTTTCAGAAAGTTTTTAATACATTTTTTTTTAAGTCCATAACTTTTACCAAACCCTCTATTTGTCAAAATAAAATTCCAAATCGCATTATAACTACATATTTTATCATAATTGTAATAATTCATATTTTACCTCCTTAAAGAAAAAGCACCATTTAGGTGCTTGTCTTATTTTTGAAATTTATTTTCTAAAGTTTCCATGCGTGTTGATAATTCTTTTAATGTTACATTAAGATTAACTAATGCGTCTGTAAATTTAGCATTGTTAATAAACATTACAATACAACACCCGATTGGAAAACCTACATTTGAAATCATACTTACTATTTCTTCCATATATTTTTACCTCTCTCATATAGTTTTACATAATTTAAGTTATTGTTAATAAATAACTTTTAAACTAATTTCTTTATTGCTTAAAGTTATAGAATTATCAGTTACATTTGTGAACCTAAGACATAATACATTTTCATTTTCTATTCTATAATCATATATCACACCATTTTCAATAGGTTCACTAAAATAAATACTAATTATAGATGTTTGAGGTATATTATCATCTAATGGTAACGTAAAATATTTTGAACTCTTTGGTTCAATTATTGCATTTCCTCCAGTAATAAGCGATAAATCCGAAAAACTTTTTAAAGAAAAATTTAAATTTTTACTTATTTCTGTAATTATTTCATTTTTTAAATTGATAATTATATAGTTGTTTATTATTTCTTTTAAAGTCCCATCATCTTTCCATGTGTTAAGTATTTCTTTTACATTATCCTCTATACCTTCATTTTTTATCCAATCTAGTATTTCTGATGAATTGTTACATAAATTTATACATTCTTCTAATTTTTGAAAAAACTTACATTTCAATTCTTCGTTTGTCATTTCCGAAAAATTATAAACTTTTTTTAATATATCCTCTGTAATCCCTTTTATCAAATTTATTCCTCCTTTTATACAATAAAATGTAAAATTTGCATTTACACTTTATTGTATGTTTATATAATTATATCGTGAATATAATGCATAATTTTTATCAATTGCGAATTAGTATTGATACATAGGGCAAGTTATATTAATTTTTAGAATATAATTTGTATCATTTTTAGAGTCGCAAAGAATGGTTCTACTATCATACATATCTTTTGTTGACATTATACGTATTTTTTGTTCACCAGAGTTTATGCAACCTCTTATATACCCCATACATTGAAAGTTATTTTCGGTCATAATCCCATATTCAACTGGGAAAGAATAATCTCCATCTTTAAAATACATATAACTATTAGGTAATGTTCCTATACCTATGCCAATTGTCGAAGGTAACACTCCTTTTTCGCTAGGGTTATATTCAAATTCAACTTGTAAAGAAAAAGTTTCTTGTGCTAATTTTATTATATTTTTATTGATTGTTAATGATGTTGCAGTATTTATTAATTCATTGTTCATACAACTTTGAAGTTTATTAAAACTATAAAAATGGTCTGTTGTATTTAGTTTTAACAATGTATGATTATTAGGGATATTTGTAATCTCATATTTATAGCTTCCATCTGTAGCTTTAAATCCATTCATTAAGCTACCATTCATTGATACCCTATCTAGTAATGAAGGATTTGCGTCTTTGCAGTAGAAAATATAACCTTTATCTCCTTTTGAAAATATTTCATCACTTAATATTTCATAACTATTAAAACCATAATTGTTAGTTATACTTAACTTTCCTTTATCCCCCATATAATAATATATTTGTTGGGTATCGGGATAACATTTATCTAATATTACATGGTGATAAGAGTTCATTTTAAAAAATATTGAGTCTTTCCACATAACTTTAGGGTTCGTTATTAAACCATGAACCTCACTATAAAAGCAATTTCCTGAATTGTGTTCAATAGAAATATGACAATTAAATATATCCATATGACTAACTACATTATCATAAACATTATTTTTAAAACCTATTGTATTAATTTTTGTTTTATTACCTTGTAACCATATATAATTAAATTTATTAACATTCCCCTCATCACATTGAATACCTACACTATTTATATTTATAATTTTTATTGATTTAAATTCTCTTCTTTGAGAAAATGAAAGTTTTAAACCTATATTTGAAATATTATTGCAATCTATAATAATATTTTCTATTTTACCATTATAACTATTTGAACCTTTATGATAAATGTCAATTGCTGAATTTTCTGTAGTTGCCTTTATTGTAGAACCGTTGAAATTGGCATTTAATACACCATTTATATTTAATGTAGCATTTATTATATAAGTTTTATTTTTTTTTGAAACCAACAAAACATTATTAGATATAGCATAATTTATAGCATTTTGTAATCTTTCAGTATCATTCGCTCCTTCAACCATTTCAGGTGTGATAAAAGTTGTAATATTATCCAATTCTGAATTAAATTCGTCAATTGTACTTTGAAAAGTTTCAATGTTTACTTTTTTATTAATTTCATTTTTATTTTCTTCAATTTTACTGCTATTTTCTTCAGCTTTAATTTTAGCATAATCAATTTTATTTTTATTATCTAATATTTCATTTTTATTATCTTCAATTTTATTATTTAGTTGAACTTGTATATTTTCATCAATTATTATTCTTTTTAAACTTTCATAATCACTTTTAATTTTTTTCATTAAAGTAACTAAATTTGTATCACTTAATTTAATTTTTTCTGAAAGTTTTTTAATATCTTTCCATAATTTTTTCCATTGCTGAAAATCTATAGCATTTTGGTCTTGTAATTCTTTTATTTTTTGTTGAATTTTATTAATATCGTTATCACTCATATTATACCTCCTAAAAAACAAATAAGAATAAGTTTTCAAGTTCTTTAAATATCATTAAGTCTATGTTAATTAAAACATTTCTCCATTTTTCTAAAAGTTCTGCACTTGATGTAACACCAATATTACCTTGTGATATTAATTCATACTCTTCTATATTATTTGACTTATTTTTTATTGTATTGTTTGCATTTGATGATGAATTATTTGTTGAATTACTATTTGATTTACTAGCTGATGTCATATATTTATCTAAGTCATCAATTTTATTTTGAGGTGTATCATTAGCAATTGATAAATCATTACTGCTAGATGTGTTATCACTACTAGAACTAGCTTGGCTATTTCCTTCACTTTCTCCGTTTAACTTTCTTATATAACTTTCTCTTAAATCTTTATTTAACATAAAGTCTATATCTAAACATCTTATTTCTGTTTCATAAAGTTGCTTGTACTTTGGATAAATATCATTAAGTGTAGAGATTAAATGTTGTTTAAATATATTAATATTATCAAACCCAATTTCATAAAACATGAAATGCTGAAAGAATTTTTCTTGAAAGTAAGGCTTTAACTCATTATTATACAAGTTGTAAGGTTGGTCAAATAAATTGTAAGTATCATCTTTATAAATGTAATAAAGTTGTAATGTATATTTACTAGTCATTATTTTCCTCCTTTTCCTCGTCATCTTGATAATATTTACTAATCATTTCTTTGTTAGGTAATACTTTTACATTTAACCCAAACTTTTTATTAATTTCTTCACATGCTTGAAGTCTATTTTTATACATTAACATTGCATTTGTACTAATAAAGTCATTATTAGAATTAATTTCATCTGTTAATAATCTTTCTTTTTTCTCAAAATTATTATTTAACGATAAAAAAGTTAATATTTCTCTTTCAAGTTCATATTTATATTCATTTAATTTATCAGCTACGTAAGGCGTCGGCATAGTTAACACTTCTAGTGCATTATCCCCTAATCCAATTTCTTTATTAGCAAGTATGAAAGGTTCAAAATTTTCTACTTTATCAAATATTATTTCTAGCGACTTTTTTGTTTTTTCAGTAGCATTGATAAACCAAGGGAACTTTTGTTGATTTATGTTTGCTCTTATACACATTTCAACTTCTAACATTCTTTCAGCATAATTGGTAATATAATGTCTTGTTGCTTTTGCTAAATCATTATTTCTAATTAAAACACAATCTTTATTATTTATATAATTAATAGTTTTTATATAATTATAACCCGAAGTTATTACCTCTGTACTTTCACCATTGATATTCATTTCAGCTCCATAATTGCAAGGTACTGAAATTAATCCCATGTTGTTATCATCATTTACTAGACATAGACCACATTCATACAAAGCATTTTCAATATATCTTGAGTTCATAGTTTGAGGTAAATTTTCCCATGTAAACATGTTTAAAGCCAACATTTTATAATAATCATAAATTCTAGTAAAATTTATATTTTTATAAACTTCTATTGCTTGTTTATTTTTACTCATAATATTACACCTCCACATTCCCTTGTAATTGACTTACTGAATAATCTCCAACACTTGCACCATTGTCAACATGCCATATTGTTACACCTCTATTAAAAATATCTTTTATTTCTTCTAAGTATTCATGTGGTATTTCCTCTCCTACAATATTACAAGTATTTGTCTTAATAAAGTTAAAATAACGCCTTGAATTTACATTAATTTTTTCCCATTTATTAACCTTATACCCATACTTCACAAAATAATCATATATTCTATGCTTGTATCTAAAATCTAATCCAAATTCTATAATATCTATCTTTCTATTACTATTTACTAAATTAAATAGCGTGTCGTTACCACTTGTCTTGATTGAATTTGGAGTATTTAATAAGTCTGTTGTTTTAGCATTTGCCATTGACGATACTTCAAAATTTGATAATTTATTTTGTTCTTTTAATTGACTATTATTTAAATTATTTGATAATGTATTAAAATGCTGATTTATTCCTGCTTGTGCCACTCCCATTGCTCCGTTCACAACTCCACCAAAATTTAGTGAAAGTAAACTTGCAATTGCACCTAAACCACTACTAATACCCTGCATGTAATTATTTGTTGTATTTTGTCTATAATTTAAATTATTAGTTGCTAATCCTTGCTTTAATGATAAATCATTTTCTAACATAGCATTAATATTACCTTGGTTAAAGCTTGCTGAACTTGTTGCTAAAAATTGAGAATAAGCACTCGATAAAACTGGTAACATTAGAGGACTATTATTGACAATTCCATTTAAATTTCCATTATAATCTCCTTTGTAACCATTAACATATAAATTATACTTACTTTCTGTTGCAATATTTGTTGCTTTTACTCTTAATTTTAATGTCTTATTTTCGCATAATTCGGGTTTTATTACAAGAGGAGTATTCATGTAGTCAGTTACCATAAAATAACGAAAAGGAAAAGTGTATAATTTTGGTTCAAATGTAGGTAATCCATTATCACTATCGGGAAAAGTGTTTAATTCATATAATTGTTTATCAATTGTATCAAATCCCGACATTCTGTAACATTTAGGTATACCCCCCTTAGGTGAGCCATATCTATCACTATCGAATGAACACTCAACTATTGTACTCATATCATCAACTTCAATAAAAGGGTTGTATGTTAAACTTTGGATTGTATCAACAAATCCCAAGTAAGTTGCAGTATTAATTTTTTCCCTAGGTATACAATAATAATATAAACCAACTGGAATATTTCCCATTACACTACTTTCAATGTCGTTTCCACTTACAATACTCATTCATTACACCTCCTAATCATTTATTATACTTCTATATCTATAATCGTCATTTGGTGTTCTATCATTTTCCATTATATTTGTACCAGTTTGTTTAGCTTCTATTACATGAATTGAACCATCACTATTTTTAGAAATAAACATAACTACATGACCATTATCTGTTTTTCCTCTTGTGAATACTAAGTCCCCCATTTTTAAATTGTCAAATGTTGTTTCTTTACCATCATTTATTTGTGTGTATGTTGTCCTTGAAATTTTTATTCCATTATCATTATACGCCCATTGACATAATCCCGAACAATCAGTTCCATTATCTGAACCAAGTGGAGGGTAATTGCCACCCCACACATAAGGTTTACCTAGCAATTTTCTTGCACTTGCAATTACATTTTCTCTTATTGTACTATGTGAAGGTTCTTGCCTATCGTATGGAGGTGGTATATAACCCATGCCGTTATTGTCTGTTATATAACCACTACCGTCTAATATTTCAATTTTTTTATAATTATAATCTGCATTTAAAAATACATTAGCCTCTGCCTTTCTTCTATTTCGTAAACCTTGCTCAAATTGTGAACCTGCCATAATAACAGTTGTTTTCCAAGTTTCTGCTATACTTTCCTTACTATCTCCATTGATATATTTTGTAAATATTGAGCGACTTGTTAAACTTCCAGTGTTATAATAAAAACTTACAAAAGCGTCAAACTCATTTTGTTTCATTTTATTCATATCATATCCATAGCTAACAAAAGTATCATGTACATATTTTGAATAACTTTTATACAAACTATCACCCAAAACTTCGGACGCTTGTTGTTCTGTACATTTAGGGGCAAGTTGGTTATAATGTGCACTATCATATTCACTTGTTGTACCATATCCAATAGTGTAAGTTCCATCACCTAGATTATAAGGAGTGGGAGAAAATCCCTCACCTTGTTTGATGAAATAAAGTCCCATCATACTCGCATATCCTTCTTTATATAATGTAGATTGATTACCAGTTGACCCACCAGTTGAACCACCACTAGAACCACCATTTATCATTCCAAGTCTTGTAGAACTTGTTAAAAAATAACACCCTTTATCTCTATAGTCATAAGCATTATAAATTTCTTGTACTTTTAACTCACCAACTTCCAAATCTTCGGGTTCTAATAAATTATCCAAGTCAATATTGCCGTTACTGTCAAATCTATTACAATGTTGTCTTTCTATATAACTTTCGATTTTATCAAATTTAATGTTAAAATAATAAGTTTGAAATACATCTAACTTTAATGTAAGTTTTGTACTGTTTTCTGTTACATACTCTTTATTTACAATGAAAAAATATTCCCATCTTGTTCCATTGTTCCATAGACAATAATTATAATTCATACAATCATCAATATATTTATCAATTGTTAAACTTCTTTCCTTCCTTAAATAAGTACATTCTGTCATTACATATTTTGCTTTATTTAAAAACCAATTAATTTGATTATTGATATTTGTAAAATTTACAGTATGATTATAATTAATATCAAGTTCGGGAATACTACAAAAGAATACTTTGCTTAATCGTGGCATTTTATACCTCCTAATATTAGAAAAGGGGAAAATTCCCCTTTATATTATTCTTTTACTACAAATTTTACACAATTTACAAAGTTACAACTTGCAACTATTCCCCATCTATTGAACCACACATTTGTGTATAGTGCTTGTGGATTTCTAAATGTTTCAGAACTGTTTAAAGTTTCCCATATTTGTATTGCTTCTTTATCACAAATTATACATTGAGTTTCTGTATCTTCGCCATAAGTGTAAGTAGAAGTTGACTTTGTGCATTTTTCGAAATAATCAATTGGTAATACATGAAGATTAATTTCGTCATAACTTACATTAAATGCTTGTGCTAATAATTGAACGTCCATGACTGCAAGTAAGTCAGTTGGAACAAAGCAAACTAACTCATTAGGTTTACTGTATGTCATTACACCTTGACCATTATAATTATTAGATAAAAATTTCATCTTTAATATATAAGATTTTATTGCAGTAACTAAGCTTTCAGCCTTAGCTTTTAATGTTAATTTATCATATTCAGTTTTTCCAATTTTTACTTCAGCACCTTTTATGTGAGCAAGTGCATGTTTTACTAATAAAAAATCATCATATTCAGCAGAATTTAAAGGTGCTTGTAAAATTCTACTTGTTAATTCACTTAATCCGTTTTCATTTCTAAACGCTCCCTTTAATTCCTCGTCAGAAATAGTTGCTTGATATTGCATTTGTTTATTTTCACTATAATATTCAACCGTTACCTTTGGTGCTTGCCTACTTAATAAATCACTTGCTAAATTTGTTGCAGTTGTTTGTCTTGTTCTATCTTTACCTTTAACTATATCAACAAAAATACTTTCAATTGATTTTCCATAAGGTAGTATCCCTTTTTTGAATAGCTTGTACGGATTTTCATAAGCCTTATTAAAAAATCTTTGTTTAGCAACTTGGTTTGTAAGTACAGTTACAAACTCGTTTTTTACCGTAGGATAAGTTGAAATAATATCAGCAATTTTGTGCATATTTGCTTTTGTAACATCACCTATTCTATCGTTAAATTCTTGACTTGTTGCACTTGCAAGTGCTTTTGTAAAAGTAACATTATCTAATGCCATAATTTATTCCCCCTATTTATCAAAATTCTTTAAAATATAATCTATGTCAATTTCATTATCAACATCTTTTTTAGAAGATGTATTATTATTCGAATTATTTGAAACTGGTATTTGCTCGAACAATTCATAATTTTTTATTTTTAATCTATTTATTTCTTCATTTAAAGAAGTTATATTGTTTTCTTTTTCTGTCATTGCTACTTTTTGATTTTCTAACAAATCATTTAAATTTTTCTTCTCATCTTCAATTTTCTTTATATATTCTTGAGCGTCTTCAATTGTTTTAAATTCCATAATTTAACCCCCTTATTCATTATACTTTTATATTCTTATTAAAACCCTCATTTAAGAGGATTTTATAAAAATACAAAACTGCAATTATTTAAATGTATATAATAGTGTTGCAAATCACAATATTACAGTTAAAGGCTCTTCACCTTTGCACTTAACTATAAGTATTATATTTAAACTTTTAAATAACTACACTTTATTGTATGTAAAAATAAAATAAAGGTTAACAAAAGTTAACCTTTTTTTGTATTATTTTTGTATTAATTGTATAATAATTCTTTTATTTCCTCATCTTTTTTGTTTTTAACAATTTGTTTTCTTAAACATTCTACCCTTAAATAAACTGTATGTCTTGTAAATTCTTTCCCTTGTTTTGTTTTATAACCATGTTTGGTTAAATAGTTGGCTATTTGACTAAAACTAAACCCATCTGATAACATATATAAAATTATTTTATTAATTTCATAATAATAAGAATTTCCACAATCTAAGATTTCATTTATTGCAGTTTCTAAAGTTTCAAAATGGTATTCATCTTCTTTCCCAGTATACCTATCAAGTAAATTTTCTCTTTCACTATCACCATTATTTTCTAAAATGTAATCTGTAGAATAATCAGCTCCAAATTCATTAAATTTTGATTTTCTATCGTTATCCCTTAACTTACTACCTAACTCTCTAAAAATTACTGTTGCTACAAAAGTATTTGCACTTGATATTTCATAATTTAATTGACACCAAACCTTGCTTAATTTTACACAAACAATTGATACACAATCTTCATAGTCTAACTTTAATCTATTGAAACCACTTTTATATTTATCATATACCACTTTTACCCTTGCATAAATATATTTCATATTTTCCTCGCAAAATTCGTTGAAGTCTTTATAAATTTTTCTTTCCTTTAATTCTCCAAACTTATTTTTTCTTACTATTACTTTACTCATTTTCACCAATCCCCTTTTATTTTATTATCTTTCAAAATAATTATTTAAACTAATCATATAAGGTTGTTCTTGTATTATTGTACCACCTTTTATAATTTTACTCTTTTTAGATTTTATTAACCCTTTAATCTTTTGTGTACATGCTTTATCTTTATAATAATATATACTACCTTCTTTTGTAAAGTATTCCATTTTTGCTAATTCTTTTGCAGAATATTCGCAAACATCAAATATATTTATATCATCTAACTTTTTCATTATTTCATCAGTTAACCCACAACATTTAATTTCCCATTTATGAGTTTTAGTATTTTTTTCTGCATATCTTTTAGAACCGATATATTTAAAATCTTCAAAACACATTTCATTATCCCATAATCCATATATTTTCTTTCCAATTTCAACACCTTTTACTTGTTCAATTGTTCCAAACAAATGTAAACTGTCAGTATCACAATACATAAATCTTTCATAGTTGTTATTAATTGCTTGAACTAAATATTGTTTCGCCCAGCTTGTAATGAAAGTTGCCATTGGTAAATATATTGTATCACTTACAACATTTTCATGTGTGTGTTCAATTGTGAATACATCATCTACATTTTGAAAGTTTGTTAATTCTGTAACTCCTGCCATACCAAACTTACCATACAATCCATTTTGCATTAGCTTTGCAAATGCCCTTAAAGCACCCTCGTTTTCTTGTTTTATTTTGCTCCAAAAATCAATGTAATTTTTAAACAAATTATAACTCCCTCTAAAAGCCATATGACCACCAAGTTTATAAGCCTTTACATCATAACATTCAAAAAGCAAATCCAATAAAACGTTTGTTAATCTTAAATGTAATGTTACTTTTTTCCCATCTTTAATGTTATTTTTTAAGCACTCCCTTCCACTAAAATATTTGTTGTCTTTTACTTGTAAGAATGACATTTTATTCTTTTTAACTTTCAAATCAAAAATCGTTATATCTTGAATGTAAAGAGGGTAAACTTCTTTATATTTTTCATTCATATTTTTATATGGAGTATCCCTATATTGTGGGTCGCCATAAGGTAATAATCGTGAAGTCATTACAAAAGGATATAATGAATTAACATCTAAAACAATACCATGTTTATTTTTTCTTTTACTAAACTTTTTCACATTATTATATTCAACAGTAGAAAGACCACCATAGTAACTATGCCTTTGCCATGCGTCTTGGAAATATGATTGCTTTGGAAATAAAGCTTCAAAAACTATATTACTTTTTATTTCTGTTACATTACCTTTATTTTTTAACTTATGAAAATTTGTTTTCATTAGTTTAGTATCAACCATATCATATAAATTTTCATTTTCAAAAGCATTTTGTTTATTAAGATAATCTTCTAAAAGTGTTAATTTATAATTTGCTAATGCTTGACCCGAATTTGTAAGTTTATCATATTTAATTTTTTGACCGTTTAAATCAATACCATTTATTTTTAGAAGTTTTACTAAATAACTTAATCCATAAACGTCCTCATAAATATACGTCATTTCTTGCTCTGTTAAATCTTCATCAAGAGTCCTTTCCTTATCATAGTCTAAACCATCTTTACCCAAATTCAATCCTAGAAAATCAGAACAACATTTTTTTAGAGAAAACGGAGCAAGCTTAAAAGTATCATAAAAATTTATTAATCCAAATTCTGTTGCTATAGTTAATTTATAAAACACACCATTTTTCATTAATAACCTATATTCAAAAGGTTTTAATTCTTTATTTTCTTTATCAGAACTTTGAAAGTTTAAAACTTCATAAATTTTTTCAAATTCATTCCATTGTTTTTTTAAAAAATAATCTTCTTGTCTTTGTTTATTTCCATACCTCTTTACAAAGTCTAGTAAAAAAGGTTTTACGTCATATAAGCAGTTATGAGCAAATAAATTAATTTGTTTACAATTAAGATTTATTATCATGTCATTAAATTTACTAACATTATTATACCAATAGCATATATCACTATCATTATTACAACTCATAAGAGCGATTGAATATGTTAGCATTTCAGTTTTATTATTTATTGCACACGCTTCTATATCAAAAGCAAAATTCAAAACGTCTTTATCACATGTAGCTTTTATTTTATCTTTAGAAATATAATTCATAATCCCATTATTCTTTATATCTTTTAACCTTTTATTCAAATCCATTAATCATACACTCCTTTTAAATCTTTAAGTGTTTTGTATTTTTCTATTGATTTTGTAACAGTATCATAAATATTTGTTTCAATTCTTTCCTCGTTTCCAATAACGCTATCTTCGGGGTATCTATCTCTTAAATCTCTTAAAACTTCTTTAATCCACATATCTTTTTGCAACGGTGATAATCTATTATATTCTTTCCTTATCATTTCTTGTATATAAGGCTTACACCCTAACTGTATGCTAGGTGATGTCATAAATTCATTATTAAACCAATTGTCATTTTCTGTACTGTCTGTTAATTTTTTATAAACATTGATAAATTTTATTTCTTTCATATCTTGTTTGAACTTCTTTATCATTTCATTTTTAGTTTTACTGTCTGCAATGTAAATATCATCTAAATGTTGTAATGGAATACCATCATATATAAAACTCTTTTTATCATAATAAGTTAAAAATAAATCTTTACCTTTAAGATAGTTTATTTGCAATTTTGGTAGTCCCATTGTTTCAAGTGCTTGAATTGTTTTATCAACTTCTTTATTATACTTTTTAATAGTTTGATTATATTGATAGTCAATTGACTTTTTATAAGATTTTTTTAGAGCAGTTTCTTTTTTAATAACAGAATTTAATCCAGTAGTAATTTTATTAACTGCTTGTGTTAATTGCCTTTGTGTAAGTGATTTGCCTTGCAAATACGTTGGAATTGAGTACCCTAATAGTTCATATTTTTTAACTAAATATTTAATTTTTTGTTTATCATTTTTATTTGAAAAGTCTACCCTTTTAAGTCCATTTAGTTGACGTTTAGCGTTCATAATATATCCCCCTCTAAGAACTACTAAAATCTTTAACCCTTTTCTTAATTATATTTTACCAAATATTACTCATAATTTCAATAGAAAATACGAAAAATAGAGGATAATTTTATCCCCTATTTATTATACAATCTTTCGAACCTTGCTTGCTTAAAATGCTTTATATAATTTAATTCTTTTTCTTGTATATTCATTATGTTTTTTAACTTTGTTAAGCATAGTTCAACGTCTGCAATTTCTTCTAAAATCATGTACTCTATTTCAATTTTACTATTTCTTAAAGTTTCATCAGAATTTATATAGCGTACATATTTAGATAATGCTTGTATTAATTCTCCTAATTCTTCAATTGAAATTATTACTCTATCTAAACAACTTTCATTCATAATAATAACTCATTCCTTATATCTTTATTTTCTATTAAAAAATTAACCATATATTCATAATCATTTCTGCTCTTACACCCTGCATTAACGTAATCATAACATATTGATACAATGTCGGGAGGGTATAAATTGTTGTAAGCTAATACTTGTCCGACTTTTCTTGATAAAATAACAAACATTGCAAATCTTTCATCACTCATTATAAATATACCTCCTAATCTTAATCATTATTAGTAATTATAATCTCATTATAAAAACCAATGCAAATTCTTCGTAAAAATCATCTTCAAAATTTTCAACAAAAACTGCATAATCTTCTTTACCATCTTCGATTAATATTTCCAATTTTTCTTTTAATTCTTTTAATGTCATTATAACCAAACCACCTTATTTTCTTTATTTATAATTATATTACTTTCATCAAGTTCATATAAACTATCATTTAATACTATAAAATCTTCTTTACCCTCTTCAATTAAACATTCTAATTTTTCTTTTAATTCTTTTACTGTCATTTTAATACACTCCGTTTATTACCATATTTTCAATATCTCCCTCGCTCATGTAGCGATAAGGAAAACAATCTTTCCTTGTGTTACCCCATACGTCCAAATATCTAATTATTAATATACCATCTTCTATTTTACTGCAAATAAATCTACAATGTAACCTTTCTAAAATATCCTTTATTAATCTTTCAGCTTTAAATTTACACATATTCCCAAACCCCTTTTAATTTAATTAAATATTTCTTTTACAATATTCACATAAATGTCCATTACAATAATATTCATAACTACTTATTTCTCTATAACAATTTTCACAATGATACATAATCATTTCCCTCCTTATATAATTTTGCATATTTCCATGGTACTAATTCACGATAGTTATAACTAAAACTTGTAGTTCCATTAGCAAAAGTGTAAATTTTACCATCTTCAAATTTTGCAAAATAACGTTTATACCATTTTTCGTTATCAAAACTAACTAGAATTTTTGTATCAACTTCAACTTTGCTCCAGTCTACATTATAAAATTTTTTAAAATCTAAATCCAATAATTGTTTTAAAGTATATAAATTATATAAATTAAAACGTATATTTGTTAACTCTCCACCAATAACTTTCCATTTTATATTTTTATTATCTACCACATAATCACCATCATTACATTTTTCAAACACTTCTTTAATATTCATTTTTATTCCCCTTTATTTATTTTTCTTCCAATTTTTTTATTTCTATTGAATTAATAGTATCCCTAAATATAATTACATCAATATTTCCATTTCCACATAATTCGATTAAATCTATATAACGTAAATCATTTTTAAATTCTTTAACCTCATCTTCGGTCATTGTTTTTTCATAACAATAACCATTATTCATTCTAATTTTAACTTTATACATTTTACAACCTCCTTATTATAATCTATTCCTCCGTAATACAACTTTCTTTATATATTGAAATTAAATCCTCGTGTAATAACAATAAACTATAATCACTTAATTCTTGTAATTTTTCCACCATTAATATAATTTCATCATCAGCTAATTTAGTAACATCAAACCCAACTAATACCGACATATAAGAAATTATATCATAACATAAAACTTTTCTATTTTCTTCCATTTTAACACCTTCATTATTTATTTAAATTAATCCCTTCTATTTCTGCCCTTTCTTCTAAATAGGTATCCATTTTTTCATTGCTCTTTTTTTCATATTATCTATCTCCTTTAATTATTAATTATATTTATCATACTATATTGTATGATTAATTTTTAAAAAAGTTAATAAATATTTAAAAGAAATATAGAAAAATTTTCGACAAATATT
>ENA-OOYA01000059-OOYA01000059.1-human-gut-metagenome-genome-assembly--contig:-NODE-59-length-21028-cov-5.521623_pt1 | contig 21028 bp, 21 predicted proteins | sample MGYA00241695_ERZ501361 | MGnify/ENA primary metagenome ERZ501361 (study PRJEB25962, sample SAMEA2042839) | human gut metagenome | biome: human gut; feature: human-associated habitat; material: faeces... | reverse complement strand
AGGATAGCGGTTGCAACGGCTTTTGCGATGACGAGATATATGGGCAAGCCATCCACTACTACGAGGAGAAGGACATCGAGGTAGGAAAACCATTGAACTGCCAAGTGTCTGTTAACCACCACTTATGTCAATCTTGACATAACACATGTTATTACAAGATTAAGATTATTGTAAGTTTACTATGATATATTTATAAATACTTGTGTATTATTTATTTATGTATTAATTTTTGGTGATAACATTATTCACATATAAAAACAACAGAAAATGATTACACAAGTAAAAAAGGAAAACCTCTTGTCTTTTTACAAGAATGGACTTGATGAATTCCACTTTCCAGAAAAATCCCAACGGTGTATGCTTCCAGCCATTAAACGAGTAATTCAGTTTATGGATAAGAACAGTGAAGCATTCTATACGCCTGAAATAGGAAAAGCATTAATTGCATATGAGAAAGAAACAGATAGCATATCTGACTCAATGACAATCAGAGATGCTCAATCCGTACGTATTCTTGATATGCTTGTCAGAGGAACGGATTACCATCTCAAAGGTGGACCGAAGTCTTACCCTTTTCCTCGAAAACTTGGAAACATTGCATTAGCTTTTGTTGAAAGTATTTCTAAGACAATGAGATTTCATCAATCTACGAAAACGAGTTATTTATCTACCTTAAGTAAATTCTGTGTCAAAATGGATTTAGAAGGTATTGAAGCAGAAAGTCTCAATCGAAGCCATATAATATCCTTCATTTCCACTATGAGAAATAAAAGACGTTATGTGACCACACCATTGAAAAAATTTCTCTTTCACTTATATAATATAGGAATAGTCATGGAAGATTTTTCTCAGATGATGTTAGGGTTCAAGTCGGAACCGATTAAACTTCCTTCATACTTGACCGTTGAAGAAGAAAAAATCTTAGAAAAAAGCATCTGCCGTAACAGTTGTATAGGGAAAAGGAATTACGCCATGATACTTTTATCCACAAGACTCTGTATGCGTGGGTCAGATATTGTCAATTTGGAGTTCTCAAATATTAACTGGGATGATGGTTATATCACTTTTATGCAAGTAAAAACAGGCATTCCGCAATCATTGCCAATTCAAGAAGAAGTTGGTATTGCATTGATTGATTACATTAAAAATGCACGTCCCTTATGCAACACACGGAAACTATTTATTACGGCGAGAGCACCAATTAGACCAATGACAAGTAGTGGTTATACAGCAATTGTGGCAAGAGCGATAAGCCATGCAGGTATAAATACAGAGCTGCGCCATCATGGTTCTCACACCTTGCGACACAGTACTGCTACCGTCATGATGAATGAGGGAATCCCGATAACAACCATATCCAATGTATTGGGGCATACGACAACAGAAAATACGAAATACTATCTGAACATAGATATAAAGAGCCTATTGGAATGTTCTGGTAACGTGATAGATGTACCAAGTGATTTTTATGAACAAAATGGAGGAATGTTTTATGAATGATACAATCTACAAATGTTTGCTTAAAGCAGAAATGCAAGCATTTCTTGGCGAAGTGCTTGCCAAAGGATATCAGGCAAAGCATATTAGAAGCGTACTTAAAGAGTTTGATGAATTTATGGTTACTCATTATAAAAGCATGAAGACCGTGACTCTTGATATGTATGATGAGTGGTTCGAAACTAACATTCGATTAGACAAACATACCATATATCAGAAATCCACAGTTTTGATACGTTTTTTCAAGTATCTCGTGTCAATAGGTCATGAGTGTAGTATTCCACCAACTCCTCGATGGTTTAGGAATGATTATATACCACATATTTATACACATGAGGAAATTTCGAGACTATTGAGCGCATGTGATTCGTTACGGCTTAAGGAGAATGTTCCTTCCTCTTGCCTTATGGCTATTCCGGCAATTGTTCGTACCCTATATAGCACAGGGATACGTATAGGGGAAGCACTTTCAATAAGGAACATTGATGTGGATTTCGATTGTCATTGCATTTCTCTGAATAAGACAAAAAACGGACGTCAACGACTTGTACCCATAAACGAATCCCTTGAAAACGTTCTCCGCCAATATATATCATATCGGAACAAGATTCCGTTGGATGGAATCGTCAGTAACGAGTCTTTTCTGTTTGTAAATGGTCTTGGCAACAAGATTCCGAAATGCAGTGTCAACCGTTGGTTCATCATTGCGCTTGAAATGGCGGGAATAAGATATAACGGAAATGGAAAAGGACCAAGACTGCATGATTTACGCCATACGGCTGCCGTACGTGCCTTTGAAAACCTCATTTCTTCGGGAAAAGACCCATATAGCTGCATACCTCAAGTTGCATTATTCTTAGGACATACCAGTTATAAACAAAGTGAATATTATCTGCGACTTACCGCTGCAATGCATCCAAATTTAATCAAGATGGACGATAGTGTGGTTGGCGATATTATCAAAATCAATAAAATACTTGAATACAATGAAAAACAAAAGATTAAAGAAGGTGAGTTATATTAGTTTTCCAAAAGCTACAGAGAATTATTTTTGCAAGTATCTTGTTCATGAAAGACTGGCAAGTCGTAAGACCATCGAGGCGTATCGTGACGCATTCATCAGCTACATGAAATACATGGCAGAAAACAATCAAAACTCACCGGAAACTCTGACTCTTGCCGCATTAACCCGACAGAATATTGTGGGTTATATGAATTGGTTAGAAGAGAAGAATTTTGCTCCAAGGACAAGACGACTTAAACTTGCAGCCTTGAAATCGTTTTGTTCGTATCTTACATATATAGATCCTGTTCATTTGGAACAATGGCATGAGATTAAAGAGCTGAAAATAAACATCAAGCCAAAAGATTCCATCAAATATATTACAGTAGAAGCGATAACTTCTCTTTTAGAAAGCATTCCACTAGACACTCAAAAGGGTAGACGTGATTTTGCTTTACTCACCATAATGTACTATACTGGTGCAAGAGTAAACGAAATGATATTGATGTCTCCAGCAGACATCCGTATTAGCAAACCCTATATAATAAAGCTTCATGGAAAGGGGGACAAATCACGCCTTGTTCCGGTAAATGAAAGAGCCATAGAAATCTTGAAGTCGTATATGATTGAAAATGGACTTGATAAGGAAATAAAACAGAACTCTCCTCTATTCTTCAATTCATGGGGAGAGAATTTGACTGAACAAGGCATTGCTTACATCATTGACAAATATGTCTCAAACATGAGGAATATACGTCCAGACCTATTTAATGTAAGAGTAACACCCCATACATTCAGACATTCCAGGGCTATGCATCTGCTTCAATCTGGAGTAAACCTGATTTATATCAGGGATTTGCTTGGTCATGTTTCCATTCAAACTACTGAAATATATGCAAGGGCTGACGAAAGAGCCAAAAGGGAGGCGATTGAAAAAGCCTCTGAGAAAATAATGCCTCAATTATCACCAATAGAAAATTCTTGGAAAAAAGATAAAGGTCTAATGGAGTTTTTGCGAAGCCTATAATCTTAATGTTATGACAAGAACAAAAATACAAGTGCTTTTGGTAATCAATCATTTGTATCGTTCTTGTCATATAATGCAGAGATAATTTTAATCTTGTAATAACACCACATCGAACTCACAGAGGAGGAGAAGGCACAGGCAAGACAGGAAGCCATCCGCCAATATCAGCAAGAGCAGATGAACAAGATGCGTAACCGAGATACCGCCAAGCGCACCTCACAGAGAACGGAAACAGAAGTACACCAACCATCATTATTCGACACGTTATGAAACCAAGAACGAAATATCAGAAGCAAGTCGTAACCTCAAACAAGGGGTTACGACCTATCAAGGGAGCGCAAATGCAATGGGCATTCCGTGAATGTCTTGACCACTATGCCTTTCAGTTGAAGCACGGACAGACCACCTGCATGGACTGCGGACACACTTGGACTACGGACGAGGATGCGGACAAATGTGTCTGCCCGAAGTGTAAGGCAAAGTTGGAAGTGCAGCGCACCAAGCGACAGAAGGCAATGTCTTCTACTTATTTCAGTGTACTCACCGAGCGCAAGGGAATACAACTTATGCGAGCATTTCAGATGAAAGCCTATTACCGCAAGGGACAAAAGGCAGACATCTATTGTTGGGAGGTGGCACGCTATTGGATGAACGAGAAAGGCAAGGTGGAGGTTATGGCACGCAAGCGCACAATGGGTATCTATATGGACACGTTCTGCTACGACTCCGACATTGAACTGCGCAGGGACAACACCACCTATCAGCATATTGCTTCATTTCCGGTCTGCCCCGATATGAAAGTCATTCCTCAGATATGGCGCAACGGCTTTGACGGAGCGTTTCACGGCATCGAACCGCTTACATTGTTCAAGGCGATGCTGACAGACCACCGCATCGAAACGATGATGAAACAATGTCGTTACGGACACGTCCGCCACTTCATAGACCACCCACGGCACTTGGAAACTTGTTGGAATGCCTACAAGATAGCCAACCGCAACCATTACCTTATTACAGACATCGGCAAATGGGCGGACTACATCTGTATGTTGGTAGAAATGGGCAAAGACATCAGAAGTCCACATTACATTTGTCCCGACAACCTTGAAGCCGAGCACGACAGAATATCCGAGAAAATCAGAGCCAAGAAAGAAAAGGAGCGCACCGAGGAGGAGATACGCAAGGCATTGAAGAACGAGGACAAATTCAAGGAAATGAAGAGCCGTTTCTTCGGTTTGATGTTCACGGACGGCAATATCGTGGTGAGAATGCTTGAAAGCGTCAGGGAGCACGTTCTTGAGGGCAAGGCGATGCATCATTGCGTAGGCAGCGGTACAAACTACTCACTCAATCCCGACTGCATCATCTTCTCTGCAAGAATAGCCGAACAAAGAGTTGAGACCGTGGAGTTTTCACTCGAACAGATGAAAGTCGTACAATGCCACGGACTACAGAACAAGGATACCGAGCACCATGCCGACATCATCAACTTGGTGAACAGTAATGCAAGACTTATAGAGCAACGAATGGTTGCAACGACATAAAATCCATAAGGGCGGAGCGATGAAAATTCGTTCCGCCACTTTCTTTCATGAGCCGAGGAGCGGAAAAGAAAGTGGCAAAGAAACCGTCTTGCCCTTATCTGCGATGCTTGCAGAATAACAAAGGACAGCCCAAATCAAAAGGACTGTCCTTTATTCATAAATCGTTTTTTTCTGTTCCTTGGGAGATAGTCCCATCTGGCGATTGACACTTTTGCTTACTAATGCGGCATGATACCGTCCTGTGGATTCAGCGGCAAGCTGAGATTTTAGCCGTAGTCTTTCTTTTTCATTGGCGTACTCTTAATTTATTGTCAGAGGCGATACGACTTGAGACCTTCATCGAATGCAGCCTTGATTTCGGCTGCATAGGCATTGAAGTGTTCGTTGATGATGTTATCCACATAACTTGCAATGGAAATCTTTCCCTTGCCTACGATACTGACAAATTTAGTCACACGCTCATGAATGTCCTCGCTGATGCCAACATGTCTGCCATATCTTGCGGTAAAACCTGCATTTGCCATGAACTTACCGACATACTGCTCAGCACGCTCTTTCTCCATTCTGTCGATTGGCTCAAATTCACCCACATCATAATTCTCATATGCTGCATCTTCATCAAAACACTCCTCCTTGTCGGAAATAGTTGACGATGTACGGTCTTGAAATGTCTCTTCAAGACAAGCGTCAATCTGTTTCCCAGCTTCCTCCATTGTCTCTTCATAATTTCTCATGAAAGCCTCATACAACTCCTTGGCATCTGTCGAAGTGAGTTGTCCTTTACCACAGTTTTTTGTTTTGTCTGCCATAATCATTCTTTTAATTGTTATACAAATTCTCTGCTATTGAAATACTTGTTGACTATTGAAAATCCAACCTCAACAGTTTTTGTCAGATACCTGACATATGCAATTCCATCAACGCATCTATTTTGCGTTTAATAATCTTTGAGCGTTCTGCGATTTCAGCTTGTAGCTTTTCGCTGTCCATTTCCGAGAATGTTTTGCCCACATGTGCAAATCTATCCTTTGTTGCATTGTTCTCTTCTGTTTTTTCCATAATTCTCCTTATTAAATTGTTATACAAAGTCGAGGATATTGAAGTCCTCTATACTGTCTGGCACCTTAAACTCTTTCTTTGGCTTGGAAATCTCTACAATCTTGTGAGTTTGCAAGTAGAAGGTGACGTAATCATGGATGTTCTTCTTGCACTCCTCGCTGTTCTCCATGAATTTCTCATAGAATTGGTTGCCATCCATCTCATGGAAAACCTTGCCTGCATGTCTTTTCTCCTTGTCCGTTGCTTTCGGTGCCTTGACGGTATTCACAGCTGCGTCAATGTCCTCAAAACTTGACCCTTTGGCTTGTGGTACATCGGCATCTCCCTCATTATCAGAATATTTCACACCAATATCTTCTATGCGAACATTCGTAAACACATCATCAAGCTGTTCGTCAGAAATCCGTGCCGTACTCTTTGGAGAATCGTCAAATGTCACGTCATTATCCGATACGGACATGGATTCTGTTTGTTTTTGTTCCGTTTCTTCTTTCTTCCGCAGTTGGGACACTTTGAAAAGACTTTTGCCTACAAGTGCCATCGGGTAGATAGGCGTTTTTTTCTCCTTTTCCTTGCCGTTCGCAACTTCAAGGAGCAACTTGTTGTAAAAATAGATAGTCCAAACATTGAATGCAGCCAAGACTATCAAGAAGATAGTTTCCATTGTCATGCTTGTTCCTTTTTGTTACACATTCCAATCGTCAATCTCTTTTCTCAGCAAGCCGTTGATTTCTTCCTGGTTCTCTTCAAGATGTCTCTCAAGAATAAGGTCGATGTAACCACCGACTGTCAACTCATGCTTTGCGAGCACACTGACTATTCTTGAAATTCTCCTGTGTATCTCACGGCTGATATAAACGCATTGACGAGTCTTTATCTCGTTTCGCTTGAAGAATGCCGAATCGTAACTTTCCGAAGAAGCCTTGGGAGGCTTGCGTGAAATTGGCGACTTATCGGTCTGCGAGCATTGGGACTTCCAGCCAACCTCTTCTTTCTCTTCGGTATCTTTCACTTGGGATTGGGAAGCTCCGTCAAGAATGGATGCCGTTGTCGTGCCAATCTTGCTCTTGCCAATAGAGGCAATGAGCAGATTTTCATCTATTGCGTCAGTGTTGATTTTTCTGCTTACCATAGGCTCATGTCTTTATGATTTCACAAATCTCGTCGGACAACTCCTTGATGCCACTCCCTCGCAACAGGTTTGGGTCTGATGGAAAGATGGTGGAACGGAACACTGCCTTTCTGTTCTCCGACAGCTCTCTTCTGAAACGTTTGCTGTCTGGCAGTCGTGTGTTGAGAACCGAATAGTCGAGAGACTTGAACATACCTTCATATACATCATACAAACTCGTTCGTTCTCGTTTGTCAACCATTGTCCAAAAGAAAGCAAGTTTCTTGGTGACCGACCAACCCTGTGTCAAAAAGTTGTCGTGGAACAACTGCATGAAGCTCATTGCGCTTTCTACAACAAAGCGGTCTGCGCTGACGGGTACAAAGATGTAATCCATCTGAGACAAGGTCTTCATGACGCCCTCACTTTTGATAGTCCCAGGCATGTCAAAGAAGATGAAGTCAAGTTTAACCTCTGTTTCATTCAACACTGTCTCTGCGTCGTCAAGCGCATTGACAGCATTGCTTCTCGTTACGCTGAAGGACTTCTTGCCCAGCTTTTTGAAATGCTCACAGGCTTGCGCCTTGAAATAGTCGCTGCTTTTGATGAGTTCCAGTTCCTCGTCTCGCAGGTCTGCAAGGTTGTATTGTGGCTCGTCACAGTCTATGACCGCCACATTGTAACCCTTGACATTGTGAAAGTAGTTGGCTACAAGAGCCGTGATGGTGGACTTTCCTATTCCGCCTTTCTGTGTTGCGAACGCAACAAATCTTGTCTTACTCATATCGTTAACTTTTTAAATTGTTGATTACTCGTTTCTATGATTTCCTGCCAATTCAAAGATATGAACACTTTGATGTCCATGTCTATCGGTCATTGCTCCATTATGGAGACCTTGAACTGTTGCAATGCTTCATCATTTCCATACGACAGTACGACAGTGAATCAGTAAGTCTGTACGTCAGTGGAGCATCATGGATGCAAAGAGACGCTGCAATAGTGACAGGCTTATTCGTTGCTGCAAATGCTTGTTTCATCATATTTTCAAATCATTGGTTCAATGTTTGGCTGCAAAATAACAACGAAATTTCCGAAAAACAATGGTTTTCAAATCCTGTGGCAGCATGTTGCCGATAGTTGCAGTGGTTGTCTGGGGTAGCATTGTTACAAGGGCGCATTTTTAGCCGTAATTTTGCACCCGAAAGGCAAAGCGATGGATAGCGCATCCATATCGTTCCGACAAGAACAAGGCTTGATGCTCCGCAAAGGACAGGATTTCCCGAACAGCTTCCATTCGGGATGGGATAGCTTCTTACGAAGGCTAACTTCAATCCACCCTAAGCGGATTTTTATGTCCTCAAAGACATAGCAAGGTATGTTTTGAGTTACTCAAAACCTTTGGAGTTACTCTCCAAAGACCTTGCTCTGCCGGGTTGGTAGCCTCTCCGAAGTCGGGCTCCCCATGTTCCAATCTGACGATAGTTTGTGCAATTCCATTATTGCCGCATGTACCACTTAATCCATTTTAATATGAACACAGAAAGAAAACGAGGGGGACGAATCCCCAAGCTGAACCCGAAGTCGCACCATGTGATGCTTCGGTTCGACGATGACGAGTGGATGAAATTCCTCGTCATGTATGAGCAGACTGATGTGAAGGCGAAGGCTGTCTTTGCCAAGGCACGCATCTTCGGCGAGCCGTTCAAGGTGCTGCGCGAGGACAAGACACTGGTGGAATACTACACCAAGCTTTCTTCTTTTCACTCGCAGTACCGAATGATTGGCAACAACTACAACCAGGTTGTCAAGGAACTCCGTTGTCATTTCTCAGAGAAAAAGGCGATGGCTTTGCTCTATAAGCTGGAGAACTGCACCAGGGAACTGGCCTCTCTTACCCGTGAGATTGTTGAACTAACCCGTAAGTTTGAGGAAAGATGGTCGCAAAGATAAGTTTCGGAAGTTCATTGTATGGCGCACTGGCATACAATGGTGAGAAGATTAACAAGGAAGAGGGAAAGCTCTTGGCAACGAACAAAATCTTCGATGATTGTTCGGGAAAGACGAGCATCGCCAATGCCTTGCGTGATTTCCAGCGATACCTTTCTCCGCACATCAGAACAGAGAAGCCTGTCGTGCATATATCCTTGAATCCGAATCCCGATGATGTGCTGACGGATATGGACATGGAGAACATCGCCCGTGAATACTTGGAGCGCATGGGATATGGCAACCAGCCATACATGGTTTACAAGCATGAGGACATCGACCGTCATCACATGCACATCGTGACCATCCGAGTGGATGAAAACGGCAAATGCTTGGACAGTCGATATAATTACCACAGGAGCAAGGCTATCACCCGTGACTTGGAGGAGAAGTACAACCTTCACAAGGCAGACCGCAAGCAACGCCAGGCAGACAATCCACTCCGTAAGGTGGATGCAAGCCAAGGCAATGTGAAGAAGCAGGTTGCCAACACAGTAAAATCTCTCTGCGCTACCTACAGGTTCCAGTCCTTGGGCGAGTACCGTGCACTTCTCTCCTTATATAATATATCCTTGGAGGAAGTCAGAGGCGAAGTTGGCGGTCGTGAATATCATGGTTTTGTCTATTCTGCCACGGACGGACAGGGCAACAAATTTGGAAATCCTTTCAAGGCTTCCAAGATTGATAAGTCTGTCGGTGTGGAGGCGATAGAAAAGCGGTTCGCTTATTCAGCCAAGAAGTTCAAGGAGGACAAGAAACTCTCCGAGATGACCAAACATAGTGTGGAGGCAGTGTTGAAGCAGACTTACCATAAGGATAAGTTCGTTGAACTGCTGAAAGCAAAGGGTATTGATGTTGTTTTCCGCCATACAGCTGACGGCCGTATCTACGGAGCAACATTCATTGACCACCGCACTCAAAGCGTTTTCAATGGTTCAAGGCTTGGAACGAATCGCATCAACTATCTCTGTATGTCGCAGAACCTTACAGAGCCTTCATGGTTATCAGAGATTTGTACTGTCACTTTGAACTACCCGGAAGTATTTTGCTTGTGGGTAGTTCAAAAGGATTTCATGTTTATTATAAACAAAGAAAGATACACAGAAATCTACAGAATAGCTTAAAATTAACTATTATGAGCTTCGCCACCTATAGAAATCGTAATTTTGTAAATTTACTTAAAATAATCCATATAAAATACGAATTAATCTTAAAAAAACACATGACAAAGTACAATGAATAATAAATTGTGCTATATTTGTAGTTGTATTAACCAAATAATGAGGCAATATGAAACAAATTATTAGTATTTTCATCATTCTTGTTTCTGTTTTGACGGCTTGTACATCAGACTTAGAAACAGTTGTTTCAAGTCGGAGTCTTGGTGTTGAAGCAACGACTCAGACCAGAGCTAATGCATCTTTAAAGTATCAGATTTCTGACTTTACTAAGAAATGCTCTCTTTCTGGCTCTGACTTAACAGAGTTCAATAGCATTTTAAAATTGATGCAAGATGATTACGCTACAGGAAGCTTTTATGTTCCTTTGTTTAAGCGTGATTTAGCTAATGGATATAAGATAGTAGATATAAGTCGCAGTAGTTCTACTATCAATCAAGGAGGGTATAATCCTACTACAAAGAAAATTACTTTCAATGAAACAGCGGACATTTCAAATGTCTTCCCAGAGGAATTCATACATTTTAACCAAGATAACTACTATCCAGGAGGGACTTCTCAATATGTGACTAAAGGAAAGCCTAATATCGAAATGGAAGCTAAAATTATAGAAGATTGTGCCGATCTTTATGGAACTGCTGCTGCATATTATGGGGCAGGTCCTACATATGGGGATACTTATCGAAATTGGATTTGGGATTTAGTTTATAATAACTCCGATAATAATAAATATTTTCCATCTATGAATTATGTTCTAACATACAAAATTAACAATATTGGTTATCGAGATTTTATCGAGGATTTAAAAAAGAAGAGTGCTTCGTATAATTATGAAAGTATAAATTCTTTAAATCCAATTTTGATAGATTTTATTTATAAAAATAAAAATGGTGCAAAATAATAGAGCAATATGAAAAAAATATATGTAATTATATTATTGGCTTTAGTGTATTCCAATGCCATCTTTAGCCAAAATCCACGAAAGGTTGCTGTAGGCGGAAATACGTATATTGTTTCCAATTACATGGTCAACAATGTTACAAATAAATTAAGTGTTTCAAATTTCATAAACAAGGAAAGATTTACTGCATCTCCAAATCAAGAGGTTGCAATAGCTGCAAGAAATGTCTTTTCTAAAAATCGAATAAATGCTTTGAAGAAGACAAAAGATGCAATTTTAATCAATTTTTATATTGACAAAAATGGGGGTATCAAAGAGGTGAGCTTTAATGTGGCTCATGCTCAAAATGTAACGTTGCAAGAGCTAAATCTATTGGAAGCATATTTGAAAAAACATTATGTTTTCTCAATTAGTAGCAAATCTGACTCTACATCGGATTATCTTGTCGGAATACCTTTATGGTTTGTAAAATTATAAGAAATGCTGGGTATATATGTCACAAGACATAATGTTTAAAACATATAGACTTTGAACTACCCGCAAGTATTTAGCTTGTGAGTAGTTCAAAGTAATCGGCTCCGCATTTATACCTACGAGTTTATTTGAATGGAACCATGTTCTGCCTCCCAAGATTCAACTACAGCTTGTAGGGCTTCTGAAGCTTTGTCCTTGATGGTTGAGCCATCTGCCAAGGCTATGAATTTTACTTTTCTCATTAAATCTTTGTTGAGTATAATCGTTGTACGTGCATCGCCTTCCTTACAACCAGCTTCAACAGATGGGCGAGGTTCTGCAACTTCTTTTGTCTCTTGTTTTGTTGAGCTTGATTTCCCGATACCTAAGTTTGAAACCAATGCATTTGCTTTATTCTTGTTTGCCATATTCTTATAACTAATTAAATATCAATTAAGTAATAAAAGCATAATGTTTACATTATTACTTTATTACATTGTTCTTTTGAGAATCTCTTTTGTTAGCTCAAGATAGTCTTGTGCGCCTTTTGATTTTGTATCGTAATCAAAAATCGAACAATTTGCACCTGGTGCTTCCGACAAACTTACGTTGTCACGGATGTGTGTGTTGAATATCACATCTGCATATTGCTTGCGAACTTCTTCCTCTACAGCCCACCTTTGGACGGGGAGCGATACCTCACCGACAAGGAACTCTCCGAGTTCCTGAAGCTTAGTCGCCGCACCTTGCAGGAATATCGCAAGCAAGGCATCTTGCCCTACATTATATTATGTGGCAAAACCCTCTATCCGGAATCCGAGATACAAGCACTTCTCACTGGTAATTACCGCAAGCCGATAATCGACGGCACTGTTTCACAAGTAGAGGGTACTGCTTCATAATAGCGAAACAAAAATAGCGTACAGGGTACAACGACAAAAATCGTTCCCCCTGTACGCTATTATATTATAAAGGTGTAGGAATCTTATTAAAAGATGAGAAATTCTAACTTGCACCTCTTGGCATCGTTCCGTTCATCACAATAATCATCGGATACTCGTGTTTTACTTGCTCTGCTTGGCAATCCTTGCGGTTCACAACCTTACTGATAAACCATTGTCTGAACAACAAGGCTTGGTATGTATCCATTTGAAGTGCTATGGCGATAATCACTTCCATATCATAGACATGCGCAGAATATCCATTTTCAAGTTTGATGTATTGAGAATGCTGGAAATCTTTCAGCACACTTTGTTTCCAAATGCGCTTGATGGTATTCTTCACTGCTGTCCCTGTTACATTCAACAGTTCGGCAATCTCCCAAACTGTCATCCACACCTCACCATGATGTGGGGCGTAGATGACCATATCTTCTTGTATTGTTATCACTTGTCGTTTCATACTCTGCCATTTATAGTGTTAGTATTATCGTTGCAAACATTTCCAAACGTGAATTCCTCAATGTTATTTATTTGCTGAGACAACTTTTCCACGTCTTTGCTCAATTTTTCCTTGGTAATCTTGGCATACACCTGGGTCGTCTTTATGTTCTTGTGACCAAGCATTGAACTCACGGTTTCTATTGGAACTCCGTTGGAGAGGCAAACCGAGGTTGCGAACGAATGACGGCTCATGTGCCAGGACAGCGGCTTGGTGATACCACATTTTTTGCCCAGTCTTTTGAGCGAATCCATACAACTTTTGTAGTTGGGTACTGGAAATACCCTGCCGTCTTCACACAATCCACGGTATTTTTCCATAATTTGCTTGGGATAATCAAGCAACTTGATGTTGGCTTCCGTTCCGGTCTTCTGTCGATGGATAACGATCCATTCACCTTCATCGAAAAATTCCTTGATGTTCTCTTCCTTCAAGTTGTACAGATCAATGAAAGCGAGACCTGTAAAACAACAGAACAGGAACAAGTCACGCACCATACTCATCTTCTTTCTTGTGATAGGTGTTTCCATCAACAGGTGAATCTCTTCTTTGCTCAGAAACTCTCTTGTGGTCTCTTCTTCCTTGTACTCATATCGTCTGAAAGGGTCTTTTACAAGCCACTCATTATCTATGGCGCGGAATACCATTGCACGGAGATTGCGGACAAACACCATCGCAGAGTTTATCTTCAAGTGCTTGTCGGTTCTGAGAAAAGTCTCGTAGTCTGTGATAAAAGGCAGCGATAACTCTTTCAGAGCAATATCCTTCACATGGTACTGCGTCTGCATGAACTCGCCCACATAGGCACACCCGATTCTATACTTCGTGTATGTACTCAAAGATTTCATGCCAGCCTTATATTGCTTTTCCATTTCATCACGGCTTTGAGAATAGACTTTCATCAGTGTATGGCAACGATACTCCAAGCCAAGAAAGGCGTTCTTCACCTTGTCGGCAGTGACGAAGTTGTCCCTGTCCATAATCTCCTGATAATGCTTACTGATACTCACACGCATCTTGTCCAATTTGCGGTTCACTTCCAAAGCCTGCATACTCTTACCTATCATGCGTCCGCCCTTGGTGTCCCACAAATCTGGATTAGCTGTTGTCTTGCAACTGAACTGCGCCTGTGTTCCGTCCACTGTGATACGTCCCATAACTGGAACAGTACCATCTTTCTTTACTACCTGTCTTTTGAGGTAGAAGATAATTGAAAATGTACTCTTCATAACGTCATTCTTTTTTGCGTTCAAAATTAATACATGAAGAGTCTTTTCTTGCTACGCATTTCACGGCAGAACACGGCAAATTTGGTTCGTAACCAAAAATCTTGCGTTACTCATTAGTAACTCACTATAAATCAGAGTATTCAAATTCAATTCGTAACCTTCTTCATTCTTCCGAACCTCAACATTCCCCATTTGGGGTATAGGTTACGGATAGGTAACGTTCCTCTGTCTCATCTTGTCGTATTCCCGTCTTCGTCTGTCCTCACCACTTTTAACCAAAATGAGGAAAGTAACTGATAACCAGTAAACTTTCCTCATTCTTCTCTCAAACACTTTTTATATGTACTTTCAAGTTAGGAAAATGCAATCTATAAATAGCCAAGGCAATCACAACTTTTATTGGGTCCTCCCCGTTTTCCGTTCCCAACTGCAACTTACCATCTTGGAACAACCGGACTATCCGGCTATAATCTTCACGATCAATAAATCGTTGATATTTATCCGAATCTATCTTTTTGAGCTGAATACCCTTGGCAATTTGACCGGCAATCGTAGCTGGCTTTACCCCCTTTATTGCCGCCATGGTTTTTATATCATATTTTTTATCAACCAAATAATACGTCAAGTCATCAGAAAAGCCAGTAATCATTGCGTTCATACCCAATTCTTTTCTGACAGTTCCAATCAATTGGCGTCCATAATTGACAAGTTTCACTTCTCCGATTCCTGAGATTCTCTGCAGTCCTTTCAAATCTATCGGTTTCTGACGTGCAATTTCCGTCAATGTCTTGTCTGTGAATACTATATACGGAGGCACGTTTTCCGCCTGTGCGATTTTCGCTCGATATGACTTCAGTGCATAAATAATTCTCTCTTCCACGGTCTGTGGCACCAATTGCCTCTTGGGCTGCCGCACAGCAGCACGGCTCTTTGCCTGCCGCGGCTCAAATGTCACTTGCGACATCTGAACTCGGCATTTTCCTTTAAGCACATCCCATCCATATTGGGATATTTTCAAATGATTATGCTCTGAATATGCGATTTCCACCAAGCCTAATTGGAGCATCTGCAACAAATATCTGCTCCAAACGCCATTGCTCAGATTCGCTCCCACACCAAAGGTTTTCAATTTCTCATACCCCTTTTCCACGACCGATGCACGGCGCATTCCCCTAAGCACATCAATAACCATAGCCTGCCCCTCAGACTCATTCATCCGCGCTATTGCGCTAAGAGCCATTTGAACCAATTCTGTACCGTCAATTCGCAAAGGTGGATTCTTGCACACGTCGCAATTGTGACAGTCATGGTCAAACCGCTCATTGAAATAGCTCAACAGGATTCTCCTTCGGCACACTTTCGCTTCTGCAAACTCTTGCATGCGCTGCAGTTTCTCCTTGTTGATTCCAACCTGACCAGAATCCTCCACAAAATGCGTGAGCATTGCCACATCGCCATAAGAATAAAACATCAAAGCATCCGCAGGCAATCCATCCCTTCCTGCCCTACCTATCTCTTGATAATAGCACTCAAGATTTTTAGGCATATTGTAGTGAATCACCCACCGGATATTGCTTTTGTCAATCCCCATGCCAAATGCTATCGTGGCGCATATTATTTCCGTTTCATCGTTGAGAAAACGCTGCTGTACTGCCTGTCTAATATCATTCGACAATCCGGCATGATAACATTCTGCATTGTAACCTTCCCGTTTCAAAGCATCTGCCACTTTCTCTGTCGACGCCCGGCTTAAGCAATAAATTATGCCACTCTGATCTTTGTGGTCATCCAAGAAGTCAAATATTGCATCTTCTTTCTGTCGGTCATTGTAGTTTGACACAACAGTCATTGATATATTGGGACGGTCGAACGACGATATAAACATTTTTGCATCCGTCATTCCCAATTGTTTTACAATATCCTCCCGGGTTAATTTATCGGCAGTGGCAGTCAATGCCATAAACGGGACATCTTTGAATTTAGATTTCAGCACAGCCAACTTGGTATACTCCGGGCGGAAATCATGTCCCCACTGTGAGATGCAATGAGCCTCGTCGACAGCGATTAAACTGATTTTCATGTGCTCCGTCCAGCGTTCCACCTCCGACAGCAATCTCTCAGGCGAGATATACAACAATTTTATCTTGCCTGAGAACACCTTTTCCATTACATCCCGATTGGTCGACTCCGTCTGCATGCTGTTGACAGCAGCGGCAGGGATACCATTGCCTCTAAGCATATCCACTTGATCTTTCATCAATGCAAGCAATGGAGAAACCACGATGGCACAACCTTCCTTAAGCAAGGCTGGCATCTGGTAACAGATCGACTTCCCTCCGCCAGTCGGCATCAGAACGAGGCAGTCGCGGTTTTGCATCACGTGCTCGATAACCTCATATTGAGTATCTCGATAACTGTCGTAACCATAGAACCGCTTCAACAACTCGAGCGCAGAATGTCGCAAATTAATATCAGTATGCATTCTTTTCCCCCTGTACTGCATTGAGAACTGTCCTGACCATTATTTTTATATCCAGCCAAAAAGTCCAATTCTCAATATACTTCACATCGTATTCCACACGCTTCTCCATCTGCCACAGTTTCTCAGTTTGCCCTCTGAAACCGCTCACCTGTGCCAAACCTGTTATACCGGGCTTTATCGTGTGTCGCACCATATATCTATTTATCAACTTTCGATACTCATCGGTCTGCTTCACCATATGCGGTCTTGGACCAACCACCGACATATTTCCATAAAGAACGTTCAAAAATTGCGGCAACTCGTCCAAGCTTGTCTTCCGAAGAAAATCACCGACTTTCGTTTTCCTGGGGTCGTCCTTGGTCGCCTGTCTTGTGTCGGCGTCTGCATTAACCTTCATGGTACGGAATTTCAAGCACACAAACTCCCGTCCTCGATAACCCGTTCTTTTCTGCTTAAACAGAATCGGACCTTTGGATGAAAGCTTTATCGCAATAATGATTGGTATCAAAATAGTTGCAGAAACAATTACTATCGCAATTAAAGAAACAACGATGTCAAACAACCGCTTTATCAAACGATTGTGCAAGTGCTGCAACGGACTGACTCTATATATGAGCAACGGGATGTTTCCAAACGATGTCAGATTGAATGTTGTAGTCATAAAGCCACTAATCATCGGCACATAATAAAATGAGACATCGTTGTTGTCGGCTATTTTAATCAAATCACCGACATTTTCCTCTTCCGATGGAAGAGCACAATACATCTCATCCACACTATGGTTACTTATAAACGAGGCAATATCCGCCAATTTTCCCGTAATCTTCACATCCTTATGCTTGGCGTTGTCGAATATTCCGACAATACGATATCCATATCCCAAATCGGATTGGATCTCTTGATACAGGCGTTGCGATGTGCCATTCCATCCCACAATGATTATCTGACGATAATTCAACCCTTTACGCCTAAAGAATTTCACAATCTTTCTTGATGTTATCCACCAAAGCGCAAGAGCGGCATAACAAACGGCAAAGAACTTAACATATACTGCAGGAGGAATATTATCACACCCTGAAATTGTAACCAATGATAAAAACGACAAGAAATGTATGATAAATACCTGGAACAGTATAATCATCAGCCTGTCCGCATACAGGATTCGTTTGTTGTGAATGTCAGGGAACAACAATATGGCAGGCGCATATGAGATATTCACAAATATCCATACCACCTTTTCGCTAAACTGACCGACGTCACCAATATTATGTATGGCATATAAATAGCCGACATTCAACAGAACAAAGTCAAACATCGTAGTGACAACACTCACCAAAAAACCATATCTGCCCTTAGTGCCTATTTTCCACATACGCTTATCACTTAAAAGTCTATACCCCTCCACATCAGACGAGTATAGACTTATCTTACAGATTAAAGTTTTTCATCAATAAGCCCGATTTGCTCCTCAAGAGTTTCCAAATCCTTCTTAGCCCGGGCTATACGATTTTCCATTTCCTTGAGCACGGCGCCACCTGTTTTAGACGTGACATTGAAGAATCCGAGATTGTTTTCAAACGTTTTAACCTCATTTTTCTTCTGCTCATACAGACGCACCAACCGCTCGCGCTCTTTGAACAGCTTGTTTTTGTCGTTCGAAATTTCAGAAACATTCGACACAAAATTGTTCATCCGCATCTTCTTTCCATCCAAATCGAATTTGTCATAAGCGGCATTCAATGCTGTCTTATATTCGTTGTATATTTTATCGCGCTCTTTAAAAGGAACGTGCCCGATGCCTTTAAATTCGGCAGACATATCCTTCAGAAGATTTCGGATGTCAGCCTTTGGCATAGCCTCGTCTATATTCTTGAGCTTTTCTACAAGAACTCGTTTCTTTTCCAAATTAGCACGCTCTTCCTGATGAACGTTCCTCACATTCTTATTCTTATTATCAAAGAAATAATCACACGCTTCTATAAACTTTTTCCAAACGGCATCGCCAGATTTCTTAGGCACCGGACCTATTTTCTTCCACTCCTTCTGCAATTCAATCAAAGCATCGGCTGTCGTTTTCCAGTCTGTGCTGTCTTTCAACGACTCCGCCTTCTCACAAAGTTCATGTTTCTTTGCAAGGTTGACTGCAAATTCATCTTTTCTGTTCTTGAAAAATACGGCTTTTTGCGCAAAAAATTCATCACATGATTTTCTGAATCTCGCAAACAGTTCATTATTCACCTTCTTAGCGGCGTATCCCAACGTCTTCCATCGTTCCTGAAGCGCAATGATTTGCTTTGTCGCCTCATCCCATTGTTGGAAAGACGTCAATGTTGGCAATTCAATAGATTCTGCTTCCTGACAAATTGCAACCTTCGCCTCTTCATTCTCTTTTTCTTTAGCCTTCTTTTCTTCAAAGAAGGCTTGATGGCGCTTGTTGACCACCGTAGAAGCATCCTTAAACCTGCCCCAGATTGACTCTCGCAAATCCTTTACCACCGGTCCTACTTCTCTCCATTTCTCATGAAGCCGTTGGAGTTTGTTGAATGCGGATATGACGTCCTTCTCAGCAGCCAAAGCCTCTGCTTCCTCACATAACGCCTCTTTTGCCTCCAAATTCTTCTTAAAGTCATAATCACGGAGCTCCTTGTTCATCTTCCACAAATCATAGAAGTTCTCAGTAACAAGTTGATATGCTTTCCACAACTGTTTGTCGTCGGTTGGAGGGACATTGCCTACCTCTTTAAAATCCGACTGAAGCTGCTGAAATTTCTGATACTGCTTGTTGATATTGTCTGGATCGGCAACAATCGACTCTAATTCAGCAATTATCGCTTGTTTCTTCGACAAATTTTCTTGCCGCTGTGCTTCCAAAGCCTCCTGCTGTGCTGCTCGAATATCTTTATACTTCTGCAACAACACTTTCAATTGCTCCTCTTGTGCATCTGGCATTGGTGCAAAGGCAGCCAATTCGTTGCCTCTTTCAACGAAACTCTTCTTTTCTTCCTCAAGTTCCGCTTTTCTTATATTATAGAAATGATGTTTTATAACTGTCACATCGTCTTTTATATCCACGTCTTGCTGATCCAGCAAGCCTGACAGCGAAACGACCAATTCTTCTTTTGTCATTTTTGCATACTTAGACACCTGACGTTCTGCTGCATTTTCCGCAACATCATCATTTTTCTCAACGATAGGCTGACCTATCGGTTCCAAGGTCACGTCTTCTTTCTGGATTCCTTCAGAAACAGACTTTTCACACGATTCCATACAATTTCGAGTTTAGTTAACCCACCCTAACGAATGGCTATTATTTTTCATTGCTCAAATTTAGACTTTTTTTTCGCCACCACCAAAAAAAAATAACAAGAAAAGCTACTCATTACACACCATTCAATGCACCCACCTACAAATTTCAAATTTTATTTTTGGTTTTTCAGAAAAATCATATATATTTGCAATCGATTCAATTTTGTTCTTATGCCAACTTTATTTAAACATATAAAGACCTGTCCTGCTAAGATTTTTAATTTCTATGCAAATGGATTCAGGCAAATGACCGTTGGAAGGACTCTGTGGCTGATTATCCTTCTGAAGCTAATCATCATGTTTGCTATTCTAAAAATATTTTTATTTCCGGACTTCCTCGGAGGCAAATGTAAAACAGATGAAGACAAAGCCAATTACGTCCGGTCGGAATTATCAAACCGCAACTAACTTAAAAGTATTATATGGAAAACTTAATCAACGTAGTCGATTGGTCAAGAGCACAATTCGCTCTTACGGCCATCTACCATTGGCTTTTTGTGCCTTTGACCCTTGGTCTGGGCATTATCGTGGCCATTATGGAATCTATTTATTTACACACAAAGAGTGAGCGATGGCTTGCCACCACGAAATTCTGGATGCTGCTGTTCGGAATTAATTTTGCCATAGGTGTTGCAACCGGCATCATTCTCGAATTTGAATTCGGCACAAACTGGTCTAATTACAGCTGGTTTGTCGGCGACATTTTTGGCGCGCCTCTGGCCATTGAGGGGATTCTTGCTTTCTTTATGGAGTCTACATTCATCGCTGTCATGTTTTTTGGCTGGGGTAAGGTAAGCCCTAAATTTCACTTG
>ENA-OOYA01000042-OOYA01000042.1-human-gut-metagenome-genome-assembly--contig:-NODE-42-length-25124-cov-2.833101_pt1 | contig 25124 bp, 19 predicted proteins | sample MGYA00241695_ERZ501361 | MGnify/ENA primary metagenome ERZ501361 (study PRJEB25962, sample SAMEA2042839) | human gut metagenome | biome: human gut; feature: human-associated habitat; material: faeces... | reverse complement strand
CCGTGAATGCATGCACTATCTCGGAGAAATAACCGGCGAAATCACAACCCACGAAATCCTCGGCTCCATCTTCTCCCGCTTCTGCATCGGCAAGTAGGATATTGTAATCAACTGCAACGAATTAGAACCAACTATAATGAAGTCACTGATTTTCAGTGGCTTTTTTATTTGTCCAAAATCCGGCTATGTGCAGTCGGAGATAGTTGTCCGCCATATTTTTCTACCGTATTTCTACCGCGGAACATTTTCGGGATTTGCCCCGATGTCACACTGAAGTAGTCAACAACATGTGTTGACAATGGTTTACATAGGTAGACAAAAAGCGAAATTAAAACTATATGGTTTCACTAAAAATATGGAGAAAACAACATGGAAGTAAAAAGAATTTGCCAATGGTGTGGTAAGCCATTCATTGCGAAGAAAACTACCACCAATTATTGCAGCCACCAATGTGCCAGTCAAGGCTACAAACACCGTATGAGAGAACGAAGACTCGAACTTCGTGAATTACAGGATTTGATAGAAGTCAAAAGTAAACTTGATCATCAAGACTACTTTACTTTTGCACAAGCCGCACAATTGATGGGCGTTTCTCGCCAATACATTTACAAGCTTGTCAAAGAGGAAAAGTTGAGAGCTTCAAGAATCAGTGCAAGGATGTCAATCATTCGCAGAGTCGATATTGAACTGATGCTCAAAACACGCCCCTATGAACGAAGAAGAGTAAAAGATGATCTTGATATAACTGAGTACTACACTGCCGAGCAAATTGCCGAAAAGTACAAAGTCTCGCAAAAATGGATTTGGGCATATACAAGAGAGAACCATATCCCCAAAATCCGTATTCGCCAATTCAACTATTACAGCAAGAAGCATATCGATGCGGCATTTGCCAAATACAAGACAGACGATGCCTTGACCGAATGGTACACTCCCGAAGAAATCGAGAAGAAGTACGGAATGACTCGTGTCGCCATCCGCTCGCATGTCTATCGCAACAACATCCCCTCGAAGAAAGAGCACGGCCAGATATTCTACTCCAAACTTCACTTCGACCTGTCAAAACAGACCGCCGAAGATGATTCGTCAGAATACTACACCGTACAGGAAGCCATGAAAAAATACAATCTCACCCGGGATTCAGTTTACGGCATCCTGCAATTCCACGAAATCAAACGGGAAAAGAAAGGCAGGTTCGTGCGCTTTCTGAAGGTGGAATTCGACCACATCATGGGTGCCAGGTAACGCATCTGTGTGCACAGATATACAGACCGGAAAATGATTTTATGCTGAATGCGGTCTGCATAAAGCCATTGTGCAACTTAGCCGCAAAATTTAATGTCAACTAAAAATATTCGCAACTATGTCAGAATGTAAAACAGTAACACTGAGAACACGTCCATTGAAGAAAGGGATGTTATCTTTCTACCTTGATTATTATCCGGGCTACCGGGATCAGGAAACAATGAAGACCATCCGCCATGAAGGATTGAACATTTACATCTATGCCAATCCCAAGAACCAGCGTGAACGCGACTTCAACGCTGCCATGTCGGAAAAGGCCGAAGCAATCCGGTGCCGGCGGTTCGAAGCCATCGTTAATGAGCGGTATGATTTCTTCGACAAACGCAAGTACAAAGCGGACTTTCTGGAGTATTACCGGGAGCAACTCCGCAAACACGACCAGAAATGGGGATTTGTCTATCAGCACTTCTACAACTTCGTTCACGGCAAATGCACTTTCGAAGAAATAGATGTGGACCTGTGCAACAAGTTTCGGGAATACCTGCTTAACGCAAAGCAACTCCGGCGTGACGGACAAATTTCAAAGAACTCCGCGTCCGGCTACTGGTCCACTTTCCGGGGATTCCTGAAGATTCTGTATCGCAACAGGATGATAAAGACCAATGTCAATGACTTTTTGGAAAAAATCGAACCGGAAGATGTTGCCAAGGAATACCTGAGTGTGGAAGAGCTGTATTGCCTGGCTGAAACTCCGTGCAAGATACCTGTTCTAAAGACTGCCTCCCTCTTTTCGTGCCTGACCAGTTTGCGGCTCAGCGATATACTTTCCCTTTGCTGGGAGGAAATCGTTGACTTTGCAGCTGGAGGAAAATGTGTCCATACCATCACCCAGAAGACCAAGACGGAAGACATCATCCCGATAAGCGATGAAGCTCTGGAATTGATCGGGTACTGTCCCGAGAAAAAAGGTCTTGTGTTCAAAGGCCTGAAGCGGAGCTGGACGCAGCAGCCTATGAAGGAATGGATCCGTTCCGCAGGAATTACCAAAAACATAACTTTCCACTCATACCGCAGGACATACGCGACCCTTCAGGCTGCAGCGGGTACTGATATCCGTACTATCCAAAGCAACATGGCGCACAAGAGCATCACTACCACCCAACGCTATATGAAAGTAGTCGACAGCAACAAGCGTGAGGCGACTACCAAAATCACATTGACAAGAAAGGGCTGACCTGATTGATTCATGCCTGTTTTATCGGTTAGAGTATGATTTTTCGCCGAAAATCATACTCTAACCATATTTTTTCTTAATTCCCGGCTGATTTTCCGTTATTATTTACAACTGTCTGAAACCGGACATCTATTTTTGTCCTATCATAATTCCAAACAATAACAGTTTATGGCAGATAACAACCGAATATCCATCAAAAAGACAAGCCGGGTTCTTGCGATTACGTGTGTCGCCTATACAACAGTGGCAACAATATTGTACAACAATTATCAGATTGACCTGATTGACTATTCCACTCCGGTCATATTAGGAACCGTAGCTACAATCATGTCATGCGCTGCACTGCAACGCCTGTTCTGTTCTCTACTCTCCAAAAGCTATCTTTCTTTTGGCTGCAAGGAGTTATCCTCAAGAGGAACTGTCACTTCCGAGACAAATCCTGATACCCAGGAAGAATTGCCCCAAACTGATAATGGAACCAGTGAAAAACAGGTCAAGAGTCCATATCTTAAGAAATATGAAGCCCGCATAGAAGAATTGCGGCGCAATGAAATGGAGAAGAAGACCGCTATTGTGCATGCGATACATGAATACACCACACACGAAATGTCACAGTTCTTATCCATAGACGATCTTGAAATTCTCCATGAGAACATAGAATCTCTGGCATACGGACAAGCGGAATCATATAAACCGGTTCGTTCCAAGCCCGATAATCAAATCAAGTCCCCTTCGCTAAGACATTATGCATGGAATATCGGGGAGAGACTTGATATCCCTTTAATCGACAGGGCAAAGTTCATAAAAACAATATTCCCGCATGAATTGGAAAATGCTACAATCGAATACCTTTGTAAGAATCTTCGTGACTCAGTTCCCGCCATAATCGCCATAGATGTCCCGGAAAACGGGGACTATCATTTCAGTTGTATGCAAACTTCAGCAGACAGCGATAATTAGTTCCTGCTGATTATAATCTGCATAATATCATTATGTTGGTTTGCAGCATGTTAAACAATTAAATCGTTTAGTCATGCTAAAAGAAAACCTTACATTCAATGACCTGCCGGAAGTGGTAGGCAAACTTTGCGAAAGAATCGAGAGTCTCGAAAATGCGTTGAAAGACAATCTTGCAAAACAGGTTCCTGTCAAAGAAAACCTGCATGTTCCCATGACCGTGGAGGAAGTATGCAGCTACCTTGGAATATCCAAGTCATCCTTCTATTACAAGGCCAAACACGGAGGGATACCTGTCATCAAGCAGGGGAAGCATCTGTTCGTATATCGCGACGAACTGGACAAATGGCTGGAAACCGGAAGAAAAAGCCGGGTGCCTCTGAGCTTCGAGGAGGAACACGAGCAGATGCTTGCTGCGACAAGACATAAGGCCAAACCAAGAGAACTGTAGGAATATGGAAAAGACGAGCTGCAATATTCCTACTCCGGAGGAATTGAGAAACTACATAAAAGAATCTGTCATAAGTGTGATCGGGACATACGAACAGTCCGCTTCCGTGCTTATGGTGGATGATTCCACAATCGGGACTCTGGGAAACTTCAGTGCATCCATTGGAAAGGCCAAAAGCAAGAAGACCTTCAATGTCTCTGCCATCGCTGCGGCCGCCCTGAAGAATGGCACAGTGCTGCATTACCGTGCCTGCTTCCCGGATGGAAAAAGGAAGATTCTCTACGTTGACACGGAACAGGGCAAGAACCATTGCCAAATTGTTCTGAATAGAATCCTGAGACTGGCAGGTCTGCCGAAAGATTGTGATGCAGACAATCTGACGATGCTGGCACTCCGGAAATATTCGCCCGAAGTACGACTGGCAATAACAGAAGAGGCAATCGGCATGATACCCGATTTAGGTCTGGTCATCATAGATGGCATCCGGGACTTCATCCATGATATCAATTCACCCGGTGAATCCACCGATGTGATATCCAAATTCATGCAATGGACCGATGACAGGCAGATACACATCCATACCGTCCTGCATCAGAACAAGAATGACGAACATGCACGCGGTCATGTCGGCACGGAATTGAACAACAAAGCGGAAACCGTCATGCAGATAGAGCCTGACAAAGACGACAAGTCCATAAGCATAGTGGAAGCCATACACAGCCGTGACCGTGAGTTTGAACCGTTTGCCTTCCGGGTAAACGATGATTCCCTGCCCGAACTGGTGGAGTCATATCAGCCCCAGAAAAGGCAACCAGGACGCCCTCCCAAGGAACCGTTCGACCCGTACAAGGAGATACCTGAAGATTCGCACCGTTCCGCATTAAACGCCGCTTTTGAGGAGGGGAACATCAGCGGCTATAACGGATACCTTGAACGGCTGAAAGAGGGCTACGGACGGCTGGGGATAAAACTGGGGTACAACAAGACGGTGGAATTGGCAAAATTCCTATGCAACAAGCGGATGGTCGTAAAAGAAGGGAAAGAATACAAATTCAACAGAGATTTCCATTATTGAACCCCTATACCATCAAATCCCGGTGTGACATTTTTCTGTGACATTTCCCGGCTTTACTTTAATGCCGGGGTGTAGATATAGGAATAAAGCAAAGCTATGGCAGGTTTCATCATACAGGTACAATCTGCCATACTTCCTTTTGTATGTACACTGGAAACCGGACAGCATCTGCACTATTTGAAGTGAAGCTATACTCCATGCCGGGCTTGCCCGTCTGCCAGTAGTAAACCCTATGGGGGAGCCTAATACCCCACTCGCCTTTCGGCAGCGGGATGAGTGCCACTTAAAACAGCAAGCTGGGCACGGGAAAATCGCTGTCTGGATTGGACAGTAGACAAAAAATCCTATCTCTCTTGTAGCCAACTATAATATCTGCTTTATGCGCATAGTTCCTGCAGAAGAATTGGAGCGGACTTTAACCAAGTTATGATTTGAGGCAATAGCTATGGCTGGAGCAAAAACACATCATGTGAAACTATGGTAAGCCTACGATTCCTAAATGCGAGATCTACAACCAAAACTCTTAAACCCATTCGGCAGAATATCGGACAGTCCCATGCTTTGGTTATTGGACATGTTGTTGATATTGTATTCCCTATTTTTGAGTCTGATTCATCATGTCCATAGCCAAACTTACTATCAAAGTCAAGTTACGAATGTCCAATGAGCATAGCACATACTCTCTAACAAAAATTGGTTCATGTTATGGCAAACTTCTATCATAGATCTGGCAAACAAAATTTCTTTGACTGGATAATCTCAGCAACAATCCATCTTGAAAATCCGGCAAACAAGAGCTCACTCTCCGGCAACATCAATTATCGCGTATCGTTTAATATGTCCAATATACTGCCGACCAGTTTAATCAATCTATGCTTGGCTTGTAGCGCACTGGGGACAGATGAAAAATCAGATTAAATCTGGAAAATTCTAGTATCTTTATCTCTGTCGTTTGTTTATTAACCGAATTTCTCCATTTAATGCATCTTTGAGAATCGCATCTACAAAACCAGATACATCCAAACGAATAGTGCTAGTTTGCGTTTTATGCTCATATGAATATTGAACTTCTTTTATTTTTGTTATTCCCCATTTTGCATTGACATAAGCGTCTTCGAATGTAAATGTGATGTCGTCAATACCATTATGATCTGATGGGATTTTCTTCTCTAATGCATCCAAAGATGAGATTGGTTTACCTGAAGCGTCACAAATATTTTTATTATTCAGTTCGATTGGTATATGCGAGCTGTTTGACCAACGACCCGTACAATGAAACATGTCAAGTCTTCGTCGATATGCCTGAAAGTCATAACCATTATTTGTTGCCCATTCCTCATCTACGAGAAACAATGTATGTCTGATATCTGCCGAAGTTATGGTTATCAATTCTCCAATGATACATTCTTCTCTTGTAGGATTCCTAAGTTCCTTTAAACAGATACCGTATTGTTTTGCAAATTTCTTCGCACCTTCTTGAAATCCGGCTTTAGTAACCATAATTCCGGCTACATTATTAAGATCGGAGAGTACCCCATAAAAATCTCTTACTTTACTAATTGCGATAGGTTTACTGTAGTTTTTGCATTCAATCGCGACCTTATGTGTAATTCCAGCAATCTCGTATTCCCAATATACATCTATTTGATGTTTTTGTCCAGATTTACCCTCCAACTTTACATTATGCTGTACTTTAGTAGCTTTAATGGTATCTGCATCAACAAGTTGTTGATAAATTCCCCGAGTAAAAAGTTCATATTCTGTGGAGTTATTCATATTCTGATTTATAAGACCTTAGGTATTGTATCAGGTTCAATTTTGTTCAGTTGTTATTGGTGACTGATCACCAATAACAACTGCAAATTTATCAATCCTAAGAAAGAACTCCAAATAAAAACGGTCAATTCAGTATCTCTGAAACCACTGTATTGTGTCAAATTCCTTCACTCCACATAGGCCTTTACTTGCCCAATGATTTGAACATTTTGGTAATGCAACGCTTCTTCTGTTCCATATTGGGATGGACATAAAGGTCGAGAGTGGTTGAAATGTTGGAGTGTCCTAACAGCACACTTACAGTCTTGTAGTCGCACCCGGCTTCAATGCAACGGGTGGCGAAGCTGTGACGCAACCCGTGATATTTCAATTTTGGAATGTCCAGTTTCGCCATCAAGCCGTTGTAATGATTGCGGTATGTGCGTGGCTCTGTTGGACGCTCATCATTGGTCAGTACATAAAAATCATCATTGACGACCTTTTTCAATGGCTTAATCATGGCAAGCAACTCTTTGCTCATGGGTATTTCACGGCAGGAATTCTTGGTTTTGGGTGTATTGATGACAATCTCTGTATGCTTTTTCTCTCCCTCAATGATGTAGATGCGTTCAATGGTACGGCTAATGGTTATCGTACCGTCCACTATATTGATATCACTCCATTTCAAGGCGCATATTTCACCGATACGCAGCCCTGTACTAAGACTGATATAAATCCCCAGCCAGGGAAAGGTAAAGTGACTTTGGATGTAGTTCAGAATTTTTCTGTGATTGGCGACAGACAGTACTTCCAATTCCTTGTTGGTAGAGGTCGTAGGGTACTTTATATCCCATTCACAATAGGTCATCCACTCATTCTTAACCCCGAACTTCATCACCATTTTAAGGACTATCAGAATATCCTTAACAGTTTTGGCACTCAAACCAGCTTCCAACTTTTGCAAGACGAAAGCTTGCACCGTCTGTTCTTGGAGTGAAGTACCATCTCCGAAATAAGGGAGAATGTGATTCTCCAAGATTAACACATAAGCCGCCATTGTGGACTGCTTCACATAAGGCCGCTTGTACTCTTTCCAAGCCGCCGCAATTTCTCTAACTGTTTTATGAATCATAATTTCTAAATAATTGGTTCTTATAATTAGAGAAATATAGTGTGATTAGTTCCGGCTTTGAGATTTCCGGAATTTACGGAAGAATGGGAATCTGTCCTTTTAGAAGATGTGGCAGAGTTTCAGAAAAAGAGAATTTCATCAGATTTGCTGAACAATAGCAATTATATCTCGACTGAAAATATATTGCAGAATTTTGGTGGTGTGCAAAATTCAATCTCAATACCAGCGAATACCAATGTAATAGAATATCAAAGGGGGGATGTATTATTATCGAATATACGGCCGTATCTAAAAAAGGTTTGGTTGTCTGACAGGCATGGTGGATGCAGTGCTGATGTTTTTGTTTTAAGAGGGAATCAATGTGAACGGCGATTCTTATATTATGTCATTGCTTCAGATAGATTTATCAATTTTGTCATGAGTGGCGCAAAAGGAGTAAAGATGCCTCGTGGTGACAAAAGCCAAATGGAAAAGTTCACATTCTTTATCCCCACAAATGTAGAACAAAAGAAAATCGCAATGTTTCTATCAATGTTAGATGAGCGTATAAGATTACAAAACAAAATCATTGAGGATTTGAAGAAATTAAAGTCAGCCATTTATCAAGAAATATTTGGAAGCCTTGTTGCACAAACATTGGAACTTGGTCAAGTAGCAGAAATTATCAAAGGGAAACAAGTAAATGGTACAGAATTATTGGAACAGGGGGAGTATTATGTGATGAACGGCGGAACGACACCTTCCGGATGGTTAAACAGATACAATACGGAAGCCAATACAATTTCTATTAGCGAAGGTGGTAACTCCTGTGGTTATGTACAATATAACACTTCTCGCTATTGGAGCGGAGGCCATTGTTATTCGTTAAGAATCCTGCATCCGCAAGAAACTTTGGATTTGTATCTCTATCACTTTCTCAAATGGCAAGAGGATAATATTATGGCACTTCGTATAGGGTCAGGTTTACCCAATATACAAAAGAAAGATTTGCTCCGCTTTCCCGTTATATTACCTGTAATTAACAAACAAAAGAGTATAATATCAATTCTATCAGTCATAGATGCAAAAATGGCCTGTGATATTCTACTTACGGAGCATTATGTCATTCAAAAGAAATATCTACTGCGTAAATTATTTATATAAACATTTTGTGTAGTAAATAGCTCCGTTGCATTGTGAGGTTTTGTATAACACGTTGTTCGCAAGACAATTTGGATGATAACGAATTGAGGATTCGCGCTATGTCTTTTTGTTCGTCCAAATCTGGTATACGGTGAATAGTGTTGAAGAAATCAATTACAGAAATGTTGAGTAGTCCATGATTCCTTGCGCCTTCACCAGCGATGTCGGCAATGCCTTTATGCCATTTTTTTGATTCAAAATAATGCGCAAGAAAATCTGCATTCACCTTGCTTGAATCAGGTCGAAAACAGATATACAAAGGGGATAATACGCCTTTATCATACCATTCCAATCGTTTTATTGCACCCCATGTGTAACCACCCGAATAACTTTTATTATAGGCAAAATCCCCTTTCTGTAAAAGATAATATCCTTCCAAATTTTCACTTGCAACAGTCTTATTGAAGAAATCTTCTTGGTTGACAAGTCCATGCTGCGCTGCAATGGTCAAAACTTGCCTGCATTGATTACCTGTATTTTTAGTTTGAACCCTTTGACATATATCGGAAAGTTTAATCAACTTCCATTCCTTGTTATATGGGGATACCCTTTTAGCTGGCATTGATTCTTTGGGAGTACAGAATAGAGTTTCTGCAATGGCTGACATTGCAGTTCATGTTATCCTTAATTAAGGGGATTCGTGATTATGTTTTGAACAACAAATTGCAGAATATAACAAAGAAAAAACTTGGGGAACTTTGTACCATTACAACAGGCAAATTAGATGCAAATGCAATGAAATCAGAAGGTCTATACCCTTTCTTTACTTGTGCAGAAGAGGTGTATAGAATTGACAGCTTCGCTTTTGACACAGAAGCATTGTTAGTATCAGGGAATGGCGCAAATTTAGGCTACATTCATTATTACAAGGGAAAGTTTAATGCCTATCAAAGAACATACGTTTTAAGTAATTTCATTGAAGATATACACTATATTCAGATTTATCTTGAAGCCTATCTCCATAAACGCATAGCTCTTGAGAAAAGCACAAGCAATACGCCTTATATTGTATTGGCAACATTGGCAGAAATGCCTATTATAATTCCAAACATCAAAATACAAAAGGACATATCCAATAAAATCCTCATACTAAAATCTAAACTAATAACTGAAATCCATATTCGCAATTGTTATAAAGATATGCGACAATTCTTGTTGTCACAGATGTTTATATAAACATTTGTGACAACAAACATGATTTCTGTATCTGAAGTATTTGCAAGAAAGACTGTTCATTCTTCATTTTGGCAAACATGGCATCTAAACATTCCGCAATACGATTTTGGATTATTAGTACTGGAAGAATGAGTTTAAGTTTAGCCAGTGGTTGACGAACAATCTGTGGCTGTCCAGACCCAGATATAATACTATTAAAATTTATGGACGAAAGATAGTGGAACAAATATCGCTTATTTACATTTTTAGCATAATTATCTGTATTTATAACCATAGCATTTCCCGTTATCCATGATTTTGGCTCTGTAAAGTTTACCGTACCACAAGTATTACCACGGCACGTGATACAGATTTGTTCTTTTTCATGATTGAATGAACGGTATTTGCCTATAATTCCATTTGCACCATATACAAGATACCCATCTTCAGTTAAGTCCGTTGAAGCAATTGTTTGTGGCTGATAAATATCTGCAATATCTTGTAAAGTAATACAATCTCCTTTGATTTTGGATATTATATTATTGCGAATCCCCTTAATTAAGGTTTCCAGTTTCTCAATGATTTTGTTCTGGGTCGAAATGTGCTCGTCTATTAACCTTAGTAATGTCGCAATCTTATGTTGCTCACTTTTACTTGGTAATCCAACAAAGACTTCTGAAAAGTTCCTCGTATTTATAGAGTATATTTTTGTTCCTTGTGCTATGCGCCGTATTTGATTGTGGAATACTGTAGAGGAAAAGCAATAACCAAGAAATCCTTTGGCTGTCTGTTTGTTGTTATCGCGTCCGTGAATTGTATGAAGTCCACACACGACTTTTTTACCATCTAAGTTGTAAAATTCAACAACCTTAGCGACTTCGTTTGTGTCTTCTGATGCGTCCGCAAAAGCAACATCACCCTCCTTACACAATTCATATTTTTTAGGCACATTTTCCTCTTTAATACTTGGTAATTTATCCTTTGTCAAATCTACCAAAGTTGGAAGCCCAACATGGATTAAGCCGTAATGCAGATTATATGGTTCATTTGATTCATATTCTAACTGTTCCCAGCTAAGAGAATTAGTAGAATAAAAGTCAAGCAGATCAGAAACTCTAATGCGTTTCCACTCCTCCGTAAACTCCGGAAATCTCAAAACCGGAACATTAAGGACTTTCTTATCTTTATTATCTGCCATAGTCATTACTCTTTAATTTTGTTGATAAGTTCAGTTGCCGTGATGTCACGCATCAAGGTGAAGCCAAACCATTTCTTACCTAAATCTTTGATGGATGCTCCTATGTGGTACACTTCATCGTCAATAAGCAAGAAACGGTCGTGTGCTTTGTTGAATTGCTTTATTTCAATGGGCGAATATTGTGCGTTATGGCGGTCAACATCCAATTGGAACAGGTTACTAATTCGCTGTGTGTAGATTGTTGCTGTAACCCCGTTTCCCCTTTTATCAAGCAATGTAAGTACAGTGTCATCCACATAGTTATCAATCAATATAATTGAACGCTTTGCTTTTCGCATCAAATCGGACACGAAACGGTAAGCATCAAACACCTGCCCGTCATAGAAAATACCTTGCATGGGTGGAATATTCGCGTCCAACCGTCTGAACACTTCATCAATGCGTTTGTCCGTCACCTCTTGATGCTGCTTCATTTCAAGCTGATGATATTCTATCGTTTCAAGCCGTTGGAACAGTTGAGCATTGGTAGCGATGAAGCGGCGCATAGACACAAAGGCTCGCATGATGCGGATGTTCACTTCCACCGCTGTTTGTGATTTCAAGACAGAACTAAGCATGGCGATACCTTGTTCAGTGAAAGCATAAGGCAATCTTCTGTCGCCGCGCCAACTTGAGGTCGCATTTTGCGACTTCAAGATTTCTACTTCCTCCTTATTCAGTTGAAACATGAAGTCATCGGGAAACCGCTCTATATTGCGTTTCACCTGCTCATTAAGACGCTTTGTTTCTACGCCATAGAGCAGAGCTAAATCCCTGTCAATAATAACTTGCTGGCCTCTGATTACACGAATCATTGGTTGTATGTCAATAGCTTTGGGCAACTGGTCGCAATTCGCGACCGGTTCATTCACCTTGCCCTCTATCTTTTCCATTTCTTTAGTCATGCCTATACATCTTGATGTCACAAATTGCGAATTCAAATGTTACAATCAAAATTATATAATTCCCAACTCTTTCAAATACACATCAATCTCCTTATCCAACTCGGCACGTTTAGCTTCCAGTTCCTTGATTTCAGACATTACCGCTTTGATGTCAATCGGTTCTTCTTCCTCAAAGGTGTCCACATAGCGAGGGATATTCAGGTTATAATCATTGTCGGCTACCTCTTGCAGCGTGGCAAGGTGACTGTATTTTTCTATTTCCTTGCGGTCACGGTAGGTTTCGACTATCTTTTGAATGTGTTGCAGACGGAGCTTGTTTTGGGTCTTGACCTTTTCAAACTCCTTGCTTGCATCAATAAACAGAATGTTGTCATCCTCCTTACGGCATTTCTTCATCACAAGGATGCAAGTCGGTATGCTCGTACCATAAAAGATGTTGGCAGGTAAACCGATAATAGCATCAATATAATTTTTCTTTTCGATAAGGAAGCGACGGATTACCCCCTCGGCATTGCCACGGAACAATACACCATGAGGTGCAACGCAAGCCATTGTACCACCCTCGTTCAAGTGGTAAATCATGTGGAGAATGAAAGCGTAATCGGCGGTTTTCTTCGGTGCAAGTCGTCCGGCCTTGCTGAAACGGTCATCGTTGTTGAACTTGTCGGCAGCACTCCATTCTGCGGAGAACGGAGGATTTGCCACTACCGCATCAAACTGTGTATCGCCAAAGGCATCCCATTCCAGCGTATCACCGTTCTCTATCTTGAAATTGCTGAACTTGATACCGTGCAAAAGCATATTCATTCGGGCAAGATTGTAAGTTGTCGGGTTCTTTTCCTGTCCGTAAATATCTACCGCATGACCCACCTTTGCCGCACGGAGAAGCAGCGAACCACTACCGCAAGTCGGGTCATATACATTGCGAAGGCGTGCATGACCGATAGACACTATTTCTGCCAATATCTGACTGACTTCTTGCGGTGTGTAGAACTCCCCGGCTTTCTTTCCGGCTCCTGCGGCAAATTGCCCAATCATATACTCATAGGCATCACCAAGAATATCTATTTCTTCCGATGCCTCCACACCAAACTTAATGTCATCCAAAGCCAACAGCACATTGCTGACAAGCGTATTCTTATCCTCTGCCGTCTTGCCAAGTTTAGGAGAAGCAAGGTCTATATCAGAGAACAGGCCGCCAAAATCTTCCTCGCTGTCATGTCCCAACGTGCTATCCTCAATGCGTTTCAACGACCGTTCAAGGATTGGCAATATATTCTCTTTCTTTTTGATTCGGTTAATCACGGATGAAAAGAGGTAGGTCGGTTCTATGAAGTAGCCGACCCCTTCCATACATTGCTTTTTCAGTTCCTCTTTCAGTTCAACGGCATCTTCATCCTCCATATTCCACAAGTCTTTGAACGATACGCCGTCATCCACCAAAGCGTTGTTGGCGTATGCCTCTATCTTTTCAGATAGATATTTGTAGAAGATGAAGCCCAAAGTGAAATACATGAAATCACTGGCTGACATATTGCCGCGCAGCTTGTTGGCGACTTCCCAAAGCTGGTCGCGGAGTTTCTGTTGTAATTCTTCGCTCATATAATGTTCCTATTCTATGTTATCAATTTCGTTTCTTTCTAATTCCGTTTCTTCGTTTTCCATCGCGCTACGCAAATCATCCAATACTTTCCCTTTATACGAAAAGTATTTTGCACCTTGATAAGCTCCCGATGTATTCCTCTTATCTTCAGGCATAAAAGTGCCGACAAAAGGAGAAAGCTTGTAAATACGACCTTCGTATTCAATGGAATCATCACTGGCAACTTTTACCTCTGTATTTGAGGGTATAAAAGTTATGCTTTCCCCTATTTTTATGCCTACCATGCTGAATTTAAAGCGGCCTCGCCTGACTATGCGCTTGTGGTCATCGCCATACTCGTCCAGCTTTTCATTATTTGTAACAGGCTTGTTGTCTTTATAAACTGTAACAACGGCATCCTCTATCATTTTTGCAATGTCATAAAAAATGTCCAGTGCTATTTGCGGAGCGACATTGAAAAATTCCCGGTTCTGTCTGATGCGTAAATCGGTCAAACGGTCAATGGTTTTATGGACGTGTTTTTCGACCTCATTGTATTTTACGGTCTTGATAGTTGCATATATCTCAAATGGCAAAGGCACGGCGGTATTGTCAAGTTCCTTTGAACGCACATCAACTGGACGTGAACTTTTACCAATCTTTACCCAATCCTCACGAAAACTGGGATTGGTCAAGATATACACATATCCCGGTTCTTTTGTCTTATCCATATCCTTTAGTCCCAACTAAATGTTCTTATTATGTTCCCCAATCTATCCATAATTCTCGTAAGAGCCTTTCGGGTCTTAATCAGTCCGAGGTGTTTCTCCTTGAGTGCCTGTTGTATGATTTCCGGCTGCTCTTTCTGGAGGTAGTCATACTCTTTCAGATAATGGTCGAGCACTTCCGAAGAAAGTCCTTCGTCTTGTGCCAAAGAGTTCACAGCCTTTTCACGTTCGGTCGATATATAACGGTTAAGGCGTTCTTCCAGTTCACTTGTGCCGTCTGCCTTTTGCCGCTGTATCATGAAGTTCTCTTTGTCTTCGTCCACATTCTTTTGGATGAAGCCGTCGATGAGCTTTGCCTTGCTACGCATTTCGGCATCCTTAATCATCGTATCAATAATGTTCTTACGACGCTCAAGATAGTCGTTGCTGTATGGATCAAGGTTGGCAATCAATTCAAGGATGTAGGCAACATTGATAATGTCGCTATGCAGGAGTTCAAGGCAAAAATCAATATCTTCCAATCCTTGGCTATTCCCGTATGGAACAGGATCTTCAGCAACAACCGAAGGTGTGACTGGAGGCTCGATAAATCCGACAGTAATGTCGAGGTACTTGCTCTTATAATCGTTGAATTGCTGTTCGGTCATGCCAAGGTCGTCTGCTTCATCACTGTAATCTTCGTATATCTGAATCTCTGCGTGCTTGCGGATGATTTCACGGAAAGCCAGTACAAAGTCTTTCTTGTCCTTTTCGCTCTGTAGCAGGTCAATGCTACTTGGCTCTGGATATTTCTGCAAGAAGTCTGTTGCCAACTGCTGATATTCCTTTTTCACATCTTCAAACGGAGGTCTTACTATTTCCTCTGGATTGTTGGAGTTGCTGAACAGCCTGATAGCCGTATCTACATTGCTTTTCAAATCACGGAAACATACAATTTTGCCGAAACGCTTTTTCTCGTTCAGCACACGGTTCGTGCGACTGAACGCTTGCAGCAATCCGTGATACTCCAAATTCTTATCCACATAGAGTGTATTGAGTTTCTTGCTGTCAAATCCGGTAAGGAACATACCTACGACAAGACAAAGGTCAAGCGGTTTCATATCCGCACGTTTCTTTTTCATGCGTAGGTTGATATCATCGTAATAGGCACGGAAATTCTCGGTTGTGAACGCTGTGCCGAACATTTCATTGTAGTCATTCATGATGGCTTGCAGTTCGTCCGCCTCACCAGTGCTTTGATTCGCAAATTGCCCCGTATTCATCCCGGTCTGTTCATCGTCCTGACTGATGTTGGCGGCATAAGTGAATACAGCACCTATACGGATATCCGGTTTGAGAGACTTGAAAATCTTATAGTAACTGATAAGCATCGGTACGGACTGCACGGCAAACAGTGCATCAAACTCACCATCAAATGTTGACTTATTGAAATTATTGAGGATGAATTTGGCTATTTCCTCCATGCGGTGCGTATCGTCATTTCTCACTTCTTCGTTTCCGTGATAATACTCCACCAGGAACCCCAGCACATTTTCATCGGCAATCGCATCCTTGATAAGATACTGATGCAGACAGTTGCCGAATATCTCTTTGGTCGTATGCCCGTCCACGGCATTCTCCGTGAAGATAGGCGTACCCGTGAAGCCGAATACCTGAGCGTTGTCGAAGAATTTCATTATCTTCTTGTGACTTTCCCCGAAATGGCTTCTGTGACACTCGTCAAAAATCATCACGATACGGGAGTGTCGTATGTCCTCTATCCGATTACTATACCATGTCTTGCTGACTGCTGCATTGAGTTTCTGGATAGTTGTAATGATTATCTTGGAGTTGCTCTGTAACCTTTTTACCAGTTCGTCCGTATTGTCCGTACCATCCACAGCGCCCGGCTCAAATGCTTCATATTCCGATTGGGTCTGTGTGTCAAGGTCATGGCGGTCTACAACAAACATCACCTTGTCCACATCATTCAGTTCAGAAACGAGTTGCGCAGCCTTGAATGAGGTCAATGTCTTTCCTGCTCCCGTGGTGTGCCAGATATAGCCGTTGTCGTTGGAATTTTTCACCTTGTCCAATATCTTTTCCACGGCATAGAACTGATACGGACGAAGCACCATCAGACATTTGTCACCCTCATGAAGCACAATATACTTGCCGATAATTTTTCCGAGAGTGCATTTCTCCAGAAAGAACGAGGCAAACATATTCAATTCATTGAACGGATGATTGGCTGCATCCGTCCAATTGAAGGTAAACTTGTAACCGCTATTCGGATTGTTGGCGAAGTAACGGGTATTTACACCATTGGATATGACAAACAGCTGGACATAGTCGAATAGCCCGTGAAACGAAGTCTTATGGTAACGTTGTATCTGGTTGTATGCCTGCTTGAGTTCCACGCCACGACGTTTCAACTCAATCTGCACCAATGGCAGGCCGTTTATAAGAATAGTCACATCATAGCGGCATTTCTTTCGTCCCTCCACCGTGATTTGACTGGATACCTGGAATTCATTCTGACACCATTGCTGAAAGTCAAGAAACTCTACCCATATTCGTTTGCCGTCCGCTGTGTCAAGCGGATAAAGGTCTCGGAGTTTCTTTGCCTTCTCAAAACGTGTGCCCCCTTCAAGGTAGATGAGTATCTTGTCAAATTCTTCATCCGTAAACTCGGTGCGACCGTGCTCTGTCAGCCGCTTACGGTTATGTATCTCCAACTGCCGTTTGAAATTGGCTTGAAGATTTTTCTCCTCCGCTATTTGGACAAACTCATAGTCCATTTGCTGAAGCGTAGCGATTAAGCCGTTTTCCAATGCGGCTTCACTTTGTATTGCCATATTCTTGAAGATTATCAGGATTAGCGCGTTTTTCTACATAAATCAACTCTCTTACATCCACATTCAAAACTTCAGCGATACGAAACAATGTTTCGAGATCGGGCTGTGATGTATTTGTACACCAACGGGACACAGAACAGGTATTCTTACCAATCTGCTCAGACAGCCATTTTGCCGTCCTGTTTTGCTCAACAAGTACTACCTTTATTCTATTTAGTTGCTTCATACAGAAAAAACTTATAGTTTGATGCAAAAGTACAAATTTGATTGCAATAAGGAATATAAAAGCAGAAATATTTATCATTGTTCATAATAATTCGTCAGCGCTAAAATAGACGATATAGTCATTTGATTTCTTGTTGTATTTTGATGAATCAGAAAAGGTATTGTATATAAGTATAGTATTTTTTTACAGAGACCAAAGCTAAATCATGCCGTCAAGCACATTCCACCGATTGAAATATAGCATACTTAATTATCAGTAAGAATAATCGATCCACCGTTATAATGTTTGATTTCAAGGCACTGGACATAACCTCTTCTTTTCCCCTGTATTCAAGATCATACCCTCGGCTATCGTCCCCACCATTAGTTTATGAAAGGTGAGATGAGAATGATGCTGTTATTTTATATTCATCACTTTGCATAAACGTCTTATGAACTTTGTCTTTCACCTCATACCCTAATTTAACCCTTAGCCGATCTGATATCGCATGTGTTTTTCCTCCTTTTCATGTATATTTTGTAAAGAACACATCACTCTCTTCAAATAGCCATTATAAGGCTACAATTCATTGATAATAAGATAAAGAATTCGTCAAACTCCTAAAATTCTATGAGATTTGGCAAATCGCAACTTATTTTTGAGTCGGGAATAGTTCGTTTTAGAAATTCTACCGATTATCATTGCTCATCATCGACTAAAATAAATACCTTTGTACAAGAAATTATTTGGACTGTAAATCATGGTAAGAATACTATTAGCAACTACACCAAATTAGTCTTTACCTATTACATTCTTCGTCTAATACTGAAAATGATTAATAGCTTTTGACTAAGCTAAATGATTTAAGTTAAGATAAAGATAACATTTATTCAAAAATGTCAAAGAAAATAGGTCGTAATGAGCCTTGCCCTTGTGGCAGCGGCAAGAAATATAAGCATTGTTGTATGCAAAAGGAACAGGCAATAGGAATATTGCCAGTAGCAAATCATGCTTTGTGGCCATCTTCTTGGCTTGATGTACCAAAAACGATAGCGTATTTAAGTAATCATGCAGTCCCTCCCATATTGGACTATTTGATAGCAATGCAACTTAATCCACAAAATCGAGGGAAGAATATCCGAATTGAGCACCTTTTGCAAATAGCAGTTGCGAATCTCGGAAAGAGTAGCCAGATTCCTGACATCAGTGAGTTCAAGAGTATAATTGACCAAGAGTTCTCATTTGATCTTATGGAAGACATGCCGATTAACATGTTTGCCGAACCTGTAGTGTTTTATGGAGGCAATTACACATTCTTTCCTGGCATCTCGACACATGCGACAGAAATTTTCCGTTCAATGACAGAAGCCATATTCAATAAAAGAAATATATTTACGAAAGTTTTCCGTAATGAAATTTATGATGGAGTACTCTTCATGCTTGAACTGAGCAAGCTTTTGTCAACCCAAGCAGGGATAAGTGGCTTAGTACGCGGAAATGAGACCCCTCGCGAGACGCTTAACGAACCAAATACTAGCCAATCTTTTGTCATTAATTTGCCGACAATGACAGAACTCATTCATCGGAATAGGCTGAATCCAAATGTTTTGAAATCATTTTTGTTAGAAGTTAATGCTACTGATATACTAACCCAAGATGCAGAAAAGAATCCGTTGTTATACAGACCAATCGTTGAGTTTGACAATAACTTCTACTTTGCCGGAATTTCCAGTCAAGGCTGTGCCATTAACAACTTTATCTTAAAAACAGCTCTAAAACATCGTTGTCTTGAAGAACTAGTAAAACAGACCCATTATGGTGTCTGGATGCGCATCGGGCGTTCCTGTATAGAACAACTGCGCTGGGTACAAAATTCAATGGATGAAATACTTGCTCCTGTTGAAGGCTATTACGAAGATGTATTCCGCATTGATGTCAATTGGCTTGCATACGTGTGCTATGCTCATGATTTAGCCCGTAATGTAGCCATAGATGGCAATGAGAGTTTCAACAATCGAGATCTCAGCCAACATTTACAAAAACGTATTGATACCATCAGAAATGATAAAAGGTCGAAAGATGACCATATCCTGACGCTTGTTCTGTATTCTACAATGGGGGAGACATACGGATTTGCCATGAAAAAGCAAAATGGAACTGACTATTTTCTTCAATTCTCTGCTTATGATTTCTTACAACTGATACAGACTGAGAAATGGGACAGCTTGAGTCTTGTTCGTTATGCTCGGTCCAAAGAGAATGTATCATCTCTCGAGACTCCTCTGAATCAATCTCTCGATGTATATGCTATATATAAGCATTATGGTGAAAGTTTCTATATGACAGACAACACACCATCAGACATGCTTTATATTGAGCCAAATGATGGATGTGATCTCATATTCAAAAGTAAAGATCAACTGTATTTCCACGGAACGCTGAAGAGATTAAATGGACAGTATGCTTATATACCAGTGATACGTGATCTCGACTATGCGGCAATTTTTAAGCCTGTCCATTCAGTTTTCAATGCCAAGAGTTGTGAATCTTATAGTATTCCTGTGTGGGTAAGTTGTTATCAAGAAGAAAAACAGGGAATAAATCCATCCTCTATTTCCGATACTGTAATAACAGCTGTTGCATACTGGATGGATACTTTACAACCAGCCATAGCCGATATGATCAGCCAACGCTATGAGCACTCCGTAGAAATAGAACTTGTCTTCAGTGAAAAGGTCTTGGCCGATAAAGGAATACACTATGATGACGACATAAAGCCTACGCAAGGAGGAAATCTTAACGTATCCAAGACAGAAGGCGGAGTTTCCGTTACATTTAATGATGATTATATCCATTCTTTTATGGGAGCTGGCAATGAGAGTGAGCGCAACATGATGCGTTGTATCATAAAAAAACTCCTGGAAATAGACGAAGAGACTGCATGCCAAATTATTGATACTCGCATCCCCTTTGGTCAAGCAAAGATGATTCTGATGATGGAGCAGTCACTCAACCCCCTGTTAATACCCTTGTGGCTTTATACTCCTATCTATATTCATGCCGCCACCAGACAACTACTACAAGACAAATTCCCACAGTGGATGAAGGAGAATGGTCATGATATAGCAGGTAAACTCAATACAAAAACTGAAAAAGAAGACTTCCTCCACAAAGGAGTAGATGTGCTCCTTAATGAACTTGATAGACGCCTATCATCATTTGATACATTGTGGTTGCTGCGTATGCTCATGCAGAATCACGAGACATTGGTTTATCAGCGAGAGCATAACAGAGTCTTACAACCCGCACAGATTCTTTGTTTTGGAGAAAATGAGTCAAAACGGAAAGAATTCTTCGACACAGAAAACCGACTTGCTGATGCTGGAATATCTACTCGTGCTTTAATAGAATATCTAGCTGCAACACAGTATCGTGGCGGTGGTGTCAAACCAGGCAATGATGATGTAGAAAGCCTGTTAGCTATCATGAACAAGGTGATATCTATTGGTGGTATATGTGACGCCATACATTTAGATATGGCTAATCATACCATTGAGAAATTAGGCTCAGGACGTTATGGCATCTATGATGATGTTTTTTCCGACAATGTAGGAGAGTTTGCAGCAACGCGCACTATTGAAAGTGTAAATGGGCAAATCGAAGAATTCGAGAGCAAAATGGCTAAGATGGCAGTTCGTCCAGATACAAAAGGAAAAAACAAGGATGCAGAACTTGAGGAGATAGATGTGGCATTTTTAGAGGATTGGGGAGTTTCATATTCCAACATCTTGCAGTTCCTTTATATCTGTTACATCATAGCCATGGAACAGCAGAAGTCTGTCATAGAGATGGAAGAGTCTCAACTCATCAAGACTATGCAAGAGCATTGTATAGAACTAACTGAAGATTTAGCAAAAAAATGTATCATTCGTCTCTCTTTGGATAAACGGGGAAATTACCTCACTCCGCCAGAAGGATTAGCGGGCAAGGATATCTTCCCTTGGTCATACAATAGAGAATTAAGTTATCTGCGTCGCCCAGTGATTCGTTATCAATATGATGACGGCACTGTCATGTGCATGTTTGGGTTCCGATCCTGTATTCAAGCCGGCATTCAGCTATCAGATTTACTTTATTCTGGCCGCTTACGTTATGTGGGAAGGAAGATAAAAACCTTGCTTGGAAAATTTGAGGCCATAAAAGGGTCTGTGTTCAACGATGAGGTGCGCTCTTTTTTGGAAAAGATACCAATGATGCGAGTATGGAAACATGATGTCACTATCAAATCTGGAGGCTATTTTGCAGCAGATAAAGATTATGGCGATATAGATGTGATGGCTTATGATATATCACATAATATACTCTACTTGATAGAATGTAAGAACACCAATCCAGCCAAGAATGTTAAGGAGATGAAAACCGAGATGGATGAATATCTTGGTCGTGGTGATAATCCCGAGAGAGACAAGAAGAAAGCACTCGTTCTTAAACACTTGCGTCGTCATCGCTGGGTAACGGAGCATATTGATGACGTTGCGAAACGCATAGGTGTAGCAGATACACCACGAGTAAAATCAATGATGCTGACAGCTACAGTAATACCAACATCCTATCTCAAGAGAGAGAAAAGCCCAATGTCAATACTAAATTATCCTGAGTTAAAGATAAAAGGCATGGATTATCTAGATTCGTGCAAAGAACCAGATTTAAGTGTACTTGAAATATGAGACTATCAGATGTGGCGCATCTTCCTTATAATTCATTAAAGGCAGTATGGAGCAATCGCTGACGGTTTATCATCTCTGCAATCTATTCAGCTCTCAGCCCCCTATTCTGATTTGCCAAGCAATGAGTATAGCCTCTTCAATTTTCATGTTCTCAATAATTGTAAAGTGTACAATTAAAAGTACGGAGAAATACGGTAATGGAGGCTCTGAATGAAAAAGGAAAGCATAAATTTACAGGGGGCTGAATAATTTCTTTAGAAGAAAACTGTGAACAAAGCACATAGGCTTTTACCAACAAATTCTACACAAAGCTTAATAAAACTTCATTTGTGAACTCATATTACTCAGTCTATGGCTCAATTATTACATAGTCTATGTAACAGGCCTTGATTTTACGGTCTATTTTAGCGTCCCCGAACAAACCCTATCACCTGAAAGGGCTGTTTTACCTCTATCTCACTGGTTAGGAAAAGATCAAATCTCTATTTTCGTTGCTTTAATTATATATAACGAATTTAAGCACAAAAGTTATGGCTCGATCATCTTAACTTTTGTTTGATTATTTGTATACGTTGATGTTAGATTTTTAATCCCGGGATATATAACTTCAAGACTGTAATATCTGCCCTTATCATCCCCCATTATACTTAATTTTTTACAGAACATAAACCCAAATTTACTTCTATAGAAATAGAAATTCTCGGAATATAAAGATATAGGGACAATATTACCACCCGTCTTTAGAAAGTTTTGATACTTTTTGAAAGCATTATCAATAGCCTCTATTGTTTGGTCTTTCATTAGACTCTTATATTCATTTGAAAGCCTTGTGAAGTCTGTATAACAATTTGTAAGTTTTTCTATATCGGTTCCATAAGTCTCAAATAAATTTAAAGTCCACACTTCAATACTATCTTTATTCATATTGCTGGTAGACAATATCAATAGAGAATATACAAGGAAGTTTCGATGCATCTCTTCCAGTTTAATATATGTGAAATCATTAGTATTCGGATAGCCTGCCCTATATATCATCATGAAACGACCAACCAATTCAGCGAAATAATGCCTATACTGATAACCATTATTATCTCCTTTGATTGGATATGCAATCCTTTGGAAGATCAGCATTAAAGCAATGAGAATATAAGAATAATCGTTGCAAGTAATATCGTTTTCAAAATGCACACCCTGCGATTGCAATCTGTAAAATGGATCCTGATTGTCAAAGTCCTTAGCAATAGTATCATAGTGACGCTTCAATCTTCTTAGATAACTCAAAATCTCATTCTTACTAGAGTGTGATTTAAGTATTCTTCTTTCCTGACTATCATCCTGAGCATTACCTGTCACCAAGTCTTCCATACTAGCATACTCATCAATCTCATCATCATTCTCTTGCTTGTTAGAATTGAAAAATTGAATCTGATCCAGAATACGCATATTCAGAGAGTATAGGTTTGCATCAACACTTTTGCTGAATCTTGTATTGTCAAATTGCTCCTTGCTAATTACTGTTTCACTTTTAGCGGATGTGTCAGATAATCCTTTTGAAACGCCTGAGGTACGGCTTTTATCCTTAACATCAAAGTTTACATATGAGAGAACTTTAGCAATATTATCATCCCAGTCTCCATTATTTGTATGGAAAAGACTCTCAATCTTCGAATATTTCGAGTCTGGATTACGTTTTACTAAATCTGCAAAATCTAAGACAAGTGCTTTGTTTGAGATTTCTTTATCACCCAATATTGCGACTGCATATTGAATCTTTCCTAATCCACCTATGTCAATTCCATCTTTATTGAAATCAAAATCTCTATAACCATCATCTAGGCATAATCTAATTTTTACATCTGCGACAATCTTGTCAAATGATATATAAAGTTTATCATGCAGATGTCTTTCGCATAATGTTATATGGGTTATGAGTGCTTCGTTGGCTGACCTGATACTATATTTTGCAACAAAATGAAAATCATTAATACTCTTTACACACTGTTTCCCAAAATCAATTCCAAGCTTTTTAAAGAAATCTTCCTTATCGGAATGGATGATAATGTTTGCCTCATCATTAAAGCTATGTGAATTCAAACCAAATGCTGCACTGGTAGCATTAGCGCTTCCAAGCACAAAGAAAGTTCCCTCTGATGTTTCAAATTGAATGGCCTTTGCATGGAGTTTCTTAGCTAACTCAAATTTATTATCCGATCCAAATATTTCATGCCAGTGGAAGAACTGAATATCACTTGAATCTTTAATCTTTTGAGGAATATAGCCATAGCTCGCATCTATAGCACATTTTATCATCTTAGGTTTAAAGGAACTTTTTAATGTGTTAATCAAACTGCCCTCCATATCATAGAAAGGAGCTATTACCTTAATTGCATTAACCTCCCCTTTCAAAATCTCTCTAATCTGGCTAAATATTGATACCTCAGGCTTTGCATATAAAAACTTAAAATCATTTTGTTGTGGTGATTCTATTGATTCGAAGTCTCTGATTGCTGCAGAATATATCTTGCACCATTTTAATTGTTGAATGGCAACTTCTGAAGAAGATGATCTGATTCTTCCTGACAGATAATCCCATATATCTTTTATAATGACAGCCTCATCAGATTCCTTATCATCAGCACAAAAAGCACCCCACAACTCTTTATTGTGCGATATTCCGCTATATGTCAGATTTCCTGAACCGACAAGAGCTAATGCTT
>ENA-OOYA01000041-OOYA01000041.1-human-gut-metagenome-genome-assembly--contig:-NODE-41-length-25387-cov-9.474499_pt1 | contig 25387 bp, 52 predicted proteins | sample MGYA00241695_ERZ501361 | MGnify/ENA primary metagenome ERZ501361 (study PRJEB25962, sample SAMEA2042839) | human gut metagenome | biome: human gut; feature: human-associated habitat; material: faeces... | reverse complement strand
GTTCATCCAACCGCTTGTTGCCTATTGCTATATGTCGCTCTACTCGCTGCATGTACAAAGATAAGCATTTAAGTGTCAGTCCTATATAATTTGTCTTTTAGAATTATAGCATCCACTTTGGAGTAGATACCTTTGTCTTTGAATTTACGTATTCTCTTGAAAAGATTACCAGTCAGACAGAATCGGTATGACTTACCTACAATATTTGGTATTTCTTCACGTTTAACCCGATTATCTTCACACATTGAGGCAAGCATATCGACCTGCTGTCTGGTGGCTACACAAGTACCCGACTTGTTTTTATCTATGGTAGTAACTACAAATTCTTCCAACCCTACTTCCTTTGCAGCCGGGAGAAGTCTTTTTAGATACTTCCTGCACATCTTCTGTAGCATAGGCTATTTGTCTGCTGATTTATAATCCCAGCCATTTAGTTCATAGCATCGCTTACGGACAACTTCTCTGTTCCAATGCTCAAATATCTTAGTTCCTCCCATGCCGTCTTTTTCTCGCTCATATAAAGCCCACTCTCTTCCTCTTGGCTCATAGTAATACTTTGGTTGACTATTTGCCAAGTCCTTGTATTCTTGCTCAGTCATATCAATAGTCAAGTTTAGGCATTAGAAGAGCTTCGGATAGAGATAACTCTTTGTCGTAAAATGTAATCTTAATTCCTTTGCTATCATCTTTAGGGAAATGGAATCTTATGCCTTTTCTTGCATCCAAAGCATCGGCTATCAATTCAATGTTAAGTGGGTCAATAAGTACCTTTTCCATAAATCCCGGTCTGAATTGACTTATAGCTTCGTTATAATTGGGATATTTACTATCTATATTCGCGAACTTATACTTTATATCCCAATCGTCATATATAGCGTGGAAACCATCTTCTTCAATCTCAATGATAGTATGCTTGATGATTTCCTTAAAGTTTTTTGCACTAATTAGTTTACCTTCCAGTAATTCCTTCTCTTCTTCGCTAAAGTTGCAAATCTCATTTAGGCAGGCTTTGATTAATATCTTGCCGTTGCTGGCTATTGCATATCCATCTTTGAAATATATGCAATAATTCATTACTGGTCTAATAGGGTCATTTGCACAAGCTAAATGCAGCTTAATCCCTTTGTTGAAATTGTGTCTAATCTTCTTCATATCATTTGGTCTTTTAGTATTATAGCATCCACTTTGGAGTAGATACCCTTGTCTTTGAATTTACGTATTCTTTTAAAAATCTTTTGTTCGTTGCACTTCCGGTATGACAGACAAAGCAAGTTGGGAATTTCCTCCCTTTTTATTCTATCATCCCCACATAGAGAAGCCAGCATATTGACTTGTTCTACTGTGGCTGTGCATCGTCCATTTTCGTTTTCGGCAATAGTCTTTTCGACAAATTCATCAAGACCGATATCTCTCGCTTTCCGGTACAACTTTTTCAGATACTTTCTGCAAAGCTGCTGTAGTTTGTTATGGCAACTCATAATAGTTTCTTTATAATATCTCCATTATATGATTCTTTAGTTAATTCTATAAATTCATATATTGTAAATGAATCTTTTTCAATATCTATACCTTTATTGATACAGAATGACAACCTTCCTTGCTTGCACGAACCGGTTAGCACATGATGCCAATAAAATAATTCTTTAGCCGATACCTTTTTAGTAAAGTCTGGAAAATGCTTTTTAAAAGCTTCTATCCTTTCCTCCTCGGTTGAATCGTCATACAATTTTTCTTGAAGCGAAGCAAACGCATCGTGCAATGTTTCTCCATGAGCGAATTTCCCATTCTCTTTTGCAACAAATGTTTTAGTCAATGTAAAGTCATCGTTCAGTATATATCCTTTAGCTACATTGTCATGAATATGCTTGATAATTGTAGGAATATCATCAATGATATATACTTTGTCGCCATTGAATGTTTTAATTCCATCGCCAGAGCCATCGCCATAGCCAGAGCCAGAGCCAGAGCCAGAGCCAGAGCCAGAGCTAAGAAATAGCTTTATCTGTTCTTCCATACGTCTACCTCCTCAATGGATTTGACTGCCTCTTCCGTACAAGGAATAATCTCGATTACTCCAAGTATTGTGATAGTGGGTACGACTAAGGTAAACCTACATTCGCTTGGTCTTTTTGTCCCTTCGACCGCAAGCTGTGAAATGGATGCAGCTCCGTACCAGCACCACAATCTGCGGCAGTCTGTCAATACAACTTCACTGCCATTCTTTTCTTTCAGTGTTCCGAAGAATACTCCTGCTCTGTCTGCTCTAATAATTACTTTTTTACCAATAAAATTGCTCATATCATTATAATTGGGTTTTATAAAGCCCGCCCAAGGCTATAGTACATATTATTTGTGGGGTAGCAAACTAATGCTGTCCCGAGGCGTTTATATCCAAGCTTACACTTGAACAACTTGACGTTTCATCGAGCCGCTACTTCTTAGGGAGCTTGCGCTCCGGTCGTCCATAGTTGGGTTCTCACCGTCCAATCCCCGATACGCCATCGGTTGGGTTAATAAATTCTGTGCTTGTAGTCCAAAGCGTTTGATGTTTCGGGCTGCAAGTAAATCTCTGTCATTCACAGTTCCACACTTGGGGCAAGTCCACTTCCGGTCGGAAAGTTTAAGCTCTCTATTTATATATCCGCACTCGCACATCTTTGAAGACGGTTCAAAGCGACCTATGCGAATTAAAGTCTTTCCGTACCATTCACACTTGTATTCAAGCATGGAGAAGAAAGTAGCCCAACCAACAGAACCTATTGAACGTGCAAGCTTGTGATTTTTCATCATGCCGCTAATGTTCAAGTCCTCTATGATTATCGCTTGGTTTTCGCGAACGAGCTTTGTACTTACTTTGTGTAAGAAGTCTGTCCGTTGGTTGGTTACTTTCTCGTATTGTCTTGCTAACTGCTTTCTAAGTCTTTCATGTCTGTTTCCTCCCTTCTTGGATTTACTGAAACGCTTTTGGATTATCTTCAATCGGTCAGTAGCTTTTTCAAGATATTTAGGGTTTTGAAATACGTCCCCATTGGAACATACTGCAAAGTCCTTTATTCCCACATCTATGCCGATTGTACCCTCGTAAGTTATTGGTTCTTTAGATGGAATTTCTTTCCCATCCTCAACAAATACACTGACATAGTATTTATCTGTCTTGGTTTTAGATACCGTGACAGACCTTACATCTCCTTCAAACTTTCTATTCTCAGATAGCTTCACCCATCCAATTTTAGGAAGTTTAATCCGGTTGTTATCCAAGTCTACTTCTACAGAGTTGATAGCCTTATATACTGCTTTGCTTTTGTGTTTGGACTTGAATTTAGGAAACCCTTTCTTCTCACGAAAGAATCTTGTAAATGCACTATCTAAATTTCTGATTGACTGCTGTAAGCATTCGTTGCTTACTTCTTTCAGCCATTCCATGCCTTCCTCTTTCTTCAAGTCGGTAAGCATCTTGCATAGGTCAACCGCATTTATTCGCTTTCCTTCGTTCTGATAGGCTTCTATTCGCTTTGCCAAAGCCCAATTATAGATAAAGCGTACACTTCCAAAGGACTTCTCAAAGAATATCCTCTGCTCCTTAGTAGGCTTCAATCTATATTTATAGGCTTTCAACATATATGCGTCTTTAGTTCAGTACAAAGATAAGATATTATAAACTAAAAAGCAAATGTTTTACTTTATTTAAGTGTTCTAATAAACTGTTGAACACCTAAGAATAGGATAACGAGAATGACTGCTATGTTAGTGTAGCAGATAGTCAGAAACGCGGAGTTCGATGTGAATAAGACATCATTGAAGTTTCTTTGGATGCAAAGGACTAAAAGGTAAAAAATGCCAATTTGATGTTTCCAACAAAATCTTAATGAAATACTAAGAATGAGTAGGAATAGAGAAGTAATGAATGAAATTTGAATATACTCTGCAATAGTAAATGATAAAGGAGTATAAAGACAGTAATATCCATCATAGTCTTGGTAGACTACTTTAAAATTATAAGCTATAAGTTTCTCAATATAATCAATGAGAACAATTAATAAGAATACTGTAGTAGCAATTTTAGTTACTTGAACTAATATTCTTCTTAATATAGGATATAAACTATTCATTACTTTCTCTTTATTTTAACAACAACTGTATCATTCCGTATAGAATCATTCTTTTCTCTAAACTTAATATCCCCAACTGGTGTTTCATTATGACGTGGTTCAATAATAATGTCTGGGTTTTCTATAGTCGGAGATGGCTTAACCGTATCTTTCTCAAATTTAACTTTGAACCGTACATTGCCAACATTACTTTCGTGACGCCTTGGATGTTTCAAAATCTTAGGATTTGTGATAACTGGCATCTTTCTCTTCGTAGTGTCAGACGGAATACTATCGTTCTTCGTCTTCACATTCACTTTTAACTTCACCATCTTCTACTTTTATTAAATGACCTTTTTTATTTCCATAGGCAAAGTGACGGGCTTCGACCTTATTGTTAGCTATCATATAATAGACAGCCGAAGTAGTCTTGCCAATTCTCCTTGCGTACTCTTTTACGCTTATCCACTTTTCCATGATGGTTCTTACTTTTGTCCCGTACTACCATATCCGTTAGCACCTCTGTCGGTATCAGAAAGCTCTTCCACTTCCTCCCATTCGATTGGTAAGGTAATGCCTATCTTAGCTTGGACTATTCTTTCTCCTACCTTATACTTTGGCATAGTAGGCATAACATGATAAAATACAGCTGACATCTCACCACGGTAAAGTTCATCAATAGTTCCCTCACAGTTGGATAAGACCATACCAGTTTTCCATACGCTGCTTCTCGGTCTAAGGTCAAGCGACAAATGAAAAGGGCACTTGGATAAATCTATATCCGTGTTCAATCCCATATCTATAGTAGAACCTTTCAATATAGTTTCCCAATCTCTTTCCATTTCTATCGCAATGCCTAATCCATACTTATAAACGTTAGGTGCAATTTTCTCGCATGAAGTAGCGTATAAGTCCCAGCAAAAGTCAGATGGGTATTTCTTGAATGGTGAAGGAACTGATTTATCCAGCTTCTTAAATTTTATCTTCATTGTAAATTTGGTTTTGATTACAGTGACAAAAGTAGCTGAAATTTTGGAAAGTTCCAAAAAAAAGAGGTCGTAATTGTGTTAAAAGAAAGAGAGAAAGCACGATTGTTACTCCCTCCCTTTCGACTTAAAATAAACGAGATTACAAACTACAAGTTCACAATATCCACATAGTTAGATTCAACAACTCGTTCGATTCTCCAATCAGCCATTGAAGCGGACATAGCTTCTTTGACAGTGTTTGTTGCCTCTTCTGTTGTATCAGCTTCAACAATCAACATGCAAGGTGTCTTCTTCTCGTCACCATCGTCATTCAGAGTAATGTAGTTGAGCTTTACCATAAACAGCTTCTTGTCCTCCTTGTCCTTATCTCCCAAAAATTCTTGGAAGTTCGTCCGTCCAACTGCAAGAACTGAAAACTCTTCTGCTTGGTAGATAGACAGTTCTTCATTCATCAGCTTTTCGCATTCCGTGCAACTCATAGCGTTTACAAGATACTTTTCTGTTACTCTCTTTTGCTTGCCTCTTTCGTTGATTTTAACGTAAGAAACTTTTGCTTCCATTAATTGTACTAACATGATTAATTCTTTTAATTGATTAAAAACTAAAGTTATTTATTCCTACCCACCCGACTACTCTGAATCGGCAGATAGTGCTTATTATTTTGCTACTATATTCCGGTGAATACATGAACCAATTACCTAATAGATATTCCCCGTGAAAAATCATATTATTTTCGCAGAGGAATAGAACTTCTTCGCCTTCTTTCGGTAAATACTGCTCTATTTTCGTAAATTCGATTTTATTTTCCACAACTAACTTGGATAAAAGGTATAACAATTCTGAAAGTTCAGTTTTACCAAATCTATGCTTCTCTCCTTGTGCCAATTAGGAACATAATTGCAGATGGCGAACTCTTTTTCTTTCTTTTCATATATATCTTCTAAGAATTGCTTAGTAGTCATTCTGTAGAAATCACAGTTAGGTGCTTTAAATACTTCTTTGCCATCTATTTCTTCTGGATTGACAGCAATAAATTTTGCATGGTCTTGAAATAAATAGCATTGTGGATTATAGGCACAACCAAAATCATAGACAGTATATTCTTTAGGTATGATTTTTGATAGATAGTAATATGTTTCCATAAAGCCTATAAAATCTGTTCCTATAGCACAATACTCCTGCTTGAAAACCCTATCTTTTTCTTCCTTTGGAATAAGAGATAGTACATAGTTTGTAATTTCTTGTTCGTTCATATCAAAAAGGTAATTCCGGCAATTCGCTACCAAACGGTAATTGATTGCTCATATTATCATATATGTCTTGTAAATCAGAAACATCAGATTCGGGTGTCGGTTCAAATGTCAATTGTGCTGGTTGCTCCTGCCAGCCATAGACGATGTTCTCCGATATTTCGTTTTTTAGTCTACGGGATTCGACCTCATAGTACATGCCTACCAATAAGTCTATCACTCCCATGCTTCGGTTCTTGCAGACCTCAATTACAGAGTTATACTTTAGATATGGCAGAACTTTGTCCTTGCCGAAGAACTCCCCTGCCCTCTGTTCAAAGTCTTTTCCTATTCGATGTATAATGATAACTGAATCCGCAAGGTTCGTCAAGTCTGCTGTACCGGATATACTTTCTTTCCGTAAGAAACCACCTTCTTTTCTTGGGTGACAGACAAGGATAACATGTATGTTCTTTGCTTTGGCGTATTCCTTCAAATCATTTATAAACCTTGTCTGCTGTGTGTACTTATCTCCATCATAGCTATCAATCTGCAATGCCATCAAGTTATCAAGTACAATAAGTTGTGTCCCTTCATTCTCCACAAGTGTTTTAATATCTGCAAACAGTTGTTGCCATTTGCTTCCATAGTTGTTATTATAGAGAAATAGCTTACCTTCCAGCCATTTGTTGATTTGGTTAGCTATATTCTTTGGAGCATAGTAGTAGTTTTCATACCCCTCTTTTTTGCATACATAATTTTTACCAGCAGATATTTGGTCTATCCAGCTTTGAAAGCGAAAGTCCTGCAATTCTCCCGACCAAATCCCGACCTTGTAACCACGTTGTACAGCATTCAGAACAACACAATCTATCCAAGAGGTCTTGCCCGACCCACTGAGACCAGACAATACAGTTACATCTCCCATCAATAGTCCGATGATTTTTTTGTCAAGTTCTTTATATCCCGTAGGAATAGCTACCAACTTACTCATATCCACATACTGTACATCAGTCATAGCCAGCCACTTCTTTCCCTTAGTAGAATCCTCCTTCTTTGGTACAAAAGGTTCTTTCTTTTGTTGAGAATAGTATTGCATCTTATGTTCATGCCTTTGGTATTCCTTGTGGTCGTAAGCATCTGGTTCAAATTTTAACCGAAAGTCTTTCCATGTATATTGAGAACAACTTGAATGCAGACATTTAAAGCCAAGCCCTCCATTAGACATCTCAAAGATTGCTGAATCCGGAGCGCGGTGTGAACTATTGAATGGGCATTCGTCAAGTATGTACTTTGTAAATGATGATGTCCTTACAATGTTTCTCACTGCAATGTGGTGTTTGTTCAGAAATGCTTCTAAGTCAAACTTCTCATTGCTGTAGTAATTGCTTTTGCTCGGTTGTTCCGGTTTCGGGAGCATGGCAGCAACTTTGGCAAAGTATTCGTTTGGAGTTATTTTAATTTCATCTGGTATTCTTAGTATCTTACTTTCCCTTTGAGGACGCTTCTTGGTATTACTTCCCTTTCGACTAAATGTACCATAAAGTTTGCATACCCGGCTTGCATTATGTGTAGTACAATCTATTTCTACATTCGGATTAGAGAATAGCATATCAAGAACTTGCAGGAACTCTTTACAGATTGTAGTGTTCTCATTGCTGTTCTTCATAGCTATTTTGTACAGCAGATGGAAGCCATTTCCACTATCGCATACTACTGGTTTTTCAAAACCTTCATCCCGTAGGAACTTGAATACATTGTTGACTACTTCTTTCGCCATCTCCTTTTCTTCATCAGTTGAGTTTGTGTCTGATGGCTTTTTAGTATCTATGTCTATCAATATCCAATCTCTTCCAACAATGTCATTGTCAGAAGTCGTTGACTTAGGTTTAGTAACAATCCTATCATGCTGCTCTCTGTCATAACATGCTGGATTGATGGCATTCAATGTGAAGTAGATGTTACAGTTGTCATACTTCCTAATTTCATTGAGCAGGGTATTTACATCAGTAAAGTAGCCAGAATAGGTTCGTTTATAAGCATTGTCTACTATACGAACTTCGACCAATTCTTCACCCGATTTAAAGGTGTCATACCATTGTCTAATAGTTATTTCATTCATGGTAGTTCCTCCCTTAGTTTATCCAATAGTTCTTGTGCGCAGGCTTTTGCATAATCAATACTATCAGTACAAATATCGCTTGCTACGAATGTTTTTATCGTAATCCATCCGCACCACCAAGTATTCATTTGTACATCAAAGATGTTCTTATAAATGCCATAGTTTTCAATTCTATATTTTCTCATGCTGTTATTGTTTAAAGTGTTCAATCAGTTCGTCCACGGAGGCTTTATGCCACTTATCAAATAGTATTTCCGGTTTGTCTTGGTAGTGCATTCCTACTTTCAGATATTGGCATAAGAACCAATCTTCCCCATCCGTGAACCATTGGCTATCGTCTGTATCATATCTCAATGCAGCAATGGCAAGAAACAAGAACTCATTAGCTCCACAATCGACCCTTCCTTTCTTGGTGACAGTATCTACATTATATATCACCCCATATAAATTCCCATAGAATGTAATGATTGCTCTTCCTTCTTCAATACTTTTATGACTTCCCTTGCCATCATAATTATGTGCATCTAAAGTTGTATCACCAGAATTAAGTAGTTTATATCTCAACTCTTCCAGCTTCTTTCTAAGCTCTGGCGTATTCTTTCGTATAAAGCACGGTGTTGTAAATCCCATAGTTATTCTCCTTTCAGTTTCTTTATTAGTGCGTCAGCAAGTTCTACAGACCATGATACTACATCTGGATATAGTATGCCGCACTCAGTTATACCCTTTTTATGCTGTAGTTTAACAAACTCTGTAGAATAATCTTTCGCCAGTTCGTAGCGTCGCTTTTCCCAATCAATGGCTGAATTTCCAAGATTTAAAAAATCAAGTTCACACTCTCTGAAAACCTTATTATCACATACATATAGGTTATCTCCGTTATATAGCGCATTGATATTTATTCTCGGAGTTACATCTATTAAAACTCCGGTTTCTTTTATTCTTGCTTTCATACCTTATTGTATTTTTCGTCACATTCTTCACAATGTAGTTTATAGGCGTATGCCAATGCTTTTAGGGTAATGGGTTCAATGGTGAAATCGTACTGATTATCTCCATATACGATAGATACAGCTAAATCCCTATCTACAAAATTAATGTATGCTATTGCATCATTATCTCCTCTTATTTGAATCGTTTGGGTTTCCATATCAATCTCCTTTCTCTTTAATAACCATATCTCTAATACTACGTTGACCGAAAAAAGGATAAGTGATTGTTCCACCATAGAACTCAATGGTGTCGCCATCAATGGTTATTGCAGTGCCACTCTTCACATGATAAGATTTACTATCACAAGATGATAGTATCAGCATTAAACTGGCAAATAAAAGTATCTTCTTCATATTAATCTCCTTTCTCTTTCATTCGTTATTTTCTATAACAAGCCAATCATCTACTGCCATTAATTCTGGGTCTTCTCCAAACCTAATAATATCATCTTTATCTGCCAAATAACCCAAAGGGCATGTTGAAGCAAGACATTTTCCTTGGAATTTAATTCCAAAAGCTTCACGATTCTTATTCAAAATAAATCTTGCCTTTTTTAAAAACTTCTTGGCAAGCCTACGGTTGCATTTTATGTTTCTTTTAGTAAGTCTTATTGCCACAATTCTATAAGCTTTATGCCAGTCAATTATATCTCCGCTATAAATAAATTCTCCATCGTCACAATCCTTATGATTGCATCCATAACCACCATTTACTGATGTATCAGATGTAAAAAAGCCGCAACGTGAACATAGATTATCAATGTGAATTAGTCCTTCCATAAAATTTCTATTTTAATCGTTGTAACACATCTTTGTTCGCTTCGAGGATTTGGTCGAAGGATGGGATAAACATCCAGAAAAGAACGCTCCCATCATATGCTATTAAACTTTTATTCGTATAAAACTTACCTCCACAGTAAAACAAAATTCGATATTTATAGTTCTTACCTGCCACAAGCACCCAACACGAATATTCCGGCAACCGTTCCTTAACGCTTATCCACGGAGACTGCTTTGACTGCCATTCAGCACCTTTTCTGAACATGTTTAGCATTGCTTGTCTCTGATAGACTAATTCACCTTCAACTACTATTGCATAGCTTGACATAAGTTCTTGCATTGCCGCTTCTTCTACTGTCTGTTTCATAACTTATTCGGATTTGTTTTACAATAATGTTGATTCTCATTCATTTTTAAAATATCGTTCAAATGTTCGTCTAAAAGCAGATGCTTATTACTAAAATTACCCGACATTATACGAGGCTCAATATTTTCATCTCTCATAAATTTCTGTATTTCGTATATATGAAAAAGCAAACCTTCACAATCTACTGCGTAGTATTCAATACCATCGTCATTGTTGGCAGATACTTCATAACCAATCCATCCACCGTTATCCATATAAGTATTTATCTCAATATTACGGCAAAAGCCATAACTGATAAGTAATAGCCTTAGTACATCTTTCCCACTCATACGCATTTCGATTTATCAATTTGTCCTATACGCTGATTCTCAAATCCCTCTATCTGTGCGTCAGTAAGGTTGTTCAGCCATTCATCAGCATACTTTCTGTATTTGGCATGATTGCATTTATAAAATTCCAATCTAAGCCATTCAATAGTTATATCCTTTTGTTCCATAATCATCTGGTTATAGTAGTTCTTTTATTAAATAAAACCATAAGTATCAAGGCAAAGGCAACTTTCAATAACCGTTTTTTACCAACAATTACAATGTTGTCTTTGGTTATTCCACTATCAGTTGTTATGCTGTACCATTTACTATATGGTGGTAAGCACCTATAAATATGAATTTTAGAAAATGTATATTTCATAATTACCTCCTATGTGTTTTATGGTTCTTATTCCTCTTCCTGCGTTTCGCAATCTGCTTGTTTGTACATCTATCATCTTTTGGACGATATTTTCCGATTTTAGGTGTATCACATGGTTCTAAAATAGGAATATCTATATATGGATTATAAATCTCATAATAAGTATTTTCATTCCAAGAAATTTCGTTCTGCATATTTTACCCCTCTTTCTTTTTAAAACTTATATCAATTGACAACCTATCGGTAATTTCCTCCTTAATTATCTCCCTGCACAAATTCCTTATCATAGAGTAATCACCATGCCTTTGTATTTCGTCAGAAACCATACAACGAACCCACCTCTCTATATCAACGTCGTTTCCGTAGGTATTGTGGAAGATACGTTTTACTTCTTCTTTCACGATTGGAATCATAATTTCCTTTATATCCTCTTTAGTCAACTTTAGTTCGTTGTGGATATAGTTCTTTACTTCTCTGTATCTATATTTACCCATAATCAACCTCCATTATTCATAAATCTATTCATCCAGTCTATAGCCTCTTCTATTGATTCAACGTATCTGTATTCTCTTGTTACACAACGTTGCATATATTCAAAACATATTCTTCCGTAATCGTCAAAATAGATGTTATACGCTCCGTAGTCATTTGCTCCAGTACATGGAATCCCAATCTCCAAAGCTTTTTGAACGTCTTCTGCATTGCAAGACATATAAGCATGAACTACATCACTACAATATACTCCTTCTAATCCTCTTAATTCTACTATTCGTTCCATATCATTACTTGTTTGTTTCTAAATATCCGTTCTCAATCACCCAGCACAGCATTTGATAGGCTGCACTCATAATATCCGGACTATACTGCGTACTTATAATGGTACGGGTATAGGAATCCATATACACGAAATACCACAAGTCGGCAGCCTTATATATATGCAGCATACATATATTGATGGAAGGTGGTAACTTCTGCATAATGTCCTGCAAAGTATAAGTAGGATATTCATGCTTCATATTAGGCTGACTTACAAAAAGGGAAGGTTCTTTTTCTACTTCATCCGTCCCATTAATGATAGAATCTGCTGTAGGTAAAAACTGATAGTGCATACTTGCATCACTTGTATTCAATCCAAGTTCCTGCAAATGCTGCATCTGAGCTATGCTTAATACTTGATTCTTCATATCAAAAAGTCATTTTTTCAAGTTTTTCAATCTGTTTGCGTAAAGATGCAATCTTTCTTTTCTTCATTTCCTCTGCTTTCTTTATGGCTTCGGATTTATCAAGAAAAGCATCTTTGCCTATGTAGAGGAAAGTGTGAAAATTGTACTTAATATAACTGTAATCATAATCTCTTACTTCATAAATCTCTCTTTCTATTTCCTCTATTCCGCGAGAAATAGCATACTTAGTAACATATACTTTTGCCATTATTTACCCTCCTTAATTCTTTGATATTCTTCTTTGGGAGAAAATGCTTCTCCGTTCTTCTCGGCTTTCAATGCCTCAAATCCAACCCTTACCAATTTAATAACTTCTTCAATCGGCAATTCATTATAAAACTCGTCTACTGTCTTCCCATCAATATAACGAACTCCGTCTATCACTTCACATTCGTATTCCTTGTTTCCAAGTGTCAACTTACCTTTATACTTTTCCATATTTTATTCCTCCACTTTTTCAAAGTAAACAAAGTTTTTATCTTTCCTTTCATGAGCGGTACATTTAGGACCGCCATATGTTATATTACCCTTTTTGCCGAAGAAACACCTTCTACAATCTCCCCAAGACAACATCTTTCTAACTATTAATTTGACACCATTATACTCAAATACTTCTCCGATTTTCCTTTCCCCTTCCATAATCTCATATAAGTTCTAAAGTTCTTTGTATTCCAGCTTCCAATGCTTCTTCGTAGGTATCCCACAGACCGCCATCATTAGGACCCCTGGAATCATCATCTTCCTGCCACGTTCCGTTATCGGCTTTCACTATAGCATAGCCATACCCTACGGCACTTCGGTATATTTCAATATGTAGGTTCTTGGTTTCACGCAGCCACTTTTGGGCAATGGATTGAGTTGGAGCAGAGATAGAGTAAACGTCTGTATTATAATTCTGGGCATCGTAGCTTTCATCTATCTCATACTCAGGACCACTACCTCCTTTATACACCAATTCATAAAAGCTACTAACATCTTCTTTAAATCCTGCCGCCTTTAGTAGCTTCGCTGTCTCTAATGTTACAAGTTCTTCGGTCATAGCTGTATAAATAATCTAATTGTTAGAACAATAGTCGTAATGATAAAGATTAATGCAAAATGTTTCCATATTTTTGCAGTAGCCTCCAAACCGTGTTTCCGCTTGTCAAACTCGCTTATTGCGTAATTCAAAGCCTCGTCTTTCAGTCCTTTAAACTTATCATTCAAAGCCTCGGTTATATCATCTGCAATAACATGCTTCACCTTTTCTGACACGGATTCCGGATATCCTCTTTCCTCATAGTTCAATTCACTCAACAAGTCATGATGAAATATATAAGGTATTCCTTTCACTTCGTAGGAAAGTTTAATACCGCTATCTTTCACGTATTCCAAAAAACGCTTTTCCACCATTGCTTCTATTTCGCTGTCTATCATTTCAGCCTTTTTCTTTATCCGGTAAAACTCCTTTTCGTCTACAATGAGTATCTGGTTTTCCGGCTTCATTACATGTATATCCATTACTTGTTAACCCTCCATTCGTATTCTTCCAGCCATTGGCGATAGTATTTTGCCTTCTTTGCATCTGCCATATTCTTTATCTCGGAATAGCAATCGTAAAAGAATAATTTACTTATAAAATCACGGTTGTAATGTAATGCACTACTACCATCTCCACCACTCAAAAAGGCATACCTGTTTTCCCATCCCGGGTCACGACCTATGTATTTATAGGTGTAAAGTTCTCCATTCTCAGTTATTTGTGCAAGCTTGTCCCCAAACTGCAACTTATCAAATTCTGCTTTCTGTATCATAACTTTGCTGGTTTATTGGTGAATACTATGTCTTTATCAAATTTGGCACATTGCACATAATCTCTTCCGCTTATTGCCATATATGGAACTTCTTTCTTTGGTTCGTAATGGGCAAAATGTTCTGGAAACCATTTTGAATCAATCCTATCTCGCATCATAACCAATTCTCCGATTTCAAACTGCGGTTCGGGCTTTGGTTCGTTGTAAATTCCCCAATCGGTAGCAAGGATATTAGATACATATTCAGCTATTATATTTTCACCATTACTATTTTCAATTATTGTAAAAGAATTGAAAGCCATAACTCTATATAATCCATCTTCCCAATCTTCCCTTCTCACTTTATACCCTTGCTTCATCGCTTCAAGGGCTTCGCTAAATGTCATATTCTCTGTTTTCATAATTATTTCCGATTATTGTTATACTTTGCGTACTTGTATTTACGCTTCTTGTTATACTTCTGCTTTCGCACTAATGCGCATGGCTTTGGTCTATCATTACATTTGCAATAGTTGCCATACAGCGTTGATTTTACATAGAACTTGCATGTGGAGCATTGCATGTTGTTTATTCCTCCTCTTTTCCTACTTTTACTTTGCCACGATTGATAAACATAGGTGTTTCCTTTATTGATTCAGACTGTAAGCCAACCCAACAAATACACGATGGTTCAAATTCATTTTCACATAAATGAAGAAGGGAACATTGCTTACAATCTTTACTTTTGCTCTCCCGCAATTCATGCAGCACTCCATCTATTATTATTCCGTTCTTTACTTGCATATCACCTTAAATTTAGCTTTATACTACTTGTATTTTTCGATTTTCTCATTCAGCTCCTGCAATCTCTTATCTATGTAGGAAGAATTGGAATTTTCGCCCTCTATAATATTAGAATCCTTGCCATATCCCATATCGGGTAGCTGGTTGAGGAAAGTAGAGAAGTTTTTCAGCCATCCTCCTTCGTCAGTCTGTTGTTTAACATAGGATTTAATGGTAAATTCAAGTTCATCCTTTGATATGTTTTTCAACAATGACTTGATTTTCTCCTTATCCTTACGACATTTACCCGTTGACCTTCCTCTATTCGGGCATTTAGTTGGGTATAAATCATACAAGTAATCAATATCGCTGTTAACGTTATTACTTTTTTTAGAACATTTTTTAACGCCATTATTAGATTCTAATAAAGATTTAACATTTACATGCTCTGCATTGTCTTCCGCTTTCTTAGATAATATGATAATATTATCTTCTTTATTATCTGTATTGTTTATATCTGTATAAGAATTACCGTTTTCGGGAAATGGGGATTCAATTTTTGTAATATCGTAACCCTCTTTTCCTAATACTTCTATTGCCTCATCAGAAAAAGAATACCATAATGTTTTCACAAAGGGGTCAGTATTATAATTACCTTTGAGGAGAAAGTTTATTTTGCATAGATTATCAATGATGCGATATATTTTCTTATCGTTCATATATGGAAATAATTGTGCCATTGCTTTAGCAGAATTATAAGTCCAATATCTTCCATCATAGAAATGCTTTTGATTTGCAATATTCTTCTTTATCCAAAAAATAAAGTTTTCAATTAGTATGGCTTCCTCAATTCCATATTTTTTTGCTAAATTTATATTAAAAGAATGATTCATGTTATTTGCATTTTAAATTAGAAATGATTAATCTAAACTTATTTCCTCCATCAAAAGCTGTTTTAATGACATAGCCCTTTTCAATCAATGATGAAAGGATTTTATTAGCTGTTGTTTCGCTTACATTCAATAGATTGGCAATATATTCATTGCTAATAAAACAGTCTTTATCCTTAGTAGTAAAGCTGTCTATTTCCAGCAACAATATACGTTCATTCCAAGAAAGATTTTTATCTTCCCAAATTTCAATTGGAATCCAAATTCCTTTAGTTTGTCTTTCCATAACTTCAATGTTTAATGATATACCTTCTAAATGAAATGGTGGCGAAGTCCGAAGGTATGGAAAAGAGACTTGTCAACTGGTAGCTACTCCAGTCTATCGCCACCACAAATATAAGAATGTTTTTCAATAAATACAAAAAGCACCGAGAAAACTCCCAGTGCTTTAAGCTTTGCTATACACTGGCAGGCTGCACGATTGCAGGTAGAAGTTGCCAATGTAAGCTATATGTTGAATTGCTATTGAATCCTAATATCGTTTATCACCGAGACTTCTACCTCTCGATTGCAATGCAAAGAACGCTGTTATTTTTGAAACTTCCAAAAAACAAGTCAAACTATTAACAATTATTAATCATCTATCTCAAATAGGTTCTTTTTGATTTGCCAATACTCTTTGACTTCCGGCACTCTGATAACTCCCTTACTGTTGTTAATGTCGTACACTTGGAAGTATAGTGTAGATTGCTTGCTTTTGGTGGTATAGACTTGTACAAAAAGTCCGGTAAACCACTCAAACTCACCTTGCATGAACTGTTCCGCTTTGAATGTGCCTTGTATCTTATGCCCGTCTTGGGTTATGGTACAAGTCATATCCCGATTGAACTTCATTGTCACCAAGTTTGGTGGTGTGCCTACATTGTCATTGTCGTCTTGTATATACTGTACAGTCCATGTGCCGTACAGATAGTTAAGCTGGCTCTTCCAATCTGTTTGCGCCTGCATGCTTGCCATCAGTGAAAGCAAGCCAATCAATGTCATTACTAATTTCTTCATTGTCTACATTCCTCCCATCAGTTTATAGTTAGGTATCAGCTTGTCAATGCTCTTAATCTCAAATCGTGTATAAGTCACACAATTCGGATATATCTTACAAAGTCCGTTGATTATATACTTGTCATTGAAGTACATTTCAAGCTTCATGTGTACCTCGGATGCGGAATATTGCCTTTTGTCAATAAAGAATATCCCGTCTATTTCACTTGAAAATCCTCTGTTTGTAACTCTGAACAAGTCGCGAAGTTCTTGTATCACGTCTTGTATGCTAATCGGTTGTTTTTCCATTTTCAAATCAAATATGGTAATTATATACATGTTTACACTTGTATCTATTTGTTAATAAATTTCTTAACTGGGTTATACCCAAACCCTCTATAGGGTGGCATTGCTGCATCCCCTTTTACTTTTCTCATGATGTTGTAGGCTCCGTTTATATCTGCATTGAGTAAAATCCCGTTCTTTGTTCTGAAAAGACCTCTTTTTACTCTCTTTCCAACATAACTATCATGATGTTTTATCTCCTCTAAATCTAAAGAACTGCATTTCGACGTGTGAGATTCGTTTATTTCAACAAATCTTAGTCCTTGTCTTTCAGATTTATACCTTAACATTGATATGAACGTCTCAAACGGAATTGAAACAAAATTCTGATTGTTTCTTTTACTCATATTCACTTCCTGTTTCCATCCGTCATTATGTCCCACTATCAATGTCGTTATGTTGTCTTCCAGGCACATGCCTACAATTTCCTTGCTTGCCTTATGCAAATAATCCTTGACCTTATTGTTTCTCTTTCTTGTAAGGTTCATTAACCGTCTCGAATTTTCCTTTCCATTTGTTTTCTTTAATTGTGATTGAACTTTAGCTTTTTTCTTGTTATAATACTGATTGACAGACTTTAATTTCTTTCCATCTATCAAAACAGCCTTATTGCTCGTATTCGTTACAATAGAAGCAAAGTTGTTAACCCCCAAATCAATAGACATATATCTATTGTTATCTGGTAACTGTTCCTTTACCTCCGATTCATACACCAATTCTATTACATAACAGTCTGCTTTCGGAACAAATCTGACTTGCTTAACCGTTCCTTCCTTACATCTGGTTTTCAATGGTTGCAAACCTTCTTTCTTTGGAAAGTAAATATATTCTCCTCTATGCTTAAATTGTGCATAAGAATAAGAAAATATATTTCTTCCTTTTGTTTTATGCTTGTATTTCGGGAATTTAGGACATCCAGTAAATTTCTTGTTATCCCTTTTCCATGCTTTAATGGCTGAAAAATAAGATTTCAGATTTCTATCCAAAGCCATAAGTATTTGCTGGGAAGAAGAACCGCTCATAGCCCTAAAATCAACATTGTTTTCTGCAACCATCTTTTTGTTAAGCTCCACAGACCTTATCCATTTCCCGGAAACAAGAAATTCTTGCTTTATGATATACAAAGCCGCGTTATACAAGTTCTTAGATAAGAAACAAATCCGGTCTAAATCCTTGTACCTCTTGTCATTGACTGTTATTATATGTTGCTCCGTTAAATACATATCGCAAATATAAATAGAATATTTTAAATTTCCTATTTATTTATATAATTTTTAGTGCAAAGTTCTATATAGTTACCTCAAATATTTATTATTGCTACTGTTAATGCTATGAAGATTATTGCTATTATTGCAGCACTTGTCAAGCATCCTTTTTCGTATTCATCCTCATTTTGAGGAGTATTTTCATTATACCAATCCAATATATGTTTCATACCTCAACTTTTACATAGCTATTCTCCTTTCAGCTTTTTAACCAATACATCAGCCATACTTACGCTCATGTCAGCTATGGCTATTATTGATTTGTTCTCATATTGTGGATTATTTAAAAGTGTTTGCATTGTTGCTATTGCAGCATTTATCCTAACCTCTTCCCAATCCCGTTCTTTTGCTTCTTCCTTCACTTCATCAAGAAGAATAAGTTCACCACCTAAGAAGGACTGACTGCCATCCTCTGTTACGTAAATGTTGTTATATTCCTCAGCCTTTATTACGTCAATTGTTTCTTTGGTTGCTATTAATATTGCTTTCATCTCTTTATAGTTTTAGTTTACAATTCACTGCCTGCTATTACTGTTTCATTTGACAAGTCAGCCCGTTCTATTACTGATACAATTTTAGAATCTCTATAGGAACGAAAATGACTTTTTACTACACGATACCTTAATTTGACCCTATCCCCAACTTTTGGTGCAGTTGTCATATTGAAAGCACCGCTTATCATTTCAAAACCATGCCATTTATTCAGATACGAAAAATTTTCATTTGCCGCCAGTTCTTCGGAATCTATTTTAAATTTCCAATAGGCAAACCTATTATATCGCTTCATAACCTCAACTACAGTACCTTCCCAATAATAATATTTCGGCTTTTCTCTAATCGCTTTCATACGCGCGATATTTACCCTTCTTTTTAGTTCAGCTTTAAGTTGTTCATTGGAGTGGTCGGAAAGCCCTAATTCGTCTTGCATGGAATGGATTACAACGTCTACTATAGCATCCTTCCTATTGGCAAATACAGAAAGTAGTTTTTCCCTTACTTCTTCTTTACTCTCAAAGACAATTTCGTCTATTTGCATCTTTACATTAAAGACGTTACCCTTTTGTGTTATTAGGGCAATTTGAAGTATTCTCATATTATTTTAGTTTATAGGTTATTATATTCTTTGTATTTTGAGATTGAGTTAAACGTAGCTTGTACGCGGCTACTAATATACTGATAAAAATTAGCATTCGTAAAGTCAATGCCGATAAACAATTTGTTGTTGTTTCTATTGGCTTCCTGCATGAGTTCCTTTATTTCCGCTTTGTGACACTGGGTGAGAACAAAACTTGTACGGTATTTAGTCCAATTCAAAAAGAACAGTTCTTCATCTGTAGAATTTTCATTCAGCATAGGTATTACTTTTCGTAGTATTCTACAAAAACAAGCGAACTCAGCACTTTCTACTACTTTTCTGTTTCGCGTTCTTGCACTTGCTCTACTTGCTTGCTTCTTACTTTCTTCGTCAATTCGATAATTGCTATTAGCTGTGCCGGATAATATGCCGCGTGCCTTGTTTGCTGCCAACGCATCTTTTGTACGTTTGCTAATTAGTTCGCGTTCGTATTGTGCAACGGATGCAAAGATACCTAATACCATAGTATTTACTACTGGAAGGTCACAAAAATATATATCTATGCCCGTATTTACTACATGAAAAACGAACTCGGCATCTCTTGAAAGCCTATCCAATTTAGCCACTACAAGGGTGCAACTATTAGCTTTGCAATACTCTATAGCTTTCCACAACTCCACACGGGAACAGTCTTTTCCCGAAGCCACATCTACAAACTTACCACAAATAATTCCACCTTTGCTATTAATATAGTCTATACAAGTCTTTTCTTGGGCTGACAACCCTAAACCGCTATCCCCTTGTTTATTCGTTGATACACGAAGGTAGTAAACATATTTTTCCATCTTATTACTAACTGATTATTATTATTACAGACAAAGCTATTCCGGCTATAAGCCAACTGATAACATCACTACTATATTTAAAGTTAGGGCGTAGTATGATGGCAAATAAAGCCACAATATCCCACACCAATAGTAGAAGCATGAACTTTCCCATTATCTGCCTAATTTAATGAGTTCACCAGACAACAGACAGCCAATAAATCCGATAATTATTATTAATGCCATAGTTTTTAATATTTAGAAGTTATACAAATTGTTTTTCTATGTAAACACACCCTATTCCCTTGCTCTTGTTAAATTGGCTGTTTTTAAGGTCAATATTAGGCTTTATAAAGTCTTTTATGTTATCCACTAAAGAAATATATTTAGATGCGTTCGCCTCTATTGCAAGGGCTTTATACATTTCTTCGCACATAGCCATATACTTTTTAAATTCTCCTTTGTTGAAGCGGACAACTATTTTTCCGTGCGTTTCAACAAATTTGTTGTGCCCAACATAAAACCTTCTTTCATCATTGCAATGTACCAACTTGTCGCCTACGTATAAGTAAGTTCTTTGCCCCATGCTGTATTTGCTATCCACTGATATGCTATTAAAGTAAACCGCTTGTTTCTTTGGAATGCCTACAGACACAATGTTTTCCAGAAGTTCCATGTTTGCTTTTGCCTTCTCAAAGTCTTCTTCAAAATTTTTATAAGTTTTCATACACTACTTTATTGTTATATTATATATATTATATATATTATATATATTACCAAAACATTTATAACTTTTTGTTATAATGGAAGCTTATGCTCTGATAATATATACGGGTGCTTTAAATTAGTAATACCATGATACAATATTTCGCGCTTTGTTTCTGCCTTATAAATAAACAGATTTCCGTTTCTCACTGCCTTCATTGTATCATTGATATTCAACCCTTGCAGGCTTATAAACTCTTTTAGTTCGGGCTTAAATTTCGTTATTAACTTCATGCTATTACCTAAAAACGTAGTTACACAAATTAGATAACCAACACATTAACTGAATAGCCATCATAAAAATGAACATTCCACACAAAGCGGCTGTAGCTATTACAATTCGTTTTAATATTTTACCGCTAACAAAGCGTCCGTTATAAAAATCTGTTATACTCATAGTTCTATTATTATTATTTGAATTCAAATTTAATTCCTTCCGGCAATAGAGAATAGTCTATATTTTTAAGCATGTTATTATATTCTTCTTCTGTTACTTTGTCGTGATAGCTATAATAATTGAAAACTACATTATTACCTTCAACATAGTAGATATAATTATCTGATAATAATCCAGCCCCTAATATAGCTAATTTTACATCTTTTTCTTTTGTTGCTTTGTTTATTCTTTTTTCAAAGGTTTTAATCACTTCGTTTTTTCTTTTCTCTATTTTGGCTATTCTTTCAGCTTCCTTACGTTCTTGTATCGCACTTTCCGTATAATATCCAGATAATATTTTCCCCTCCATTTCTTCGCGTTCTTCATCGCTTAAAACAAATCTATGGCGTTCTTCGCTTTCCTTATATGGATTAACCCAAACATCACCCGTTAATTCTTCCAGTGCTTGTATAGCTTTCTTGCTTTCTGCTTGCCATCTTTCCACAATACCGAATGCAAACAATTTATATTTAAAATATTCTTTGTCGTCACATTTTGACAAAATTTCCATTTCTTCATCAGTTACGCGCAAATATTCCTTTGCTTGCTTTTTATCTTTTTGTAAAAAGTAATATCCAGTTTCAACTGGATATAATGGTGTACCACGCCAATCGCATAGATGAAGGTCTACAAACATTTTCAACTTTGGAGAAGCTTTTAATATTTCCTCATGGATGCAACCGTGCCCAATATCGTAAAAACACCCGTTTCCTTTCTTTTGCTGGAGTATGCCCGTTATACTCCATGAACACGTACCGTTCTTACATTCATCATGCAATTTAATGGTTGTTATTACTTTATAGGTGATACCTTTTTCACGGAAAGATTTTACTACTGTATATTTTAATGTATTCGTTTTCATATTATTGTATTTTAATGTTTAAAATTGTGTTACGGTCTGTTTTTACTCTTTTGTTATTTTCCCAAAATTTGAATGCTAATTTATGAAGCATATTGTAAGTTAAATAATTAGTTCCTACTGTAATAGGTTTAGCACAACACGAATATGTGTGCCCACTATTGATATATTGCTTTACAACTTCCTTCATGCTTATAAATTCCTTTTCTGAACAAATAACACTTATAGTCTGACTATATGTATTTACATCATTATGTTTTCTTAAATAGTTTACTTTCGTTTTCATATCATTTTGCCCTTTTAGTTATACACTAAAAAAATATACTTTGCTTTGATATGCCCTACAAATAAGTAGAGCATACCTATTAATCCGTTTTCGTGCCATATTATCCAATTATTTGAATGCCTTCACTATTTACATAATACTCCATACCACACAAAGAATATATAGGTGTATAATAATCATGCCATCTATTTCCATCATTATAAAAACCTACAAATTGAAAGCGTTCACCCTTGTAGTTATCAAGTATGTTCATTTCCCTATATCCGAAAGGGTTGTTTTTACGTTCCTTACCCGTAGGTGTCTTATACAAGTTCATGAGCCACTTATACCCTTTCGCGCTTTGCTCAGGTGTTACGTCTATTTCGGTATCACAACCAGGATAAAAATTTCCCGCCTCATTATCACCATTATTCGCACGCTTTTTCAAAAGTAATACTTCGCGTTCTGTTATTGCTCCATTTGCCAATACGTTCTCTATTATCTGACTTGTTTCTAACTTTTTCATATCATTTTAATTTTTAATTATTTACTTTTAAGTTCTACTATTTCGGTTACACCGCTATAGTTTTTACGTATGCTTGTTTTATTGATAGAATAACATTCCTGCCATCTATCATGAGACTTAAAAACATATCGCTTTAAAATTTTCCTATAATTTATTATACATCCACCAATTTTTTCACAACCATTATTTGAAACATCGTGAAAATGTGAATGGCAGCCATTATCGAAAATGTTATTAATTCTTTCGGTTAACTTTTCATTCGTATTTAGGCAGCATCTAATTTCTTCAACAAATTTCTTTCCGTTTTCGTTAAAAGGATATATGCTAATATCTGATATTTTATAAGTTTTCATATTATATTATTTATTTGTTAATACTTACTATTTTACTGTTAGAGTTCTTATGCGTTCTAATTTCTTTTGAGGTCTTATTCTTGTTAATCATAACTTTACTTTATTTTATTTCGGATGGATAGAGGAAGGTAAGACATTCATAAATTGTTCCTTTTCTCATTTCTCCATCATTATTAAAAACCTCCCAAACATCCGGTACATCCAAATTAGGAAAGCGCATTATCTTTCCACATTCGGTTGTTATCACTTCCGCTTGCAGTAATTCTTCTTTTAAAATTTCATCCAATTGCTTATTGATATCTAAAATCATATCTTTGTCCTCCCGTGACTTTAATATTTAACAGTTCTACCATAACTAACTTTTCCGTTCTTATTTACTCTGATAGCGGTTAAAGAATGCACTTCGATATCTTTCCAGCCAACTATACAGGTGTCTGTTAGTTCCTTAATACATTCCTTTGGCGTATAAGCCAACCATATATGTTTCTTTGCTTCTTGCAACGTTAAAAACATTTCGTTGCATCCATCTATAGTATAAGTTCTCATAGTTACACTTTTTAAAATTGATATATCGTTATCATTGATTTTCACTTACTTTTCTCATGGCTTTTTTAATAAAGTTCATCTTTCCGAATAAAGTACACTGGATATCTGCCCAGTTCATTACAGCACGAATAATAAGTAAAATCATTTACTATATTCTTAAAACTATTATCATAACAATGTTCTATATTTATAGGGCATAGAGAAACCAAATAGCTATCGGGGCTACATAAGCAAGGAAGTAAATAAACTGTTTTTCCTGCATTAAATAATCTCTCAGCTTTCAACTTGTTGATTTGCACCATTACATTATCAAGCCCTTTGTGATAAAAAGTTCCGAATCTCATAATTTTATCCTTTCTTTGCAATAAGGTTTATACTAATTGTAAATCTTTCCTACTGAATATTTTAAGTGATTGATTTTCATTCTGTACTCTGCATTTCCACGGGCTTGTAACCGTCTTAGGCTGCATTACAGATGAAGTACGGGAAAATCAGATGGCTATCAGATAACAGCTATATATTATAGCCATATATCCATAGGCTTATATCCTATTTCCCGTTCCTTCTTCATATCATTATCTTAGATATAGTTAAGTAGTGTATAGGTAACGACTTCCTAAATACTTGCTGCAATTACGTTTATTGCACTTGCTTAATACCATATCAATATCTCACAGCGCCTACCGTCGCATGTAATGTTATCTATTGTAACTATTCATGCGTCAACGCTTTTCCAGTATGTAAGTCTTTCAAATATCGCTCTGTCTTCGTTGAACTCCTTGTTCCCTTTTGACATTACAAATATACGGCTTTATTTTGATATGTATGTTAATTAATCGTTAAAAATATATCCAACTATCGTATTTTAACTCTCATTTACAAATAAAGTGCGTAATTACATAAATATTTACACAAAACAAGCGATAATAAAGGAAAACAACGCCAAAAAAAACAAGTAGTTACTAAAACAAAAAACTACTGTTCCAGTTCCTATCTTTTCCGACTTCATGCAAACACGTACAGACACACACATAATATATTATATATATTAATTATATATATATAGTGCTTCGCACACTGGTAGCGTTAATAACCATTCGTTTAAAAACAAGTTTTTAAACATTATTCTAAAGTATATTAATTAATAATATCTATATTAATATTA
>ENA-OOYA01000019-OOYA01000019.1-human-gut-metagenome-genome-assembly--contig:-NODE-19-length-36860-cov-13.214482_pt1 | contig 36860 bp, 58 predicted proteins | sample MGYA00241695_ERZ501361 | MGnify/ENA primary metagenome ERZ501361 (study PRJEB25962, sample SAMEA2042839) | human gut metagenome | biome: human gut; feature: human-associated habitat; material: faeces... | reverse complement strand
TAGATGAAGAAAACTTTTCAAGTGTAGCCCCAACTGGTAATTTAAAATATTGGACAGGTACAGAAGAGCAGTATACTGCTATTGAAACTAAAAATGCTGATACATTATATAGAACAACTGATACTAATAAAGTATATCTAGGTATAATTCAAATAGGAGGTAATGCGTAATGACTTGTAAAAAAGGCAAAAAGAAAAAGAAATAATTTTAAGGCTATTTACAGCCTGTTTAAGATGGGTTAAATATTAGTAGGATAAAATATATTTGAAAGTATTTTAACCCGTCTTAAATACGTTTAAATATATCTTAGAATTAATATTTAATTATAGGAGATAAATATGAAAATAAAAACATTTATTACTTTATTAGCAGTAGGTAGTATGTTACTACTCGGTAATTATTCTAAAGCAGAAGAAGCTACACAAGATGTTGTAGTAGAACAATCTGGTGGTATATTACTTAAAGCTCAACGTCAACAGAAAACAGATAATACTCATCAAAAAGTTGTAATTAAAAAATCAGGTGGTATCATAGTTATTATCCAGCGTAACATTAATAAAGTAGTTAGAGAGGATAAAGTAAATGAGTAATAAGTTTGTAGAATTCTTTAAGAATTTATTCAGAAAAGCTGATGGGTTTAGAGAAGGATTAGAAAATAAACTAGCAGATGTTCTAGATAAAATAGATGATAGTGAAGAAGTTGATGAAGCTGAAAAGAAATTAATCGAAGGTGCTATTAACTATGCTCTAGAATATTATGGAGTTAAGAATGTACCTACTGGAGTTACAGAGGCTATTAGTGAGGGATTAGTTGATAGCTTGGGAAAGTTAAACAACAAACTTCAAACTCAACTACGAAAGTAATAGCAGATAAAGATAATAAAAAATTAGACTTTAACATAAGTCCATACTCCCCTTATGGGAGGTCTGGTATATGGGCAACATTTACAATGAGGATATAAGGATTGCATCCTTCCAATAAAATAAATTTTATTTAAAATTGGATTAATTTTTGGAGAAAATTAATTATGATTAATATTGATAAACTTGATAAACGTAAAACATATATAGTTTTAGAATATGGTACTTCTGCTATATCTAAGTTAATTCAAAAACTTACTAAGGACTATTATCCTAAAGCTAAGAGAATACCATCTCACGTTCTAGCTCTTGTATATGAAGATAAAGTTTGGCGTATCTATGAAAGCCATATGAAATCAGAAGATGAGTTTGGTATTCCTAGCGGAGTTAGAACATATCGCTATGAAGTATTCAAAGAAGTATTCCCCGCTACTGATAAGTACGGAGTTGTTTATCCTTGTAGGTTTAACAAGAAAAGACTTAAAGATTTATTAGGTCAACCTTATGGTATTGGAGATATAGCTGCTTTACTTAGAGTAGGTATTACTAAGAAGAATGGTACTCAAAAAGACCGTAAGGGTTATATATGTTCTGAATACTTAGCTGTTTGTTGTGCTAAAGTTAGAAGATATTTAAAACTTAAATCTCATTGTATTACTCCTATTCATTGGTTAAAATACTTAGAAGAAAATAATATTAAACCTATTCTTTAATTCTTTAACTATCCCTTCCTAGAGAGGAAAGAAAGAAATATATAAAGAAAGAAAGAGAGAGGGTTTCCCTTAGTGGATTTTAAATTAGACATAAAAAATTCTACACGCAGAATACTCTACCTGTAGTGTCTATCCTCTCTTAATATTGTTAATAGCGATTAACCTATCGTTATTAGTAGGGTTGCAAGCAACGTATTAAACTTTGAACTATCCCTATCCTGTCGAGTTCTATTACCATTATAACATACTTTTAATTATTTGTCAAGTGTTATGATGAAGTTTTGTAACAAATAATACTTTAGTTGGAGGTTACAAATGGTAAATATTTTTGATTTATTATGTGGAATTAATACAGTTATTCTTGTAGGAATATGTATAGTATATTTCAAAAAGAATTATGTTGTTATGGATATGGATAGTTATAATACTATAGTTGATTACGTTGAACAAACCAAGAATAAAGAAGATGAAGTACCAGAATTGGAAGGTGGTACAGGGTTCTTTAGAGAATATATCGATGATGAAGATGATGAGGAAGAATAGCCCAGCTATTCCAATAAGTAAACTTATTTAAGGAGGTGATGCCACAGTGTTTAAACAAATAGTTATTCACTGGACTTGACCGCTGGTAATTACTACCCTAGTGAATTAGATAAACAACACTATCATTTCTTAGTTGATAGAGATGGTAATGTATATACTGGCAAGTATAGACCATCTGATAATCTTAATTGTACAGATAATAAATATGCTGCACATTGTGGTGGTGGTAATACTGGTCGTATAGGTATAGCTATATGTTGTAGAAAAGATTATGCTACTCAACCTAAACCACAACAAATAGAAGCTCTATGTAAAGAATGTGCTAGACTATGTAGAGTCTATGGGTTAAAACCTACAGACTGTATAACTCACGCAGAGTTCGGACAATCCCATCCAAAGACTTCTTCTTATGGAAAGATAGATATAAACTATATCCCTAATCCTGGAGTAGAAGGTATTAAAGAATGTGGAGATTATTTAAGAAATAAAATCAATTGGTACTATTCTAAGCTAAATTAATTCTAAGGCTATTAGAATACGTTTTAACAAGAGTTAATATTTAATAGGATAATTTATATATAAAAGATATTTAATCTAGCTTAAAATTAATCCTAGCTATCTTAAATTTAATATTTATATATTTAATAAAATGAAAGATGAAGAAATGGATAAGAATACTAAAGATAAAATTGATGAGATACTAAATGAAATTAAAGCTATGAGAAGGGATATAGATGATTTAAAGAAATTTAAGAACAGAGTTCTTGGAGGATTAGCAGTATTTGTTATTTGTGTTCAAACTATGTGTAGCTATATATTTAGATAATATATTATATATAATTTAATAATACAATGTAAATAGTATAATATAATATCTAGTAAGTATAAATTATTTATAATTGGTGTATGTATACACAAAAGAAAACCCGCAAGGAACTTAATCCAAGCGGGTTTTTTTGTAATTAACTATTTAATTTTTTGTAAATCTCTTGTAAGACTTCTTCATTTGATTTATCTTTACTTACACCTTTGAGAACTACATTACGTTTTGTTAATGTACTAACAGCAGAGATAGTAACAGATTTACCATCTGGTTCTTGCATTACAGCTGCTAAGCATTTCATTCTCATAATATCATCTACTAAACTTGGTATATCTAACATATTAATCCTCCTTACTACTATTATAAACTAATTCTAAATTATTAATATAATCTATAGCTTGTTTAATAAGGTAGATAACAAATTTAAAATCGTTATCATCTTTATTATCTTTCTTTTTTATAGTATAGATTAAATCATATTTGTTTTTATCTATAGGTTCTTTATCTAGGATAATGTATTTATTTTCTTTAAGTACCCATTTCCTTCTATAGTTTAAATCTGTTAGTAATAGTTCTATATACTTAGAAGGTTCACCACTACTTACTGTTATATCATACTCCTTATCTAACCAACTTGTAAACACTATCATAGTAAACCTCCTACCGTTATTCCTATTCCTAACCCTATGAATAAACCGATACTTATTCCTTCTATAAATACTATCGTTGTTAATCCTCGCATAATGGTAAAGCCTTATATCCTCTTTCAAATTCCTTGGATAGTTTAGTTGCGTATGCCATCATTATCCTTGTATAGAAATGTGCTATATGGTCATCATCTGTATTACCTATTTCAGCCATAAATAAATGGGTTAGAGCGTGGTTTAGATGGTCTTCTTCTGGTATTAATCTCCAATTGTTTAATTTATATCTACCTATACCATACTCCATAGTCCTAGCTATCATTAAGAGTATATCTCTTTTTTGCTTATTTTCTTTATCCCATATAAGTCTAGCAGCCATATCATCTTTATCTATATCTCCATTTATATAGTCTAACACAGGTACAGCTAATTCCCAATAATCACTAAAGAGACCATACATAAAAACAGGGTCTATTAAATGGAATGCTCCTATTGCTTTAGATTGTTTACCACCTAGTTCATTCTCTACTATGGGAGCATCTGGTCCTACATTAAAATTACATTCACACATTTATTTATTCCTTCCTTAATTGTTTAACATATAAATAAGCTACATATCTTTTAAGTAGAGTATTATTTACAAACCTATATCTAGAACTAAACATTATCATAGAGTAGAAATAATTATATAGATTAAATAAATTATACCCTTTATATATTTTAGGTTTAATCATTAGGTAACTCATTATAACAGTCTGAACAAATAAATAAAAATGGAGCTTCACCTCCTGGAACAAATTCTGGTTTAAGTCTATAAACATCTCTAGGTTCATCTATTTGTTCTAAACAAAATCTACATTGATGAGGATGTTTACAATCTCTTGTATACATAGACTTAGTTCTTCTTATTCCTTTAGCTTCTAAAGCGTCTGCAAATATTTTATCTTCTATTCTATCCATTATTTTTCTACCTCCTGTAATGCTGCTCTAAATAGTTTAGTATCTTCTTCTTCAAACTCATAGTCTTGTAACATAGTTCTTAGAGTTCTCTTAGCTATTTCTAGTTTATGTAGAGCTCCAACTACCATATAAGATAAAGTCTTTTTATCTTTATTCATTAGTTCTTTAACCATATCATTTACATTATTCATTAGTTTAATTCCTCCATCTTTTGTTGGGTTTGTTTTCATCCTCTAAATCTTTTAAGGTTTGTTTATTTCGTTCTTTATTAATTATTGGACAATTAGGATTTAAACACCAAGCACAATCAATTCCTTCACAATATTTATTATCCATTATTCTTTCTCATCCTCCAATTGTTTTCTACAATCTTCTTTAATATCTATAGCTAATTGTTCTAATCTTACAGCTACCTCTCGTAGAGTTTTCTTATCTATATCAGCTATAGGTAGAGAATAGTCTGTAGATATTCCTATCTTTCCCATAAGAGGAAAGCATATATGGATATCCCAACAATCTTCATCAGGGTTTTCTAGTACCGTAACTTTAGGGCTAGAGTATTCTAATACATAACTCCTAATAAGAGTTGTATATAACATATCTTCTATTACTAGATAATCTATTTGCATTTATCAACCTCTTTCATTTCTTCAAGAATGTAATTATAATTCATTTGATTTACTATTTCAGCACATCTATAGTTATATTTAAAATCATCATTAGTCAAATTATTTTTATGGTATAAATCTAAAACATCTCGACCAGATAACAAGTCACCTTTATTATCTATTAACTCTTGGTACTTTTTATCTCCAAAGTTAGGAATACCCTTATAGTTATCTACTGTATCACCTACTAATACTTGATAATATAGATGTTGTTCGGCATCATTCTTTTCTATCTTTTCTATTGTAGTATTGTTATTCAAATCCCTAAAGAAGTTACAAGGTACAGAATAAAAATCTTTATCTATAGATACTATAACCTTTTGATATTCTGGTTTATAATTCTTATCTTCAAATATAATCCTACAGGTATCATCACCTTCTAGATAAGGTAAGCTAGTAAATTCATATTTATCTCTAATAAGATTATATACATATTGATATATTTCAGGTTTAGGTTTTCTATTAGATTTGTATTGAGGGAATAATATTTTTCTAAAGTTCTTTACATCACCTACTACAAGCTCAAACTGTTTAGTATTTAAAGTTTTACAAAGTCTATCTATATTATCATCTATATATTTTTCAGCTAGAGAAATATCATATCCTTGATAGAATATCTTAGGATTAGTTTTATCTTGTATTAATTTCTCACAATGAGATAATGATTTATATAGATAACTTTCAATATCAATAATTAAATAGTTAATCATTTACCAACTCCTTACTAAAGGTATAAACAATATTAGTATTAATAAGTATAAGTATATCAATTGTTTAACACCTCATTAAGTTTATGTTCTAAATCTAACCTATCCTTTTTATCTAAGAGATTGAATATATATATATCTACTCTAGGATTTTCTATATTAACCTCACCATTCATTTGAACTACTAGAGGAAGTATAGAACTCTTATCATCTGGTATCTTACCACATTCAGTAAGAGCATCTTCAAAAAACTTTTGATGAATAGATAGAACATTACCTATATCAAATCTTCTGTTATCACCTTTGAACACTTTATATAATATAGCTATCTTTTCATATCTAGGTTTATCTTGTATCTGGTCTACAATAGCTTGCTTGTATTTAATCTTCGCTACGTTTAAAGTTCTGAAATAAGTATTACGATAGTTATTAAGATTAAGAATAAAAAATCTTTCTTTACCTTTTCTATCTGTACTTAATCTAATCTTTAAAGGGCTTACTATTTTATACATTAAACCTCCCAATCTGTTTTTCTGATAGATGTAGTTATCATATTTGATAATATTCTACAGCGTTTTATACAAGTCAATACTGAAATGAGAAATGTTTTCTTATCTCTAATTGGGTATTCATCTACTAATACTTGACTAAGTGTAGCATCACTATTACCTAGTTTTAATTCAAATAACCTTACAAAATTATTATTATTATTTTCAAAGTCTGGATATATAACTATATCATTTAATTTATAATCTTGTATTATCTTAGGTTATTACATTTTCTATTATCTAAAGGGTTTCTATTAATATGGTCAACTTGTAAATATTTAGGACAATTGGTTATCAAGCGATGAAGTCCTACTGTTTTATTATTATAAATATAGTAGTAAATCTTTTTGCATCTCCCGTGTGTAGGCGACGCAAACCATTTACCATTTTTTAATACTAAATCTAAGTCATCCGTATCAATTAATACGTCAAAACTTAAATCTTTATATTTTACAAATAATGTAGTTATATCACCGTTAATTATATAATTATTAAATAATTGTTTAAAGGTTCCATCTTTATTTCTCATCTACTACCTCATCTAATAACGGTGATTTTATTTTTCCTTTAACAATAGGTAACGGAGCAATAGAGAAACTATCGCGTTCTACTATTCCGTATAAGAAGCCTTGTGTCCACGATGGACATTCTACATACTCAGGATTTAAATCACAAAGACACCCACTTTCAGCCCACATTAAATCTCTCGAAGGAGTACGTTTATAATAAACAGCTAACCTATGTGTATTTTGTGTAATAAGTGTTTTACCTTTACTTCTAATTATTAAAGTACCGTTATCTACTGATACGCAACTTACTCGACCTTTATATGGTACTACTGTAACGTTATCCCTAGTAATACAAGTTAAAGGATTTGTATTTACTGTTAGTATTGAATGGTTTAGTCTTTTAAGTTGGCTACTTCTAATACCGTTTTTGCTAAATATTTCTTGCAATAAATCTAGTTCAGTAGTTTTCTTACTACTTATTTGATAGCTATTTTTAGCGTCTTTATTTTTATTACCATCAGTAAGAGAATATTCATCAAGAATAATTAACGCTTGTTCTTTATTAACATCCCTTAGAATAGTTGGCAAATGTTTACCAGTAGAGAAGTAGGTGTTTATAATAGGTTTTGCATATTTAGATTTAATCCTAATCTTTGTGGTACCAATCCTGCTTATATTCTCTGAATATTCATACCCTAATTCATTTAATAATGCTTTGAGATGTGTTATCTTTCTTTGTTTTTTTAGATGAAATCTAATACCATTATTTTCAATACTACCATCAGCGGAAATATTAACTAATAAACGTATAAAAGCTTCTGATAAATCTATTCCTTTTGATTTATTTTCTAATGCCCCACACATAAACTTGTAACGCTTATTAGTAGTTGCAAGATACTTAGCGTCAAACTCTTCTAGTTTGTTAGTATTCTTATTAAAACCTAATAATCCGTGCTTGTCGGTGACCATTACATCAACAACTGTTGATTTTATATGGTATAGTTCTTTATAATTATCATAAATAAACTTGTCGTTTACTTTGTTAAATTCAAAAGCTTGAGTATCTTTATTGATAGTCCCTACAGTATCTCCAATATTAATATCGATAATAGGTATCCATCCAGTTGGTGTTAATACTTCAACATCTGCTGAAAAACAATGCCCTGATATTCCCGAACAATCATTCTTTTCCATTTCCGCTCTAGCCGTATATCCTGAAAACTTTCTCACTATTGTACCGTGGATAATTTTGAGACTTCCTAATTTAAATCCTTTATCCTTATACTCTATATTAAATTTATCTAATCCTAAAAGGTTTGGTAACTTTAATACATCAAGACTATATAGTTCAGGATGTTTTTTAAGATAGCGTTCTAGCCTTGATGAATGGTTCCCTTTAACAAAGACTATTCTGCTCTTAGGGGACAAGTCTCTTAGTTTCTTGAAAAACTTTTGAGCTAAATTTATTTCCTCTTGTAAGCTATTAATTCTGACTGGGTCTTTATCAAAAGAACTTACATCATAGAAATCTAGTATATCTCCATTAAGAATAATAGTATCTACTGGATGTTGTTCTAAGAATTTATATACAGCTTTTAAAGCTTTATCATCGTGATAAGGAAAATGTATATCACTTAATACTATAAATTTATTTTTCATTTAATCTATCTTTCTCTTTATTAATGATATCTAAAAGTTTTTTAAAACATTTGCTAGAACATTCATCTATACCAATACAATAACCATTTTTATTATCTGGGCACTTGTCGCAAGATGAAATAAAATTGGTTACTAATAATTTAAGTATAGATTTGTTATTATCTTTCGACTGCTGCAAACATAATTTTAAATCCTCGCACTCCTGTTCTTTCTCTTTAAGGCTTTTATAAAGTTCAGAATTTTCATTTATTAGATTTTCTGCACTTTCAACCATTTGTTTATTGTTTAAGTTTTCAAATTTTTCTTTTTGAAGTTGCTTGTAGTAGCAGTTAGGATTTTTAAAACAATATATATTTTTCATCATAGGATGTTTACAACCTTTTTTGCCAAAGGCTGTATTACAAGTGTATTCACATCCACTTACATCTACACCGTCAATCATTATCTGTTCTTTATCTGTCATTAATTTTCTCCAAGTCTTTAAGTTTAATCCACATAAAATATCCTGTTGAAGTTTTACAGAATGCTTTATCATCTTTAATTCTTTCTATAAGATACCAATAAGATTTATCTTTAGTAAATAACTTATCACCTTTATTCATATATACTCCTACATTTATTTAAGAATACTCTGAAACATTTTATAGACGACCCATATAACACTACTAGTAATAAAAATAGTACCAGGTATTAAAATAAAAAAGATAAAACAAACATCAAACATTATTTAACCTCCTATTAGTTTCATCTATTATATCCTTCCAATAAGGATTTATTTCTACAGGAATATAGCAAGGGCTTAAACCTGTTTCACAATCCTCTATTTTAACATAAGGTAGTTGACATCTTGTACATAATATACTAGAGCAAGGTATATAATCATAACTTAACCAAGTTTCCCTATAAAAATATTTACATCTTCTCATTAGTTACTCCCTTCCAAGAATTGAGTTTTGCTACCATTAAATAACATTGGTATCATACGACAAGTACCCTCTCTATTCTTAGCTATTATTAATTCTGCTTTACCCCTACTCATAGGGTTAGTCGTATATAGTTCATCTCGGTATAAGAACATAACTACATCAGCATCTTGTTCTATATCACCGCTATCTCTAAGGTCTGATAGTATTGGTCGTTTATCTTGTCTTTGTTCTAGCTGTCTAGATAATTGACATAAACAAAGAATAGGTACGTTGTATTTATTAGCTAATCTTTTTAATCCTCTGCTGTTATTAGATACAACATCAAACCTATCATAAACTTTCTTATTATTACTTCCCATAAGTTGAAGATAATCTATAACTATTAAATCACAACTTCCTTTTTTATCTATCATCTTATTGACATTCTTTTCTATAGAAGTTAAGTTACATTCACTAGCATCATCTATAAATAAGTTTAACTTAGATAGTTGCTCACTAGCTTCTGCTACTCTATTCATAGCATCTTCTGCTGTTACGCCACCATTAGTTAAGATATCATTATTTAATCCTGTTAATCTAAATACACTACGTTTAGTATATTGTGCAGACTTCATCTCTAATGAATGGAATAATACATTATGATTAGCTGATATATTCTCTGCTATCTGTTGAGCTAATGCTGATTTACCTACCCTTGGTCTAGCTCCTAAGATATATAGTTTTGATTTACATAAACCAGATAAAACATTATCTATCTTTTTAAATCCCGTAGATAAACCAAAGGTTTTAGTTTCAGAACTTAATACAGTATCTATCTCATCTAGTACTTCTGTAACACCTGTTAAGATACTTGTTAAATTATTATCTGTTTTGTTTAGCATTAAGAGTTCTGATTGTGTTTTAATATGCTCAATAGCATTATCAATATCTTCACCCTTTTCTAATTGTTCTTTAGTTTTATCTAGTAAATATATTAACTTTCTTTTCTTAGAATACTTTATAATAATCTTACAAAGTTGTTTATAGTTAGCGGTAGTTATAACATTGGAAGCTAGGAGATTGATATAATCTCTCCCCCCAACTTCCTCTAGATGGTTTTCAAACTTTAACTTTTCACTTACACTAACGATATCAGCAGGTTTATCTTTACTAACCAATTCAATAATAGAACTAAACAGTAATCTATTACCCTCGGTAAAGAAATCATTAACATCTAATAGGTAAGATATAGACGAAGCCTTATGATTGTCAACCATCATTATTCCTAAGATAGATTGTTCAGCATCTTCATTATATAATTCTGTTAAATCCATTTATAAAATCCTTCAATATCAACTAATCTATTTATCGCTATATTACTCAATGCTTTAATTAATATTCTCTCGGTAAAAGGAATACTTCTATAATATAAGACTTCATTCTTTCTTAATTGATAAAGTTCATCTTCACTCATTTTATAAGGAAAGTAAAGTTCCCCATTATGATGTGCCCAATAATGATGATATGTTTTCTTTATTGTTACCCACATTTATCTTTCCTCATAACAATATACGCTATGACATTGTATATTGTCTATAGTATGTGTTTGTTTTTCTACATAGTATATACTTGAAATAACAAAAGATATAAATAATATAAAGAAAATATATTCTATATGAAAACTATATTTCATCACCAACTCCTATTGCCCATAAGACTAAAGTACAAAACATAAATCCTAAAGTAAATCCTAATATTAAACTTAATAATATATCCAAAATAATTACTCCTATAAAATTAAACTAGGGAATTTAGTAACTAAATAATCTATCTCTGGATTATTAATTCTAAGCTCGCTAGGAAGCTCATTATAATATCTTTGTGCTTCTTCTAATGTATTTATATCCCATACGGATAAAGTCTTGTTATAATTGCTGTGAGTAGCCCCATATTCTTTTTGATATCTTTCTGCTACCCAACCTTTAGTTAGTTTATAGTAATGAGATATTCTATTATATTCTCTTAGTCTTGGTCTTAATGTACTCTCACTTTGAGAACGTTCTTCAAGATAAGCTATATAATCATAGAGTATCTCAACTACAGAATGAAAGTAAAGCTCTCCCTTTTCCGATATTATTTTGTTATACTCATTCTGTGTTAAGCGTACTTTACCATTAGTATCTTGAACACCATTCCTATTAAACTTAATTACTCTAGCTCTATGGATATCAAATCTTTCTAGTAGTATCTGATAAGCTTCCTTAGCTTGCTTCTCATTTAATGTAGATGCATAAGCAATCAATACTTCTTTATTAGTTAGCTTAGGAATATTAAGTTTTAATTGGTCTTTCTTTCTTGGCATTATCTTAAAATCCTTTGTAGGTTTCTAATATTATTTATTCTATCTCTATCACTTGGATGTGATATACTTTTTTCACTATATTTTTTTGTTGATAATTTAGCTAGAGCTTCTGGTAGTTTAGTAGTATAACCATATTGATATAAAAGTATTGTACTATAACTATCAGCTTCTAGTTCAACCTTATGTCTATAACTTTTAATCTCTTGCTCTGTAGGTTGTCTACCCTTTTTAGAATATATAGAAGTTATATATTGTTGTCCTAGATTACTATGTCTTAATACAGCGTGTGCTACTTCGTGGAATACTACACTTCTTAATTCATCTTCTGTTAATATCTCTACTGTTTTACTTGATAATGTAATATTATTGTATCTAGTATAAGCAAGAGGTCTAGGAAATTCTATTACTCTAAAGGTACATATAAGTTTATGCTCATTACATACTGGTCTAGCTAGATTAACTATATTATCTAAATCTTTTAATGTAGCTCCATAAGTGGGAAGTGTTAGTAATAATCCTATCATTATTAATCTATAAATTATTTTCATCTTTATTATTCCTTAATATTCTATCTATATAAGTATTAATTCTAGTCATACAATCTTTACAAATTTCTTCTTGTCTTTCTAGATAATCATTACCAGTCCTTATTTCTAGGGTAATCTTACGTTCGTTAGTCATATCTTTCTTACATATATCGCAATAGAATTTAATCATAATATATCCTCCAAATCTTTAGGGTTTACGTTTCCATAATTATTATAATACTTAATCCAATCTTCCTTGTAAATAGCTTCTGCTTCAAGGGTTCTAGGGTTATAGAATTTGTTTACTTTATAAGTAGATGTTCTACCTATTACAAAGATTAAGTCATTAACATCTATTTCTGATAGTACATAGTACATTAACATACCACGAACATAAACCCTTATCGAATAAGGATTTATTTTATATCCTGATTTGCATTTACTATCCCTCATCATAGTCTTACCATTAGCTTTAATAATAAGATAAGGTTTATCTTGTTCGGAGTTATCTATTATTTCATTTACTTTTAAATGATGATATTCATTTGAGCCTTGATTAATAATCATAAGTTAAACTTTTCTTTTAGATATTTACAACCCTCATCTATATTTCTTAGATACATTGGAGTACCTTTAATATATTTAAGAGCATTTTCTTTTGTATCTATATCGTGGTAATCTATATTAGTAATTGCTTGACATATTGTACTATTATAATCTGATAATCTTTCTTTCATAGCTAAGTTAATAGCCCATTCCTTTAATCTTTTATAAGGATGTTTTAATTTCTTTCCTGATACTTGAATATACTTATCCAAAATAACACAAGCGTTTGATACTATCTCTGCATCATAAGTATTAAGCAATGCTTGATATTGTTTATTTGTAATAGAGAAGTTATTGAAGTCTATCTTATCTATTAGTTTAATATCTTTATCTAATTTCTTTTTAGTATCTATATCTAATAAACTTTTAGTAGCTTTATTATTAGCTTGAAGTATCTCTATTAAATTAAATACATTAGTTAGTAATACACTTAACATATATCTATTAACTAATAGTTCGTGTACAACATTCATTTTATTATATAAATCTTTATAACTCATAGTTACCTACAATTTATTTTAAGATGAGGGAAATAGATTTCTTTATTAACTATCTCTATTAATCCCATAGTCTTTAGTTTATTTAATGCTTTCCAAAATCCTGATTTACTTTTATACCCATAGTATCTGCAATCTTCTTGATAGGTTAGTAATGTAACACTAGCTGTTAAAAGATTATCTTTTATAAGAACGAAATTGTATTCATTTAATAGTTGTCCATATAACTTTATACTAGCTTTATCAAATCTTAATCTATTAAATAAATGTAATGGAATATCTATTGAAGTATACATAATATGTTCCTTATCTGTTTTTACATAATTGTTTATATAATTTAAACAAACATTTATCTATAAATCTTTTTTTTCTTTCTTTATCTATCTTTAAGAATTTTGCAGGTGCTTCAAAATCTACTAAGTTAGTTAATAAAGATAAACCATCCATTGATACTACTAATAGTTTATATTCATTACTTACTATTGCTTCTATGTTATTATCTCTATATTGTACTTCTATATTCATTAATCATATCTCCTATTATTAAAATAAAATATTACTGGTAGATTTATTTCAATCTATTTTATATACCGCCAGTTCGGTTTTCTCCCCCATTCCCTCTCTTAATCATAGAGGTATCTCACACCTTTAAGAATTACTTTCTTTTACGTTCTAATACATAACTTGTAACCCAGGCACCTAACGCAAAAGCAAAATCTGCTGGGTCTAATCCTTGCTCTTTAATCCTATTAGTAAATAGTTGATGTAAAGCAACTCGCTCATCAATAAATTCTTCTGGACTTAATGGCGGTTCTTGCTGTTGAGGTTGAGGTTGATTATAATTTTGTTGTTGATTATATCCCCCACCATTATTATTGTAACCACCTCGGTTATTGTTGTACTGTCTGTTTCCATAATTGTTGTAGCCCATTTTAATTAATCCTCCTTTTCTTCTAGTACATCTGCATATCTTACAGCTTCTATAAATTGTTTTACATTAATATATCCGTCGCTTAGAAAGTCTATTAAGTCTTGCTTATTAATAGCTTTATTGTTTAATTTGTCTTGTAATTCTGTTTCAACATCTGGATATTCACTGAATGGGTCTAATCTTTGAAAGTATTCTGCACTACATATATTCATATTATTATTCCTCAAAATTATTCTCATCAAAAGCTATATCATCTGGGGTAGTCATTAAGAATACATCCCCGTCAAGTTCAACTACAATAAATGGTTCATAGTTTTCAATAAATACTTCTGTATCTTCTGAATAGGTATCTAATATTTCTCTAAGTTCTTTTACTTTCATAGTTAATTACTCCTATATTTCTATTATAACTCTAGTTAATTTTAATTTCAATATTATCTTTTAGATAATTTACAATACTTTACAATTATTATTTATGTATTCGGTTAATAATTCTATTCTATTCTTAACACATAACTTATCATATATATGTAGACAATGTGTTTTTAAAGTAGGTAAAGCTATATTTAATTCTTTGCTTATGTCTTCCAACCCTAATGGATTAGTTAATAATATTCTATAGATTTGTTTTTCTCTATCTGTTAATGTATGGAGTTGCATATACTATCCTTTAAACTGCCAATGTTCTGTCAAATATTCTTCATCATCATTAAATTTGCTTTCATTATATCTAGTATCTAATAGCTGATAGAATGGGAATATTAAATCATCACCTTTAATACAAGGTTTATAAATATCAGTAGTTAATCCGTCAGATACTTTTAAAGTATTACTTTCTTTATCGTATTCATAACTTGTTAATCCGTCTTTAACAATTCCATTTAATCTGATTGCTTTACAGGCTAGATTAAAAGCTGTTTGATTAGTACCAATATGTTTATTAATTTGTTTTCTACTATTCATATAGACCTCCAATATATTCTAACCCGAAACAGTCTTCCAAGTAGGATTGCAGAGCTATTAAAATCGTTTCCTCATTTACATAATGACATTCATAATCTTTACATTTATGATATTGTTTTAATATATATTCTACTTCTTTTAATAATTGCTTACCACTGAAATATATTATTCCTTTATCTGTAAAGCATAGCCATAAATAATAATTATCTTGCATTGTTATATCCTCCATTAAATATATTGTAATTGACATTCAGGAATATTATCTTTTAAAGTTTTTGCAAACTCATCTACTCTACAGATTTGGACATATGGATTATCGTCTTGTGTGCTATAACTCCAATCGCAACCGTTAATAATCATTCCATTACAATTTAAGTAGAAGATTGCATCTTCAATATACTCTATCCAATCGTAAACAATTTCTTCTCTTGCATTAGGACAATTATGACTTGCATTTCCTTGGTCGATTGCTCCGCCGTCCATATAATTTCTATCTTCATCTCTTTTGTTTGCAAATTTTAAAGCACTCATTAAGCTATCTGTAAAAGTATCATCCATATAGTAAGTGTGTTGAATATCGCTTGATGTTTGTACGCTACATAAATCCTTATAATCTGCAAGATTATATAACTTTAAACAAGGAATAATAAAATCAATATTATTATTATTAATCCCATTAGTAGCAATATAAAACATTGATAAAGTAATATTGCTATTCTCAAGTTTTTCAATAATATAGTTAATCATTGGAATATTTAGAGATGGCTCTCCGCCTGTCAATGTTAAGTCTAAACAGTCAATACCAGTTTTGTTTAACTGTTTAAATAACTCGTCAATATATTCTTTTTTCATATCTATATTTTGTGAACAACCCCTTAGACAATGGTCGCAATTAAGATTGCATTTTCTTGTTACTTCTATAACTAAGTTCATCTTGTATATTCCTTTTATTATCCTGGACACGTTTTAATCATTATATTACAATAACTTTATCAATTAAGTTTTTCCATATGTAAGCACTTGTTATTATCATTGTTATCTACTCCTCAATGCTAGATATGTATTTTTTATTTCTGGCGCATATTTATATTGTCTTGTAATTGTCTTCATTTTAACGTTTGGAAAAAGTTTGTTGATATAATATTTTACTACTTTTTGAGATACGTTTTTATCTGTTAAAAATTTTCTATATCTAGCGTTATAGCTTTTATATGGCTCAATCTTTATAAGGTCATATTTTTCTTTTGTACCGTTTAATCTTATGATATCAACGATTGAATATTGATAGTCAAAATAGTTAAGTAAAGTATTTAAGTATAACCAGTCATATGTTTTTCTGTTTTTGCATTCATTTATCATGTGTAAATCTTGTGGTTTTAATAGTTCATTTAATTTTAATAATCTCATAATTTATTCCTCCATATTATAAATGTACAAAATTAGGAACATAATCATTAAAACTTAAAGCGAATTGTGTTTTAATATATGGTTCAGCTTTCAAGTTCCATTCAGTGTAAGAAAAAATATTATTATCTTTTAAATATTTTGCTAGATTATTTAAAGATTTTTCTTTTGCTTCTTTTGTTGCGTGTGGAAATCTGCCAAGTGCTCCAGTTGCAAAAGATGTAACAGCAACAACAACACGTTTTTTATTTTGGTCTAATGCTACTAATTTGATATTGCTCCAATTATCAGTCAATGGATAACTTTCTATTTTAAAACTATCTAAATCTATTGCCATATCATTTACTCCATATTGTTTTATTCCTTATATTTATATTATACCACATAAAAATTATTTATAACATATATTAATTAATATATTTACAATTATTTACAATTAAAATAAAACCATTAGAAGAGAAAGAAAGAAGACTTTATTTTTTATTAAAGGAAGAGGAAGGAAGGAGTTTTTCTTTTCTTTTATATATTTTCTTTTCTTAAGTAGAAGGAAGGGGAAGAAATTAATTTTTTGTTAGCTATAAGAAAGAGATATAAAGGAAATAATAACTCTAATAGTATGAGTTATATAATAAGTGGAATAATTCTTTTTTATGTTACTTTTTTCTTATACCAATCTTCAATCTTCGATTTCCGATTTCCAAGATTTACGTTCTTCGAACTACAACCCAACTATTAAAATAATAGTTTCTTCTTTCTGAGCTTTATATGGCTTGAGGATTTCCTGAGAGAGTTCCTGAGAGAGTTCTAACATCATCCTTTCAGCTACAAGGGGTACCCTTTCCACCGTCGATTAGATACAAGCCCGACCTTTTTGATATCGGTAGTAACAACCTAGTATGTGCCACAAGAGATACCACCCCCTATTGTACAGTAGATAATTAAGCTATCAATATATGAGGTCCAAAATAAAAAAAAGAAATTAATCCTTTAACTTGTTAAAGAAATTATATTATACTAATATATACTTCGTATATACAAAGTCTTTCTTATATAAAGAAAAAACTTCTTAATGGTTTAATAAAGAAAAGATTATTGAATAAATATTGAATAATATTGGATATCGTAAGATATAATACTATTGTATGATGTAATTTATTAAGAAATGTTACATAATATAAATAGAGGAACAAATAATTTATTATTGGAGCGTCAGCTTATGGATAAAATAACACGTGGATATTGCCAACTAATAAAAAGAATAAACAGATTTACAGAACGAGATTTCTATAATCAACTTAAACGAACAGGAAAGAATAGAGATGATATAGATAAGATAAAGAATACTTGTTCTAAGCTACAAGAAGAAATAGATGAGAGTTTAAACTTCTATCTATACAAAGAAGATAGATGGTTACAGATGGATATATATAGTCGTAGTGGTTATGAAGGAAGTGTAAAAGGTGGTAATCTAAAACATATATATAACAAAATATGTAAGATATACTCAAAGCTATTATCTCTATTGAATTTGAAATAGATTAACTAACCAATAATATAACAAAATAAACAAAATATGTAATAATAATAATAGGAGGATATATGAAAAAGAGATTAGAAATATTTAATTCATTTGTTTGTAATGTTGATTTAGATAATGATATTTATTTTATGATAACAGACAGATACAATAGATTTAAGGTTGATGTTAATAACAATATCTGTATCGTAAATAGAAAAGGAATAAGAGTACCAATTTGGAGAATAGTTAGAAAATGCTTTAATAAAGATTTAACTTGTAGATATAAAGATGGTGATAATACAAACTTAAAAAGAAATAATTTAGAATTAATAAGAAAAACCTAACAATATTTCATATATCCTTCTAAGCTAACTAAGGTTGTAGGTAATCCTTAGACTTTTTTCTTTTTGGAATACAATATGTTAGATGATAAACAAATAAAATTTATAGACTATTATATACAAAGCTATGCTGTAGAGATGAGTGCTATCAAAGCTGGTTATCCTAAAGATGATGCTTTAAAGATTGGATTAGATTTATTATCTAACTCAACAATTAAAGAAACTATAGAAGAGAGAGAAAAGAACTTAAACCAGAACGCTCAATGCTTAAAGATGAATAAAGAAAAGCTACTAAGAACAATGTACTTTCTATATTCTCAAAGCGTTAAGGATAGACAAATAACCCAGGCAGTTAATATCCTGGAAAAGATTGCTACTTGGTCGGGTGTTAACCCAGATGAAGTACAACTTGACCCAGTACAACTAATCATTAACAATCTGGATGAAACAAAGATATAAAATCGTTTTCTAACGATTTGGGCGCCTTCGGCGCTATACTACCGAAAGATACTTTAATCGAGTAGGTAGTTTTGAATAATAGTAGATTAGAAGTAAAGGAAAAAATACTTTCCTAATTCAAAGGTGGTGAGATTTGATAGATGAGTTATGAAGTTAGTTTATTGCCAGCTCAAAGAGAATACTTTGAGATTAACCATAGTTATCCTATGGACATAGCCGTCTATCAATGACTTGGAGGTTACGGGTCGGGTAAGACCTGGAGCGGTAGTTTATTAGGAATTCTGCTTTGTTTAAGATATCCAGGAATAACTGGATTAGTTGGAGCAATTACATATACAGTTCTAAGAGATACAACATTGTCAACATACTTAGAACATTTAGATAAACTAGGAGTTAAATATAAATACTTAAAGAATGAAGATAAGATAGTATTTCAAAATAAAAGTGAAATTCTTTTCCGCCATCTTCAAGAGCCAAGTAAACTTAAATCTTTAAACCTAGGTTTCGTAGAGATAGAAGAAATGTCTGATGTACCACTAAGTACATTTGAGATGCTTCTTAGCCGTTTAAGACAAAAAGCTAAACCAGGATGGAAAGGATTTCGTCATAGACTATTCGGTCATACAAACCCTCAACAATCTAGAGGATGGATATACGAGAAGTTTAAAGTAAATCCTCAACCTGGATATAGACGTATCTTAGCTCCTACTACTCAAAACAAATATCTACCAGAAGGTTATATAGAGTTATTAAAAAACTCATATAATGAAGATTACTATAAGATAAACGTAGAAGGATTAGATTGTGATGATACAACTGGATTAGTTACTAAAGGATTTGATAAAGCTGTACAAGTAACAGATGCAATAACTTTAAATCCAAACTATCCAATCCATATAACCTGTGACTTTAACGTAGACCCTATGTGTTGGTATATATGTCAAGTATATGATGGTAATGTATATATCCTTCACGAACTTGTTAAAGAAAATACAACAACAGAGAATGCAGCACAATCAGTATCAGAACTCTTAGCTGGAGAAAAAGGCAGAGAGATTATAATCAACGGAGATGCTTCTGGAGATTATAAAACTACTAAAGGAGTAGATTATGTTTATCTACGAAATAACTTAACAAGAAATAAATTTGAAAATGTTAAGTTAAAAGTAATGGCTAAAAACCCTGGTATTGAATATAGGATATCTTGTTGGAATAATCTTATTAAAGGACCAGATAATGAACACCATATATTCATTCATCCTCAATGTCAATTTCTAATTTATAATATAGAGAACTTAGAGGTTGAGCCTGGAACAAGTAAACCTAAAAAGATAACAGCAAGTAAAATTAAATCAGACCCTAAAGCTAAATACTTAGGTCACCCAATAGATGCAGTAAGTTATTTAGTTTGTTTATATTTTCCAGTTAAAGCAATTCATCTTACTGATTTTAATAAACAAGTTGCAAATCAAAAGACTGATATCTTTGGTGGTAAATATGATAAACGATTAATGTAAGGAGATAACTCTTGACTATAAAGTTTATATGTAAACAATGTGGCAAAGAATATTATAAACCAGATTGTTTTAAAAATATAAAAACAAGTTTTTGTTGTAGAGAATGTCGAAATAGTTATAGTAGACATAAACATATAACTTTTAAACAAAATGAATTTATTATTAAAGATGGATATTGTTTGCTAAATAATTACTTTAAAATAGATATTGAAGATATGCAAAGAATTAAAGAACTTAATTGCTACATTTCTAAAATGAGTAACGGCTATGGATGTTTTATAAAAAATAAAAAACAAACTTATTTCCATAGATGGTTAGTAAATTGTCCATCAGATAAAGTAGTAGACCACTATAATAGAGATATTACAGATAATAGAAAACAAAATCTTAATATAGTTACTATGTCGCAAAATATGCAAAATAGAAAAATTCAATCCAATAATAAGACTGGATATGTTGGAATACATCAGACTAATAGCGGATATAGAGCCTATATAAAAGTAGGAGATAAACACTTTAAAAAACATTTCCCAACATTAGAAAAAGCAATTCAATGGAGAGAGAAGATGGAACAAGAATTAAATTTCTATAGAGGGGGTGTTTAAAATAGTTACATTTTACTATCAAAGCAATAAAAAGGTAACTTTAAATCCAGAGAAAAGACAAAGAATATGTACAGAGATAAATAACGAGTTCAAGCAATTCTATAAAGATTTATCAGAGCCTAAAGAAGAAGCTACCTCTATATTATCTGAATTATTTCCTGGTTATAGTAGTGACCAAGAAAAAATAAATAAGATACCTAGCTTATATGAACAATATAAAACATATACATCTGCTATACAGAGAGCTTGTTATCCTAGCTTAGAAGCTATACTAGATATTAAAGGATTAGATTTAAAGAGTAATAGCTTAGCAGCTACTTATAAAGCTAGTCTAATATATGATTGGTATAATATTAATATGTTAACAACTCTTGATAAATGTCAAGATGATTGGGCTATTAAAGGTGAAGCTGCTGCTTATATTTGTTGGAAAGAAGATATAGTACAAGTAGAAGATGAAATACCAGTACCAACTGTAGATTTAGAAACTGGATTACCTAGACTAGATATAGTAAAACAGAAAAGAGATATCTTAACTTTCAGAGCAGTAGATGCTAAAAGAATAGACCCACATAACTTATACTTTGATAAATCACAAGTAGATAATTGGCAACACTGTAGAAAGATATATAGAGATTTTATTTCTGTAGAAAATATATTTGCTAATACATCTTACAATCTTACTTCATCTGAAAAGAATGAATTAAAAGAATTAGTTTACAATCCAAGAAATAACAGAACATTAAACAATGGATATGAAAGTAAGATAAGTGAAGATACTAAAGTATACGGTAGTACAGTTGAAGTATTAGAATTTGAAGGTGACTTTATAGACCCAGTTACCTACGAGATAATTCCAAACGTTGAAGCAACTGTAGTAGCTGGTAAGTATCTAGCTAAGTTTGAAAAATCTAAGAAACCTTTAAGCTCTATAGTATGGGCAGCATATATGAAAAGACCAGATACAGGTCGTGGTCAATCTCCATTAAGAATACCAGAGATATTAAATACAGTACAGAATATGTGTGCTGATTTAACAATGGCATCTTGGAAATTGAATACATATCCAACATATATGGCTCCTAAAGGTATGTTACCAAGCTATATTGATTTACAACCAGGTCAAGTAGTAGAGTATGATGCAAGTGATTTATCAACACAAGCAGTACCTCAGAAGATGGATTTCTCTAGTGGATTAAGAGGATTTGATTTTTCTGATTTCTTCCAACGTAGAATGGAGAATGCAACTGGTATTAACCAATATATGCAAGGTGCTATGGATGGTTCTGTAAGAACAGCAAGTGAAGCATCTTATATACACTCTGGTGCTACAATGAGAATGTCTAGAGAAGCTCATTTGTTTAGTCATAACTTTATAGAACCTCTAGTTAAAACTTATGCAATATTTAAAAAGGTATTTGATACTCAAACAATTGAAGTACCAACAGGACCTAACCAATATGCAGAAGTAACAGAAGAAGTTAGAAATGGTAATTATTATTTTATAATAGGAGGAAGTCAATCAGCGGTAGAAAGAGAAGCTGAAACACAGAAATTATTTACAGTATTAGGACAGCCAGTATTTCAGTCTTTAGCTTCTGTACTTGACCCAGTAACATCTGCTACATTCTTTAAATGGATATTAAATAGAATGAATTTCCAAGACACTAATCAGATAATGGAAATGCTAGATATGAATGGTCAGCTAAGAAGATTAGCTCAACAGTTAGGTATTCAAGACCAAAACTTTGAAGGCTTTAGACAGGATATGATGCAAAGATTTGTACAACAATCTCCAACAATGGCTATGGAGATGTATAATGAGGCTAGACCTAATTTAGAACAACAATAGAAGGAGGATTTATTTAATGAATTTTGAAGAAGCTCAAAGAGTTGCAGAAAAGAAACGTACATCTAAAAAGCAACAAGAAAGTTTGAAGCGAGAAGCAGTCGAGAAAGAATTAAACGAATGCAAAGAATTTATTAAGACCAGACAGATATTTAAGGACTTAGTAAGTGGTAATGAAGAAAAGTTTAAGAAGTGTATTGATTATTACTTTTTAACACAATTAGTACCAGCAATCAACAGAAACGCTATGTGTAATGCAGATTACATTTCTGGTATGAGAGATGGTATGGAAATGTTTTTAGCTGTAGCAGCAGCTTATGATAATCGTATGAAAAGAATTACAGAACTTAAAGGAGAACTTAAATAATGTCAGAAGAAATTACAAACACACAACCAGTTAATACAAATCCTGTAGACAACAATGTTAATGTAGACCCTCAACCCGCACAACCGCAAGTTGAAGAAAATACTAACCCTGTAAGTGCTACTCAAAATACTACCGATGATGGGATGGTAGATAACCCAGTAGATAATCCAGTAGTTGAACAACAACCTACGGATGCTACTAATCTTCCAAACGCAGAAGAAGATGTTAATGCTCTTAAGAAGCAATTGGAAGAATACAGATTGCGAGATGAAGAAGTAAGACAACTTAGTGAAAGATTAGGAACTAATAAAGTACCTGATGTTCAAATCTTCGAAGCTCAAAGGAATTTAGATATCCTAGACAATCAAGCTCAACAAGCCTATATTACTTTATGCAATCAGTTCGGAGTTGATTATAGACCTGATAAGATTGAAGCATCTGCTAATGAACTTAAGGCTAAAGACCCACAGAAATTCTATGAGTTACAAAATAGAATTGAAAAGCTTGATAATCTAGTAACTCAAAAGCGTAATGAGGCTAATCAATTCATTAGGCAAAGAGAGTTAAACTTGGCATTAGCTAAACATCAACAAATATTAAATGCTAGCCCAATGTTACAACAGCAACTAAGTTCTTATTTGCGCTCTGCTAATATAGATAATCCAATGCAACAGATAGATATGTTTGTTGATATGGCACAAGCTATACAGCGTGAAGCATTTGAATATGGTAAGATATTTGCTCAACAGGAAAGTTTAAAACAACAACAAAATCCTAACAATGTATTGAATAATACAGTAATGGCAACTAATCAAAGCTATTCAGGACAAGCTCCTAAGATATTTACTAGAGCTGAAATTGCTAATATGTCGCAGTCTGAATTTGAGAAGTACGAAAAAGAAATCGACCAAGCAGTAAGAGAGGGTCGAATAAGATAGGAGTGAAACATTATGACAGCAATTAATCCAGTAAATGATTTTTCTAATTCAGGATTTATCCCAGAAATTTATGCTAAGAAGTTAGCAAGAGAAGTTAAAAAATATACCCAGTTCATTGAAAGAAACTGTAACAGAGAATGGGAAGGTAACCTATAATTTTGCCTTCCGACTAAAAACTCCGCTAAACGGGGAAGCCCTTCAATTAATGGGTAATCCCGTACCAAGCTATATAGGCGACTATATAGTACGGTCTAACGACTAGAGTTGAAACTCAATGAGTTAATAATTACTCCACGAATACGGGGGATTGGATGGTAATTAATCCAGTCAAGATATAGTCTGAACTAACAGGATGATAAACTGTTAGATGTATAGGATAAAGAGCCTATACGGTAACATAATGGAAATTAAAGCTTTTGGCGATAAAGTTAGAATTTCTCTACCTAACGCAGAAAATGTAACTGTAGCTATTACAGCAGATACAACTGATGTATGTCCCGTACCTGGTAAAGTAAGCCCTACTCAAAAAAATTTAGAGATTAACAACATTGCTACATTCTCTTTGAAGTTCTCTGATGTAGACCAAGTACAATCTCAATACAATCTATTAGATGGTTACTCTGCAATTGCTATGCAAAAACTTGGTGACTTAAAAGATAAACAAGTTATGGTAGCTTTGATTAAAGCAGTAACTAATACTGATAATATGATTGGTACAGCAGCAGCTCCACAAGCTGTAACTAAAGATGATATCTACGATTATTTAGTAGATGCTAGAGTTGCATTAACAAATGCTGGTGCATTAAACGGAAATGGCTTCTATTCATTCAAAGGTAACCAAGAAGAAATGGAGTTCTTAGCTCCTGTTTATACTTGTACTCCTAAAATCTTTGGTTTGATGTTGAAGTCAACTCAATTAACTCACCCAACAGCTAACGCTGACCAAGTAATCGAACGTGGTCAAAAATCTATGATGGCTGGTTTTGAAATCGACCAAGATACAGTATTAACTACAATCACATCTACTGATGTTACTGGTCTTAAAGCAGGTGCTCAAGTTGGTATCGCAGCTACTAAGATGGCTGTTACTTATGCTAACCAATATACTAAAGTAGAAAAACTTAGAGACCCTGATTGCTTCGCTGATATCGTAAGAGGTCTAGAGTTATATGGCTTTGCAGTAATTCACCCAGAATGTGCTGTAATTACTTACTTCACTTTAGATGCTGCAACTGAATAATGATTTCGCTATAGGGGAATAAAATCTCCTATAGCTCTTATCGTAACAAATTGGAGTTTATAAATGGCTGGTAAAACTTATTTTGATTTATGTAATGAAGTATTAACTGAACTATTCTATGAGAAGGCTAGTACCTTTGAAGAACTATCTGAATTAACAGAAGGTATAAAGGTTAAACAAGATTTAAATAGTGCATTAACTTTAATATGTAATAGTGAGAATAGTCCTTGGGCTTTTAGAGAATGCGAATACTTTTTATCCTTAGTGCCAGATGTTTATGAATATGAAGCTCCTAATGGATTTATAGATTATTTAAAATATCGAGATGTACCTATTGTTTTAGACTATGAAGAGGAACATAAATTCTTAGCCCCTGCTAAGGGTATGCCTACTTCTTATTGGATGGATGAGGGTGTAATTAAATTATATCCTATGCCAGATGAAAGTCAACTAGGTAGATTAATAAAAGTAAAATTCTATACAAATGATTTTGCTAAGAATGTTTGCGGAGTTTATAAACCTCTAATGGAATTAGAATGTGATGAGCCAATTATTCCAGCACATCATAGAGATATTCTTAAATGGAAAGTTTGTGCAGATTGGAGAGGTTCTCTTAATGATGCTAAAGCAGCTTTTTATGAAAAGAGATTTAGAAAAGCATATACTAATTTAGTATGTGACCAAAGATTAACTCTAGATAATAGAGCTGGTTTTAATATTATGCCTCCAGCTAATTCTGCTAACTCTGCTATCCTAAGAGCATTCTACAATCCAAGAACTAATAAATTAATTTAGGAGATATTAATGGGTGCTACTGTTAAATATTATAATCTAACAGGAGGACTTAATACTGTACAAGGTATAGGAACTATTAATCAATCCAATAAGCGTACAGAAAGTCCTGATATGAAAAACGTTGAGTATTATAAACTAGGTGGACTAAAGTCTATGGAAGGTAATACTCAATTTGCTAATACATTACCTAGTCAAATATCTTTAGGGTTTGAATATGTATATGGTAATAATAAATATATGGTTGTTACTACAGTAGATGGTAGTCTATATATTTATGATAAAATAACTAATACATTCAAAGAGATATTCAAGTTTAAGACTCCAACATCAAGACATTCAATATGTACATTTAATAATGGTATTGTTGTTTCAAATGGAATAGATGATTTATTATTCTATCAATATGGTAGACATAATTTATTATCAGGTACAGTTACTACATCTACAGAAAATAATAGTGTTACAGGTACTGGTACAGAATTTACAACTGAATTATCTGTAGGTGATTATATAGAAATTAATTCTGTTAAATATAAAGTAATTGGAATAACTAGCGATACAGAATTAAGAATAGAGCCTACACCAACAGAAGCGGTAAGTGATAGTAATTATTACCTATCTGATATATCAGAACTTAATGCTGTATATAAAAATTCAGATGACCCTAATATATCTAAGCCAGTAAGAGGATTAGCTTTACAATCTTATCAAGGTAGAATATTTGTAGGTGGTAATGATGGTATTCTATATTATTCAGAAGTTGGTTTAATCCACGGTTGGGATTTAAAATATGGAGCTGGAGCTATTCCTTCGTTCTATGATGATAACTCTGACTTTACAGCTTTTGGATTATGGGATAAATATTTAATCATTTGTAAAAGAGAACGTTCTTATATACTTGATGGGACAGATGCTGATACAACTAATTGGACTCTATCACCTTATTCAGATTTTACTTGTGATAGTCAACAATCTTGGTTAGTAGCTAATAACTCTTTCTTAGTATATACTAGAACTGGTGGTGGTATTTATCCATTACTACAAAGAACAATATATAATGCAAACTATCAAGGAAATGATTTATCTGTTAAGATAAGAGATAGTTTTGAATATGTAAACACAGCTAAGTTCGATTATATATTTCCTGTCTATGCTCCTAAGAAAAAGTATATAATGTTTTATATACCAATGCTAATGGGAGTAGGAAGTAACTATTGTTTTATATTTGATATACAAAGTAAGACTTGGTTATTAAGAGTTGTACCACAAGATGTAACAGTTGCGTTTAGATATAATAACGAAATATATATAGGAACATCTGACGGTAAAGTATTAAAAGAATTTTCATCTCTAACATTTGATGGACAACCTATTGAATGGTATTGGAAATCACCTTGGTTCTCTTATGGAGAAGGTAGCAATCATTTATCTACTAGAGAATTTAGAATTAATATAGCAGAAGAAAGTACAAACAGATTTCATATAAGAAATCGTAGAGATGGTAAAGATGCTTATAATACAAGAGCTGTATCAAATAACCTTGATAGCTTTATAGGTTTAGTATGGGATGTAGACAATGAAGAAAATAGTTTAACCGATACTACTTGGGATAATGATAGTTGGGTAACAACTTCACATATTGTCAAAAGATTTCCGTTACCTAAACAATATTTTCAAACTACTCAAATAGAGTTCTATGGGAACGCAGTAGATGAAGGTATGAGTATTTATGGATTTGAAATAGATGGAATACAATTGGAGGAAGTACCTTGGAACTAGAGAAGTATAATATATTACAAGTTGAATGGACACCAGCATATAATAAAGAAATTACAGAAATATATAGAATGTTAAAAGACCAAGAAAGAAAAATATTTGATTTATCTTGGTATGATATGGGTGGAGATATATTAAATTATCTAGAAGGTATGATAAAGAAAAGTGCTGTATTTATTGTATCTAAAGATGATGATATATGTGCATTCTTTATCTTAGAAAATCCTAGAATGTTTAAAGATATTATAATCCGTACAGATGTTCATACAGCAGTACGAAAGAAATACTGGGGTAAACAATCTAGAGATATAATGAACTTGTTTAAGTCTTATCTATTAACTAACTATAAAATTAAAAAACTAATAGCAAGTGTTCCTCAATGTGGTTATGGAGTTATTAAACTTCTTAAAGATATAGGATTTAAACACGAAGGTACAATTAAACAAGCTCTATTATTCAAAGATAAAAATGATATACCTAAATTTTATGATGAATTAATTTACAGTTTTACAAATGAGGATTTATAAATATGTCTAAGACAGTAGAACGACCAATGTATGAGGAGTTAGCTGATACTCCTTGGATAACTAGAAATAGAGAACTAAACGAAAGTTCTTATAATAATTTATTAAATGCTCTTGATAATCTAAATAGATTTACAGATAGAGATTTAAACCAATACCAAACTGTAGCAGACCAATATACACAATCAATGTGGAATGATTTGAATAGAGGTTATCAGCAAGCAGTTAATAATAATATAGCTAGAGAGCAAAATAGATTAGGAACTACTGGAGCATCATCTGGTCTATATAATACAAATACTTTACAAAATAATTACAACGACCAAGCTGCTAGATTAGCAAGTCAAACAGCATCACAATATCAAAACTTAATTAACAATGAATACAATAGAAGATTATCTAATACTAACCTTTACAACAGTTTGTTCAATACTTCTGGTAATACTACTCAAGCTAATGATATAGCTAATTGGCAAATCAGAAATACTAACAAAGATAGACAATGGCTTAATGATGTAGATAAAAATAATAATACTGGATGGAACTGGTTTGCTAATGTTAATAAAGGTGCATTAGAAGGATTTAGTGAAGGTATGAAAAGTGGCAATATTTGGGGAGGAGTTGCAGGTGCTATAGCTGGTGGAGTTGGAAATTCTGGTACAAATCAAAATACTGGTAATAGTTCGGTAAATTCAAACAGTTCATTATTCTCTAATATAGGTTCTTTAGGTAATCAATTATCTAACTGGTGGAACACTAGAAATGTAAATGGTACAGATTATAATTCCTTTATGAATAATAATAATTATCTAGGTTCTAGTGGTATAGGTAGTTATGGTTTAAGTACAAGTGATTTACAAGATATACTACCTAATGGTGGTAGATTTTCTTGGCAAAGATAAGGATTAATATTAATGGACTATAATCAATTTTTAAAATTCATATTAGACCCAAATGTAAAAGCTGCTGACAAAGATAGATTATTTGCTAAATATCCAGATTTCGCTAATCAATATCTTAGAAAGCAATTAAAAGTAGAAGGCAAAAAACCTGGTACTGGAGTTTATAATGAAACTACTAAAAGGGTAGAACAATTTAAGAAAGCTATTGATAATAAAGCTAATGAAGCTAAAAAGGTTTTAACAAACAAAGCTAGTCAAGCTAAACAAGTAATTAGTAATAATGTTAAAGCCGTAAAAGGTACTGTAAATAATCTAACTAAGAATGCAGTATCAATGGAGCAAGCTCTGGCTAGAGAAGGATTAAAAAAGACAACACAGACTGGAGCAAAAGCAGCAGCAAGTGCTGGAGCTAAAGCTGGTATTAAAGGTGCATTAGGTTCTATAGCCGGTCCAGTAGTATCTGGAGCATTAGCATTACCTACAACAATAAAAGGATTAACAGATGAAAATGCTACTCCATTAAGCCAAGCTTATGATTTATTAGGTTTAGGTTCTGCAATTGGAATAGGTGCTGCTCCTGGATTATATAAGATACCTGCGTTTATGGGTTCTGTATTATTTCCTATGGCTTCTAATGTTATGAGAAATGATAACGGAGAAGGTACACCTGATATAAAGAACAACAGTCTTAAACCATTAACTCCAGAAGAAAGACAACGTATTACAAATAATGCAGATGCTACACTTCTTCAAGCTCAACAACAATCTAATGAAATGCAGGATGCTATAGATTGGTACGATAACTATAATAATCGTATGCAGAATAATTTAGATAACGCAGTTAATAATACATTAAATCTAAGACCACCAGCACAGTCATTAACACCTGTTAATAGACAAGGTAATATAAATTATCCTGTAACTAATTTACCACCTATTAACGGGCAATCTAACGTTTCTAATAATAACTCAAATAATATGGTAACTAATAATATGAATAATACTACAAACAATTCTCAATTTAATAATAATGCTAATAATCTATTAAATAATATTCAAGCATTATCATCTTATGTAAAAGGAGTCCAACAAGGTAATCAACTTCCAAACTTGGGAGTAACTCCAGAAGAATTAACAGCTTATCAGAAAGCATTAGAAGTTTATGGAAATAATGTTAGCCAAGCTAACAAAGATATTGAAGCATATAAGCAAGCTTTACTTCGTGACCAAAATGTAAACAGTATGATAAGGATGATGGGTAGTGCTGGTAATGTAATATCAAATCTACAACCTAAACAGAATATGTATACGTTTAATCAAAAAGGTGATTTTGTTGGAATAGGTGCTCCTGATGCTACTAACTATAATGATGCTGTAGATAGAGCTATTAAGACTCCTGGAATGAGTGATAGGATTAGACAGCAATATGAATTAAATGAAATGATGCGAAAGAATGAAGCTGAAAATACTACAAGATTTGCAGACCTATTAGCTAATGCTAGATTAAGTAATGAAACTGGTTTACCTATTCAAGTAGTTAAATCTATGAATGCTGATAACTATCTAGATTATATTCAGCCAATCCAAGATAGAAATACAAAAGCTCAAGAAATAGCACTTACTGGTGTAAACAATTTAATTCAAGATGCTCAACAGCAAGATGCAGATTTAGCTAAAGCTATGGCAATAGCAAATAGTAATTATACTATTGAACAATTAAAACAATTAAATGAAAATCAAAGAGCAGTATTAGAAGCTAACCTTAAAGCTCAAATGAATGCTTTAGATAATACTACAAAGATTAAAGCTATGCAATTAGCTGGATACAATGCACAAGAATTAGAGAAACTAAGACAACAAGACCCTAATGCTTATCTAAGAGCTCAAGGTCAAATATTACAAGCAGCTGCTTTATATGGTGGACAAGTTGGTGCCCTAGGTCAAAATATGTTATTTAATATATTCAATAGTATGAATGGTACTAATAATCAACCAGTATCACAATCTGATGCAGTTAATAATTATATGCAAAACGTATTTAAGTAAGGATTAATAAATGGTTAATAAAAGAGAACAAGCTATATCTGGTGCTTTAGAAATGGGCGCTAGTGTAGAACAAATTAATAACGGTTTAATTAATGCTGGACAAAAACCTTTATCAGAATACGAAACAACACTAATCAACAGAGATAGATATGGTCAGAACTTATTAGAAAGATTTGCTTCTGGTGCTAAAGACTTTGGTTCTGGTCTATCTTCTCTTGGTGGTGCTGTATTCCAATATAGAGATAATCCTATATTTAGAAACTATATAAATAAACAAGCTGGTAATTATCTTAAAGATGTAGTAACTGGTAATACAAATCCTTATGAAGATTTTGCCAATTTAGTTTTATCTCCCTATGGAACTAATGTAAAAGACTTAGCTTCTAATCCAGTACAAGGAATAAAAGATATAGCATATAATGCAGCAGCAGACCCATTTAATGCTGTGTTGGATATAACGACAATAACTCCTAAAGGTGCTGTAGCTAATATAGCTTCTAAATTGGATATACCAGTTGTCAATGATATACGTAGAGTTATACTTCCTACTGAAAGAGAAAAACAAGTTAACAATCTAATTAATCTATCTTCTACTTCAACAGCTAAGGATAGAATAAATATATCTAAAGAATTAGAAAACATAGCATTAGATACAAATGTTAATCAAGCTGTTAAAAATTTAACACTTGGTACTATAACTCCTGAAAGCAAAGAAGCTACTTCTAGATTAAAAGCATTTGCAGAAAAAGCAAATAAAGAAATGGTAGATTTAGGAGTAGACCCTACGGAAGCTAAGAAAGTAGCAGTAGGTCAATTTGTTTTAGAAAACCTAGACCCTAGACGTGATAAACAAATCTATCTACAAAATGTACAGAAAGCTATAGATAATCCTACAGTAGATAACCTTAAAGCTATAGGACTAGATAAAGCTAGTGATTTAACTAAACTAGTTGAAGATGGTTCTAAAGCATTTGATGAAGGTAGAATATTTCCTATTACTCAACGTGGTATAGTTGGAGGATACAATCAATCATTAGTAGATTTAACAGATGTAGGTAAAGGATTATCAACTCAAAGAACTTATGGTTATGCTACTACTGATAAGGTTGCTTCTTACTTAGATAAATCTTATGGACAATTATTTAAAGAAATTGAAACAGCTAAGTTAGCTCAAAACAATATAGAAGAATTAGCTAGTAAGTTTGGTCGTGGTATAACACCTGATGAAGTAAATAAGATAGCTAAGAGTGAAGTTATCATATCTCCTACAGAATTTAAAGATGGAGTTAAAACTTTATTTAATACTGGTAAGCAATCAGAACTAGGAACATATACTAAAGAGTTTGCTAAAGGTGCTAGTAAATCTAGTTTAAGTAAATATGCTAATGATTTATATGTTGTTAACAAAAATGATTTAAGAGCCTTAGCAAATGCTACAGCTAGATATGATGTATCTACTCCTACTGGTAAAATAATACAAGCTGCTAGACCTATTATGGGAGCATTTAAAGGTTCTGTATTAGCCAAAGTACCTTATGTAACTGGTAACAGAATAGGTAACTTATCATTAGGTGCTATTGGTGGAGCTGATTATTTAACAGCTTTAAAACCAGGTAATATAGAAAAATATATACCAGACTATTTAAAATTCTCAACTTCATTCCACGGTTTAAATCCTGGATTTGAAAGTTCAAATATTGTAAATACATATAAAGATACAACAAGAAACTTAAAGAGAGGATTTCAAGAATTAACAGATAGTAATTTATCGCCAAGTGAAAGAATAGCTGGTGCTGGTACAATGATTAAAGCAGCACAAGATTATGCGGTAAGACCTTTATTCCAATCTGAAAGTACATTAGAATTAATTGATAGAGCTGCTGTATATTTTAATGAAGCTAAGAAATATGCTAGACAAACTAATACTACTATGGAAGAAGTATTAGATAAAGCATTAACAGATAAAGAACTACAAAGAAAACTAATTGGAAATGTAAATAATATATTGGGTGATTATATTGGTAGAAACAATTATATTAATCCTAATGCTTATGAATTAATGTCTTTAGCATTTCCTTTCCATAAAGTAGTTACTACATCTAAAGATGTTTTAATAAATCAACTTAGAGATAACCCGTTAAAGGTTCAAGCATTTGCTAGAATACCAAGTAGATATGGTAATCAATTAGAAGCTATGGATGAAGAAATAGGAGGACAACCTAGAGACAATGATATAAGAGGTGGTCTTGTTATTAATCCAACATATACTAAGAGTGAGCCAGCATTGAAAGTATTTAATGACTATAATCCTTTGATAGCTCCTTTTGAAACTTTACAATCTATTATAGGTCCAGAAGTTAGACAAGGGGAAGGAACTGGATTAGCTGGTGCTATGAACTTAATAGGTGGTAACTTAAATCCTATAGGTGGTATATTTAATATAATGAAAGGATTAGACCAATATGGTAATCCTGTAGTTGGACCTAATACTTATACAGTAGGTAACAAAGTTATTACATTAGATAATAATGGTAATAGACTAGAACAACCATCACCTGATGTACTTGGAGCTATGGCTGGATATATAGGAAGAAACTTCTTACCAGCAGCAACTTTCTATAACCAAACAATAGGGCCAGTAATAGGTCAATTATCTGGTAAAGGTTTTTATCAACCAACTAACAGAGCATTGTTTGGAAGTATAGGACCTGATACTAATATACCATTACTAATAGAAGGTAATACTAATAAAGCTCCTATTAAAACATTAAGAGATTTGACTAGACAACAACTTGGATTTAAAACTAGAGATGTTTACTATCCATATAATCCTAGATTAAATACTTATGATTTAGAAAGTGCTCTAAGAAAAAGAAGTAGAACAGAAATGTTATTAAGAAATAGAGGTTATTAATATGGTTTGGATAATTCCTAATACATTTGTAGCTGGTACAAAAGCTAAAGCTAATGAAGTTAATGAAAACTTTACAAGTGCTAAACAGTTTATGGATAACCTAGAAACTGAACAGGCAACTAACACAGCAGATATCTTACAACTTGAACAGAATAAAGCAGACCTTAACGGCAGCTTTGAACAAAGATTTCAAGTAGCTGATGCAACTAATTCCTTTGATGCTATCAACAAACAAACATTACTTAACTTAGTTAAGAATACGCAAGAAGTTATTAAGGGATTTGTTTTAAGTAAATTTAATGATACTACAGTATCTGCAACAGCAGGAAGTTGCTACGACAGTACATTTGAATATATGATTACAAGTACAACTTCTTTATCTAAGACACAAGAAAATTTAGGTAATGATGCTAAATATTATGTATATGTTTGTGCTGATAAAGATACTGGTAACTGTGAATTAGTTATATCATTAAGTAATACAACTCCTGAATTACCTAGTGGATTTGAATACTATCGACAGTTAGGATATTTTACTACTGATGATGAAGGCAAGATAAATAGAGTAATATCTAATGAATTATATAATTTTACGAATGTAGTTATGTTACCTGATTATTCTAAAGCTTCATCCAGAAGTGCTGGTACTACTTATACTGTTACAGAGTCTGGATGGATTAGTTGTAGCTTACAGATAAATCCTAACGGTAGTGTAACTAGAGGAGTTAGTTTTAGTATTAATAATAAAGTACTTATGAATTGCTATCCTTGGAAATATAATGATAGTAACTCAATATATATACCAGTATCTATAGGTGATACTTATGTATTATCAGGTGATACTGGAAATATAACTAATCTTTTTTATTATTTTATACCTTTTAAAAATATAGGAGCTTAATATATGGTTTGCAATAGTGATAGATTAGTATTAGAAATAAATCAAGGATGTCCTAGAGGATTTGGTTTTACTATTAATCAGAAAGTATATAATCAAGAAGATGATACATATACTAAAGAACCTGTAGATTTAACTGGACTTACTATTAATGTTCAAATTAAACGTGCACCTTATGTTACTTTACCAGCTTTAATAGAAAAGAATATAACAGAGGTAGAGGACTTAACACAAGGAGTTATAACAGAACCTACTAATGGTAAGTTTACATTACAAATAACAGAAGATGATAGTGTTAAACTAAATCCTGGAGAGTATGCTTTAGTAATTAATATGGTCGACAAAGATACTCTAACCCATCTAAGTAGTGATGGAAATAATTATGCAATATATAGAGTATGCTATCAATAAGGAGTAAAGAATATGCCATTAAATAATGATAATAATGATAAAAGTTGCAAATGTACAACACCAGAATATGAACTAATTCTTAATGAACAAGGTCCTCAAGGTAGACAGGGTGAAAAAGGAGAAGCTGGTTTTACTCCTATTATATCTGTTAAAGATAATACAGCTAGTAACTATACTTTAAATATTCTTACACAGGATGGACAAATAACTACACCTAACCTAAAAGCTAACCTACCAGCAGGAGGAGCAACAGGACAAGTTCTAACTAAGAATAGTGGAGAACAAGATGATTGCTCTTGGCAAAACCTACCAGCTTCTACAATAGAAACAGAAGGTATAGCTAGATTAGCTACAGAAGCAGACTTTGAAGCTACAGAAGATGCAGAAGCAAGTGATAACACTATAGTAACACCAGCATTATTTAACAATGAATTAGTTAAACAAACTTCTAAATTTGTAACTACTAATACTCAACAACCCATCAATGCTTCTAAAACTTTTTGGAATGGATTAAGTGTATATAATAATTTAGCAATACCATATAACAGTTCTAGTCAAAATGGTAAAATTGTAACTAATGCTAGTATAAATGATGTAAGAATACCAATAGTTGAACCTTATGATTGTAATGGTTCTTTTAGAATTGGTGCAGTAAAAGAAGAAGCTCTTAAAAATATACAAAATGGTTTTGATATAAATAATAATATATTCGACGGACTACAAGGTGTTACTTATTATGAACAAGGACAAAAGGGTAAACTAGTAGCAGATTTTAATCTAGATGAATATATTAAACCTGGTAATAATATAACTATTGATAAGACATCTACTGGTATTACTATCAATTCTACTGGTGGTGGTAATATAACTTCTATAGATGAAGAAAACTTTTCAAGTGTAGCCCCAACTGGTAATTTAAAATATTGGAC
>ENA-OOYA01000001-OOYA01000001.1-human-gut-metagenome-genome-assembly--contig:-NODE-1-length-121188-cov-3.077535_pt1 | contig 121188 bp, 101 predicted proteins | sample MGYA00241695_ERZ501361 | MGnify/ENA primary metagenome ERZ501361 (study PRJEB25962, sample SAMEA2042839) | human gut metagenome | biome: human gut; feature: human-associated habitat; material: faeces... | reverse complement strand
AGTTTTTTAATTTGCCGCACGTTTTTTATCAAGCCGTGAAATTTTACCGCATGGGCTTGCACTCCCGTTCAGCTGTATTTTAAACGTTGTTTACCGTAACGGTATGTTTTCATATTAACATTAACAGAATGTATAAAAAAGTCAACAAAAAAGCAGACGATATGTGTCGATTTTTGGTTACAGTACTTTTATTCGCTGCCGGAGACGATATTTAACCTTAAATAAATATCACCAAAAAATCGGCCGCGATTTTTCACGGTGCGTTTTGTATTAAGAGTGAGCTGCACGGCAATAATCCTAATGACAATAGTTATAGGAGAGAGCGCCATGCAGTACAGCAAGGTTGAGATTTGCGGTGTCGATACCTCTAAGCTCAGGGTCCTTAAGGAAAAGGAAAAGCTTGAGCTTCTCAAGAAAATCAAGGAAGGTGATAAGTCTGCGCGCGAAAAACTGATAAACGGCAATTTGCGCCTTGTGTTAAGTGTGATACAGCGTTTTACAAACCGCGGAGAAAACCTTGACGACCTTTTTCAGGTCGGCGTAATAGGTCTTATAAAGGCGATTGATAACTTCGACGTGTCGTTAAAAGTACGCTTTTCCACTTATGCGGTACCCATGATCATCGGTGAAATACGGCGATACCTCAGGGACAACAACACGGTGCGCGTCAGCCGCTCTGTAAGAGATACGGCATACCACGCCCTCGGGGCAAAAGAAAAATTACAGGCAAAGCTCGGCAGAGACCCGACGGTTGACGAAATAGCAAAAGAGCTTGGCACGAGCCGTTCGGACGTAGTATTGGCACTTGAGGCGATAGTGGAGCCGGTTTCGCTCTTTGAGCCTGTATACTCTGACGGCGGAGACACCATATATGTTATGGATCAGGTCGGAGGAAGTGAGACGGATACCGATTGGCTTGACGAAATATCCATTAAGGAGAGCATAAAGGAATTGTCACCGCGCGAAAAAAAGATACTGGCACTTAGATTTATGCAGGGGAAAACGCAAATGGAGGTGGCGTCTGAAATCGGTATTTCACAGGCGCAGGTATCAAGGCTTGAGAAGGGGGCTATCAGGAAAATCAAAGAATAGTGTTATTTTTTCGCCCTTTGCGTCATACGTATTTACGGCGGAGGTGTTTTTATGGTTTGCAGTGTGCAGGATTTAAGAGAACGTGAAATTATAAATTTAAAGGACGGCGCAAGGCTCGGCTCTGTCTGTGACGTTGAGATTGATACCCTGAGCGGCTCAATCGTTTCAATAGTCATATACGGCAAGGGCAGATTTCCGTTTAAGAGCGGCAAGCCGAAGGACATCAAAATAAAATGGGACGAAATTGAGGTCATAGGCGACGACACCATACTTGTAAATTTTGACTGTCCTGAAGAGCTTATGCCGCAAAAGCCGAAAAATCCCATAGATACGCTTTTCAGACTTTGAATTTGAGGGGATATTATCATATAACGCAAAAGGGACTGTAATTGCTTTATGCTTTACAGTCCCTTTTGTGTTTGAATATGGGTTATTATTTTGTTGTTGCACGGTGCTCTTTAAGTATTTCCGCAAGGCACAAAAGGCTCTCTGCAATAATGCCGGCCGCTATACCCGATGCGGCGGAGTACACTTTAAAGACAAGCATAATGATTGCCGTCAAAAGTGATACCGCGCAAACGAGCCGACATATTCTGCGATAAGCCGTTAGTCTGCTGTCCTCATATCCTGTTCCTGTCGGAGCAAGAATAAAAAGAACTACAGTACCGGCTGCCGCCGCAAGCAGCATGAAAAAAGAAGCCTTTTGTACGGCGGTCATTTTTACCGCAATTATGAACGCCGTTATTATTGCGAGAGACGTTATCTGGCATTTTAGTTCCGTATCCATGTGAAAGCCTCCGCCGAAAAGACGCAGCAAAAGAAAGGATATAAAAAATGCGAGCGCTCCCGGTAAAATCCTTAAGACCGTGCCGAGAATGACCGAAACAAGCAAAAATTCTATTATATTGAGCAGCCAAAAGATGCCGTATCCGCAGACATCGACATCCTCGGCCTCAATAATTTTTTTGCTTTTCAGCCATTTTGCGATCTGTTCCGATAAAGAACCGATCATTTACCGAGCTTTGAGAATTTCTCAAGACCTTCGGGCTTTTTCGGCTGATACATAAATGTGGTAGCCGCCGAATTGGCACTGCCCTTAACCGATGCCGTGATGAGAGCTTTGGCGAAGCTCTTCATGGTTTTTCCTGTCTTTTTCATTTGGTACTTCCTCCCTGTGTTTTTTTTGGATTGAGGTGTTGACCCTCTTTCCAAACACGATTATATGTGCTATAATAACACAAGTCAATGCAAATTGCTAAAGTGTTAAATCGTTGAAACTAAAATGCTTAAAATTAAAGTGAAAGGGTAAATTACACTAAAAAGAGGGGACAAACGATGAATATTGACTACAAAGCGGCGGGAAAAATGATGGGCTCTTATCGCAGAAAGGAGAAAATCAGCCAAAAAGAACTTGCTAAAGCTGTGGGGATAAGTAACAACTATTTATCTAATATCGAAAACGGGTATACCATACCGAGCTTGGAAACCTTTACGGAGCTAAGTGTTACATTGGGCAAAACGCCCGACTTTTTCCTGCTCGGACACATCAGAGAAGATATTGTCGGAAATATCGAAGATTCTCTAAAGCTTTGCTCAAAGGAAAGGCTAAACCTTATCTATAAGATTGTCGAACTTCTTAAAGATTGAAATTACTCGGATTATGTAATATAATACAATATCGGTAAAGGCAAAGCGATATGCCTTATTTTTTATTCGGAGGGGGAGCTAAATGAATATTGCAATATGCGACGACGAGCAGATTTATGCGGACGAGATAAAAAAGCACGTCGAATGTTATTTTACGCGCAGAGAGGTTCCGCACAAAATATATGTGTTCACCGACGGGCAAGCGGCTGCTCGGAGCGAAGTGAAATTTGACATTGCCTTTCTTGATATAGAGATAGGGTCTGTCAGCGGGCTCGATGTTGGAAAGGCGATGCGAAAAAACAATCCGAACATCGTTTTTATAGTTGTTACGGCGTTTTCAAAGTATCTCGATGACGCGTTGGATTTAAAGGTTCTGCGATTTCTCGAAAAGCCGATAAACAGCGAAAGGCTATATGCCGGTATAGACCGCGCCATAGACACTTTAAATGATACCACGGTAGGCTTTTACCTGCGTGACGGCGATATGGACTATAAAAAGATACTGCTTTGCGACCTTATTATGATAGAAACGGACAGGCGCAGAACAAAGGTCTATACCGATGCGGAAGTTTTCCGCACAAAGAAAACGCTTTCCGAGTGGCAAAGAGAGCTGACCGAGCCGTTCTTTATGATGCCGCATAACAGCTTTATCATAAATATGAATAAAATAGTAAAATTCTCGAGAACGGAAATCGAACTTGAGGGCGGCAAAAAGCATTATACCGTGTCGGTGGCACCCAAGCGTCAGGCGGAGACAAAGCGTATACTTATGAGCTATTTTGAAAGCAGGCGATGAACTATGCTCGGCGAGGTAACAACCGTATATGTTTTTCTGATAGAGCTCGGTTCTCTTCTTTTGTATTGCTACCGAGTGTTCGGAGTAAGACGTCGGATACCATCGACGCTGCTTGTGGGCATAGCCTGTTTTGCCGTTTATTATGCCGTAAATAAGCTTGCCGATAACAATGTGGCGGTAAATATTATCTTTGGCTTCTTGGTAAATTACGTGATATTGAAGCTCGGCTTCAAGGTAAATGTCAAGTCGGCGGTTTTTCACAGCGTCTTGCTTGCCGGCGTACTTACGGCGACGGAATTTATAGGTATACTGTTGATTTCGGGCTTCTTCGGCATAAATATAGCCGATTACAGGTCAAACGATGTGCTGTATGCCATGGCGGCGGTAATCGCCAAAACATTGTACCTTATTTCCTGCCTTGTGATTTCCAATTTCACCTCGCGCGAAAAACAGCATATAGACCACGGCCATTCCTGGTATCTGTTGATTTCTCCTTTTTCAAGTGTGTATATCATAGTTCTTATAGCGAAATTGTCACTGCTCGTTGACATAAGCGGCACTCTTGCTTATGCCTGTATAGGCGGCAGTGTTTTGCTCTTCATATCTGATATAATGGTATTTGCGGTATACGAAAATATGCAGCGCAAATCCGAAGAAATAATGAAGGTCAATATGGAACGCCAGAGAGAGGATATAAACAGAGATTATTACGCCGTGCTTGACAAGCAAAATGAGAATATGCATATTATGGTTCACGATATAAAGAATCATCTCGGCGTAATAGAGAGCATAGCGGATAATGACAAGGTTACGGCTTATATAGGTGAGCTTTGCAGTAATATCGGTAAATACTACGCGGTATCGCAGCTTACCGGAAATAAGATGCTTGATATTATCATAGGCAAATATACGGCTCTTTGCAGTAAAAACGGCCTCGATTTTAATGCCAAGGCTTTAACCTCGAATCTGTCCTTTGTGCATGACAGCGATATTTCGGCAATGGTGGGCAATCTGCTCGACAACGCTTTTGAGGCGGCGAAGCAAGCAGAAAACGGTAAAATTGAGTTTTCTCTTTATACCATTGACGGTAAGAGCTGCGTGGTCAGCGTCATAAATACAGCCTTGACAGCACCAAAATGCGAAAACGAAACTCTTGTGAGCGCCAAGCCGGACGCACAGTCTCACGGATACGGAATAAAAAGTATTAAAAAGACAGCTGAGAAATACGGCGGCAGCTATTCGTGGTTCTATGATGATAAAAACAGGGAATTTCACGCTATGGTTATGCTCCCGATACCGTCTGCAAGCTGTTAAAGTAATCAGCTTTACACATTGTTTTGACTGAAATGACTTAAAACTCCGATAGGCACTCGGGTGCCGGTCGGAGTTTTTTGCTTTAATGACGCAATACTTGACGCTGTTTATTTTGACATAAAACAACGCTATTGGTATTTATTTGCCTAAAAAGTACGCTTCTGTTCATATTCCGTTCACAAATAGACTGTATTATATTTATCAACAATTGTCTATAAAGGGGAATAACTTATGGAGAAAAAGAGGCTCGACAAGAAAAAAATAAAAAACGCAAATCAAAATTTCAAAAAGAATTTTTTTGAAACAGATGACGATAATCATCTCAGCGGCTATGAGGTTTTCTATATCTTTATGATATGTAATGTTATAGGCTACTGTGTGGAGATGGTGTTTTGCTATCTGAAGCACGGATATTGGGAGAGTCGCCAATCTCTTATCTACGGGCCCTTCGGCCTTGCCTACGGTCTCGGAGGCGTGCTTTTGAGTTATCTTCTGTTTAAGGATACAAAAAAGGCTTGGTGGAAAGTATTTATCAAGTCATATATTTGGGGCACCGTTGCCGAATACATCTGTTCCCTTGGCGAAGAGCTGGTGTTTGGTCACGTATCTTGGGATTACAGCAAAATGCCGCTTAATATCAATGGCAGAGTTTGCGCTCTTTATTCGGTGTTCTGGGGGATTATGGGTCTTGTATGGGTTAAACTCATATATCCGCTGTTTATGAAGCTGATACATAAAATACCGCTTAAAATAGGTAAGGTGCTTTTCTGGATAATGTTTATTCTTATTCTTATAGATATTATTCTGTCCTGTGAAGCCGTATCTCGCAGAAATGCTCGTGACAAGGGAGTGGCGCCGCAAAATCGTTTTGAGCAGTTTATGGATAAGCACTATACGGATGAATTTCTCGACAAGGTTTACGCAAATGCCGTTGCAACGTCATGATGATGCCGCGAAGCAAGCACGGTTGCCGATACCCCATTTGCTGCATAGTATATACTGTGCAGCCCGATATTAAGTCTTGAGCAAACGGCGGCGAGATGCGCACTCCGGAGTCATCGCGCGGCATTGTACTCCGGCTTTTCGGAGAGAGCAATTAAATATAGCTTACACAAACGCCGAAGTGACGGCTGAGCGTTCCTTTTGAACGTATACCGTCTCTTCGGCAATTTTCATATTCCGCAGCGGCAATATATGTAAAGCAATATACATTTACACATCATTGTTCGTTATATTTAACAAATAAGGATATTTTGTTTTTTACGTGAATTTAACATTATATTGTGGTACTCTTTATATTTTTATGTTAAAATTAGATAAATTTATGATTGGGAGGAAGACAATGGAAAACAAGATGCTTGATGACCCTAACAGGAAATACGTTCCTAAAAAAGAATTTATAACATATTCCGTATCAGCACTCGGGCAGGGCATGATATATGCGATAATGTCGTCGTATATATCCGATTTCTACTTGAATGTGCTTCGAGTAACACCTATATTCGTATTGCTTTTAATGTTTTTGGCAAGAATATGGGACGCAATCAATGACCCTCTTATGGGTATGATAATGGACGCCCACGAGCCGAAGCACGGCAAAATGCTGACGTATATTATCGCAACGCCTATTCCGATAGCTTTGCTTACGCTCTCGCTGTTTTACGCTCCCGATATTTCAATGACCGCAAAGATGATATATGCGTCGGTTACGTATGTTTTATGGGGAATGATATACACAATGTCCGATGTCCCGTTCTGGAGCCTCCCGAACGCGATGACTCCGAATCCTTCGGAGCGCGGCAGTATACTGTCAATAGCGAGAACGACCAACGGTATAGGTTCGGCCGTACCCATGGCTATATTTATGATACTCGGCTTTGTACTTCCGTCTCTTACGGGACTCTCGGGACTTGCGCTTGAAAAGACAAAGTATATGTCGATTGCTTTGGTGGCGTCTATAATAGGCAATTTGCTTTTTGTAATGACGTATTTCAAGGTTAAGGAGCGCGTCAAAATACCCAAGCCGCCGAAGCGTAAAAAGGGTGAGCCGTCCTCTTTAAAGCTCATATTTAAATGCAAGCCGCTTATGCTTGTTGTTATAATGGGCATATTGGCATCGGGCAGATATATGTATCAGGCGGCGGCAATACACGTTGCAAGATATTCGTTCTATATCGGAAAGGATATTACCGGCCTGTCGCCGGAGGAGACTGAGCAGGCTTTACAGTCGAGTATATCGCTTGTAAATACGGTGTTTGCCGTAGCGACGGCTGTCGGTATGTTCGGGGCAATGCTTATAGTTCCGAAGCTTATCCAAAGAGTGTCCTACAAAAAGCTTATAGTCGTTTCCTGCATACTCGGCTTTGTTTCGAGTTTTATCACATTCTTTATAGGCTACAATCATTTCTGGGCGTGTATACCGTTTGTTATTCTTTCTTGCGTTCCGTGCGGAGTTATAAACTGCGTATCTTCCGCAATGGTCGGCGATTGCCTTGACTATATGGAGCTGACCACGGGCCGCAGGCAGAATGGGCTCGGAAATGCCTGCCAGTCATTTGTAAATAAGCTCGGGAATGCGGTTTCAACAAGCGTCATAGTGCTTATGTACATCCTGACCGAGCTTGACCTTAACAAAATCGGAACCTCTTATACGGTAAATCCGCTCACCATGTCGCACGGCATAAGAGAGGGTATGTTCTCGCTTATTTCGATAGTTCCGGGCATATCGCTTCTTCTTTGTATGATACCGATGTTCTTCTATGACCTCACCGGCGACAAAAAAGAGCGCGTGACAAAAGAGCTCGCCGAGAAGCGAGTAAAAGAGGGTATGGTAATAAGCGAATAATGCCTACTGCCGCTGTAAGCCTTAAAAATGCAAGGAGTATCAATCTTTAATTTATTTTTAATAATTTTACTCTTTACAATCATTCCGAATGTGTTATCCTATAAGAAAAGATTTGACACAATTTTAAAATGTGTTGAAAAAGAATCGGAGGGGTAAATACGAAGGCTTATATAAATCGTATATTGCACGGTGAAAACAAGGCGAAAAAATGGGAAATAATATATTGGTGGGTTCTCAGAGCCGTTATGGTTGCGGCGTTCATTGATTCGGCTTTTGTGAGAAAGGACGTTCAGCAGAGCTTGCAAACGGCGGCCAATTTGCTGCTTATGTTCCTGTGGGAAATATTTATGATTTTTCCGGAAAAACGGTGGATGCATTATGTTCCGTCGTATATTCAGGACTTTTTGGCGGCAGGGCTGTTTATGGGGTCGTTCGGCGGCGCATATATGGACCTTTATTACAGCTTCCCTGCGTATGACCTTGTAATGCACAGCGTAGGCGGAGTCCTTTGCACATTTGTAGGATACGAAATACTGGTATGTATGCAAAAGCGCGACAAGGTTAAGGTCGATTTGCCGATTGTGATTTTCGGAGCGTTCGGTATATCGTTTTTTGCCGGTACCGCATGGGAACTTTTCGAGTTTGTGTTCGACCAGGTGGCTCCGCAGATAGGTGACGCTCAGCATTGGTCGCTTGCTCTTGCCGAAAAGGCGGCGGAAGAGCACGGCATAGGTCTGCCGAATGTCATAGCTGCAAGAGATCCAATGCGCTATGCACTTATTGATACCATGGAGGATACCGTGTGTAATACGGTAGGTGCTGTTGTGGGCTGGATAATTTTAAAGATTCGCCCGTATCACCACACAGGTAAGCACAATGTAAACGACCTTTTTAATACATATGAGCCTGAAAGCAAAGGAAAAGTGAAAAGCTAAACCTAAAAGGCAAATAAAAAATTCGATACGGCGTATACCGTATCGGATTTTTGCATATCGGGGCTTTGTCGGCACAAAATACTGAATGCAATAAAAAGTGTCGGGGTGCTCATATGAAAAAGCTGTTTAAAATGTCGGCTGTGGTTTTGTTTGTACTTATTGTTTTTTCGGCGTGCGGAAGAAACAAAAGCGTCAGCGGAAAAATCACATCATTTCCGCCGTACGGCGAGCGAGTCGTTACCGCGATAGGCGATTCGATAGCCGCAGGCTACGGACTGGATTCACAGGAGGATAATTATTTGACGCTGTTTTCCGATAATATCGGAGCGGTATTGAATAATGACGCCGTCAGCGGTTATGACAGCGGCGAGGTGCTGAAAAGTCTGTCGGACGAAAAGACTGCGGCAGATATAAAAAATGCCGATGCGATTGTTGTATCCGTAGGAGGTAATGATTTTTTCCACCGCAAGGACATTATGATAGACGCACTTAAAAACGCTCTTCTGCACGGCGAGGGCTTCTTCCCGGAGGAAGTGACAAATATATACGATGAATACGAAAAAAATCTTTCGTGCATAATCGATGAAATAAAAAATATGAATCCCGATGCCTATATCATAGTGCAAACGGTTTACAACCCGTTTCTAAAGCAAACGCTCAATTTTTCATATATAAACGTCGGGAAAACGGCAAACAGATATGTTACGAGACTTAATGACTCAATAAAAAATGTTTGCAAAACAAAAAACAGGGTTTTTGTTTTTGATGTTGCTCCGGAGATGAATGAGGATGCCGAAAACTTTTACGGCACGGATGAAAAGCTTGATATTCACCCCACAAAGCACGGGCACGCTACGCTGGCAAGGGTGTTTACCGAAAAATTCAACGGGCTTTTAAAGGATTGAGCGGCAGCGTTTTCGGGAGCCGAAAATTTAATATCTGAAGCCCTCGCCGATTATTTCGTCAGCGCCCGTAATTACGGAAAAAGCCTTTGGGTCGGTCTCCTTGACTGCCGCCGTAATAAATGCTGCCTCCTGTATTTTTACGGCGGTTATTAAAACGCTCTTTTCTTTATCCGTGTATCCTCCGCGTGCGTTTAATACGCTGACGCCGCGGCGAAAATCCTTTGTTATTTTTTCCTTTATCTCTTTGCCGTGCTCGGTCACTATGAATATCAGCTTGCCGTCGCCTGTACCGTAGAGCAGGTAGTCAATGGTTTTTGAACTTAGATATATTACGATTATTGAATAAAGCAGGTTTTCGACGCTTCTGTACACGAAGAATGACGAGCCGACGACCAAAATATCGAAAAATAAAATGATTCGTCCCATAGACAGGTGCGGATGCTTCAGCTTTATAAGCTTTGCTGCCGTATCAACTCCGCCCGTGGTTGCGTTGCGGGCAAAGACAAGCGCGAGCCCTGCGCCTCCGGTAACCGCGCCGAAAAGGGACGAGAGAAGTTGGTCACCCGAATATACCGGCAAAATTGCGGAGGTGTAATCTATTATAAACGATACTGTAAATGTTGCGAAAACCGTTTTGACTATAAAGCCTTTGCCGAGCTTTTTGTATGCCAAAAAGAAAAGCGGTATGTTCATAATGAATACCGCTGTGCCGATAGGCAACGAAAAAAGCCTGTTGAGTATGGTGGCTATCCCTGTAAAGCCTCCGTTTATTATACCGTTTGGCGCAAGAAAGCTGTTTACGGATATGGCATACAAAATGCCTCCGCCCAAAAAATAAAATATGCTGACCGTAAATTCTCTTGCGATTTTATAAGTTATTTTCTCTGTCCGCGTTTTCTTCGCCGCCTTCGCATATCATACGGAACAGCTCTTCAAGACGATTTTCTTCGCCCTTTAAAAACAGCCATCCGAATAAGCTTTCAAGTCCGGTGGCATAGTGATAATCACCCTCGGATTGGTTTTTAGGTGTGTGGTTGGTGTGAGCGTTTCTGCCGCGCTTTAAAACCGACAGCTCGTCGTCGGTCAAATGCGGCATTATAAGCTTTGCCGCATTTGCCTGAGCAGCGGCGTTAACCGTCTTAACCGAAAGCTTATGTAATTTATCGGCGGGGCGATTCGCTTCAAGCACAAGGCGTTTTCTTGCAAGCAAGCCGTAAACCGCGTCGCCGAGAAACGCAAGAGTCAGGGGACTTAAATTATTTATATTATTTTCCATTATTTATTCCTTATTCAAAAAATTCGGCTTTGTATTCGTTGAATTTTTTAAGTAGCTCTTCCTCCGTGAGATACTCGGTGAGGCAGCCGACGCCCGTTACGCATTTACCACCCGTTAAATTCCCGAGCAGTATGCAGTCCCTGAACCGGTAATCGTTGAAAAGTCCGTACATAAATCCGGCAAGAAATGCGTCGCCTGCTCCTGTAGAGTCCACGCGCACATATTCGTCTATTACGGGAACGGTAAAGACCTTGCCGTCCTCCATACCCATACAGCCGTCTTTGTCAAGCTTGACCATGGGATTTTCAATATATCTTGACAGCACCGAAATGGCGTCCTCGGGCGATGCTGTTTCGGTTATTTTCATAGCTTCCTTTTGATTTGGGACATAGTAGTCGCAAAGCTCTATAAGGTCACGGTAGAGCGAAAGGCTCATATCGTCGGTATATCCCGTATCCAGCACCAGAAGCGTGCCCTCGTCTTTTAATTTTCTGTATACGTCATAGTATCCGTTTTGAACCTCAACTATTTTGGCACCCGTTGACATTCGGTAAATTTTTTCCGCGGTAACATCATTTTCTTCGGCGTCGGGGCCGTAGGTTACAAATGTGCGGTCCTCCGGAGTTATCATTGCTGACGTTATGTTAAGCGGAAGTACACCGCCTTCATAAAGGTTTGTGATTTCCACGGAGTTGTCGCGGTACTCATTGGACGCAAAATCCGAAAACATATCAAGACCGAGCCACGTGGCGGTTCTAACCGGAATGTTCAGTCTGCCGAGATTCACCATTGTACCGGGGACTCCTCCGCCGAGACACAGCTTGAAACCGTCTGAATAAAGCTCTTCGCCCAACTGCGGCAGCCTTTTAAGACCCGCATAAAGAATATCGACATTTGTTTTACCGGTACCGGCTATAAAAGACATTCGTTTTTCATCTCACTTGCTTTGAAAATATATTTTATTTTGTTATCATACAACATTTTGTCTCATAAGTCGAGGCATAAAATGCATAAATTGACAGTTCACAACATTGTATTGTACTACGTGAATATAAAAAATCGTTTCAAAGGTAATTTTTATTGACTTTGCACAGTTTCTATAATAAAATATTAGATATACTTTTGAGAAGGAGAGTTCATATGGATTTAAAACCGCTTATTGACAAAAAAGACGAAGCAGCAAAGTACATGATTGACGAAATCACGCATATCTGTAAGGATATGGATACCCGCAGCCCCGGCACTAAGGGAGAGGAAGAGGCTTGCGAGTATATGGCAAAAGTTCTTAAAGAGGATTGCGGCTGCGAACGTGCGGACGTTGAATCGTTTAAAGAAAACCCCGGCTCATTCTTCGGCTGGATATACTTTACGATTACCTTCGTTCTTTTGGCAATCGCGCTTTACTTTGTGGCACCGATTATTTCGCTTATTCTCATTGTTGCAGGTCTTGCAATAGTATTTTTACAGTTCGGCCTTTATAAAAAATGCGTTGACCGTTTCTTCCCCGAGCTTACCGGTCACAATGTTACCGCAGTTAAAAAGTGCACCGGCGAAGTAAAACGCCGCATATTCTTTAACGGACATCCGGACGCTGCTTGGGAGTGGCCTGTAAACTATGCGCTCGGCGGCATAGGCTTTGAGGGTCATGCCATAATCTGCGCTCTCGGCGCAGTTTATTATATGGTAATATCCATTATTTATATGGCCCAAAACGGTATTTCCTTCGGCGTTATAGATACTTCCTCTTATCTTTTCAAAATGGCTCTTTGGGGACTTCTTTTTGTTCCGTTCCTTGTAGGCCTTTATTGGATGTGGAATAAAAACCGCATTGTTGACGGTGCCAACGATAACCTTTCGGGCTGCTATATGGGTATTGCAATTCTCAAGGCTCTCAAGGATAACGGCATCGAGCTTGAAAACACAGAGGTAGGCGTTATCCTTACCGGTTCAGAGGAAGCCGGCCTTCGCGGAGCAAAAGCTTGGTGCGAGGCTCATAAGGGAGAGTTTGACGACGTTCCCACATTTATTTTCTCATATGATACAATTCATGACCCGAAATATCTTATGACGAATTATCGCGACCTTAACGGTACCGTTAAAGCCGATAAGGACGTCTCAGACCTTTTTATGGAAGCAGCAAAAGAATTGAAAATTCCGTGCAAAAAGGGCTGGGTTCCTCCGCTCGGCGGTGCTACCGACTCTGCCGCATTTGCACAGGCGGGCTTCAGAGCAACAGGCGTTACGGGTCTTAATCATAAGCTTGAGGATTACTATCATACTCGCCGCGATACATATGACAATATGAACGCCGAGGGTCTTGCAGGCTGCTATGCTGTCAGCGTTAAGGCTCTTGAGATGTTTGATAACGGGGCAAAACAGTAATCCGGTTGTAAAATACAACAAACAGGCAAACCGAAAACGCTTTAGTTAAGTGAAATGTTACGAAATATGACTTTGCGTCGCATTTAATCTTGACTAAACAATATTTTCGGTATAAAATCTAAGCATAAACAGCGAAGGCGTTGTGATGTAGTTCACAGCGCCTTTTTTGTTTGTACGAGAGCTTTTAAAAGGATTTGTTTTAAATCCGTATTACATTTAACTCTCGTGCTAATCGACAGGCGTTTGGTTCGTACCGATTGATAGAAACGCCGTCGGTTTCTGTCATACGAAAAGCTTCGGGCTTATATTCCGAACGGCTTTTCCGTACATTTTCCTCATACCCTTGCAGCTGTCTCGGCGGCTCTGCCCTTTTTTCCGCCGAGGCCAAGGGGGGCAAACCTGCCCTTTTCATTTTAATTTATTGCATAGGAAACACCGCCTCGGTAAAACGGGGCGGTGTTTCCGTTATGTTCTAATGTCCGCAACACAAAAGAGGACTGCAAAAACATAAGCTTTTACAGTCCCCGAACGCAGTATTAAATTTATTTTTTCATACCGACAAATTCATACCTGCGTATTATTTCTTCTACCTCTTCGAGTACGCCGCTCCAAAGCTCCGAGCCGAGGGAGGCGTATTCCTCGTTTTCCTTACCCTTACCGCATAGCATTGAGAAACATTTACCTATGTTTTGCGATATGTTGTCGTTTTTTCTGACGGCGAGGTAATAAAAGCTGTACTCGGCACCATCGGAGAACTCTTTGTAGAATTCCTCTGCCTTGTCGTGTATGTCATCGTACAGGGCATTTATTGCCGTGTTCCGGAGTATGTTATTTGGCAAAAGCGAGTTGAGCTGATACTCGGCGGCAAAGAACATAAGAATTTTTATCTGGAAACTCTCGGCCTTTGTGTACTCCTTATCGCCGATAATCGGACGAAGCTTTTGAAGCAGGACGTCCTTGTCAAGAAAAATCGAAGCAAGATAAGAGCCGAGCCGCTTTGATTTGTCGATGTTGCCGTTGCCTCTCTCCTCGTTCATTTTGGAGATAAGGCCGATCTCGTCGAATTTGTCATCTCTTTTTTCTTTTTTAAAAATTTTTACATCGCTGTCGTCCATAGTAAACCCTGCCTTTTAAAGGCTGCCTTTCTTAGGTTAATTTGACTTTGCGGCTTCCTCAGCGGCTTTTTGAGCCTTTTTCTGCATTCTTCTGATTTTGGCCTTGTATCCGAGAAGCTTTGTAACGGCATCATCGGGAATATCAATGTCGCCTACGGAAACCGGATACCTGTTGTAAAGACCGCAGAAATCTGTTCCGCCTGTCATTAAAAGCTTGTTTTTGGCAGCGAGCTTTTTAAGCTCGGCGCGCTGTGCTTCGGTTGCCGACGGATGCCAAACCTCAATTCCGTCAATTCCGCATTCTATAAGACGAGGTATTGAGTCGATGTTTTCGTATAGATACGGGTGAGCGAGAACCGCTATACCGCCCGCGTCGTGAATCGCACCGACAACCTCCTCGATATCGGGGTATTTCGGCGTTACCAAAATGTTGCCGTCGGACTCTTTGTTGAACAGCTTGTTATAAAGATCACCGAAAATGGTGTTTGTATAGCCGCTCTCCATAAGAGCCTGCATTATATGCGGAATAAAAATATTTGTTGACCCGGTGGCGCATTTGATGATAAATTCGGCCGATACCGGATAACGCTTTGTAATCTGAAGCATCATAAAATGAGCTGCTTTTTTACGGGCAAGCGAGTTTTTGTGGCAAAGCCCCTGGAGCCTGTCCGGTGCATCGCTGAGATAGCAAAGTATATCTACGTATTTTCCTGTTTTTTCGTCTCTTGATGACAGCTCTACCCCGGGAATGACATTCACCCCGTATCTGTCTCCGATTATTTTTCCTCTTACTGTACCTGCGAGACAGTCATGGTCTGTTATGGCTATTGTCTCGATTCCCTTCTTTTTTGCCAAAAGAACCAAGTCCTCTATTCCGAGTGAGCCGTCGGACAGCTTGGTGTGGCAGTGTAAATCTCCGCCCAAAATGTTCCTCCTTGAATTACCTTACATGCATACATACATACTGTTTTTACACTGAATGAGTAATTTACACCAAAAAAATGATAAATAAAGCGCAAAATCCCTCAATATAATATGACAATATTATACACTTTTCGCGAAGTTCTTGCAAGTTTAATATTCTTTTTACGGGTAATTTGTAGTATTTAGACATACAATATGTATAAGTGACGATATTATTGTTACATTTTTGTGAGTTCGCACAAGAAACAGACGACTTTTTGTATATGTGAAATTGAAATTTGCGGTTGTTTTTGTAAAGTATCCGGATATGAGTAAGCTTAAAAAAAGTATATTTTTTTGTTTTTGTGCCGAGCTCGGGGAAAATAGACTTAAAACGGCCCTGTTTCGCACTTCTTTGAAAATTATTGGCGTAAAAGCCTCTCCTTATTCAAATTAAGTGTTGACAAAAGGGTAGTTCCTTGTGTATAATATTCAAGCATTCGCAAGTAGTGCGGTTTGCTGATATGGCTCAGGTGGTAGAGCACATCCTTGGTAAGGATGAGGTCGGCAGTTCGAGTCTGCCTATCAGCTCCAAAAAAGGACTAAGCAATAGCTTAGTCCTTTTTTATTTTTAAAAAGCCTGTTTTTATAAGCCGTTTTTGTAATCGTCTATCACAAGGCGGTGAGTAGACGGGATGTTTTTCGGTATATCTTCCGGACAGAACCACTCGAGAGCCTCCGATTCGCCGTCGTTTATCATAAGCGTCCCGCTGAAATCCTTTGTGGTGTAGGCGGTCACGACAACATACCATTCGTCGCCGTTTTCCGCTTTGCAAAGATGATCCTTACCGGAATACACACCGAGCAGCTTGAGATTTTCGACGGTAAGATTAGTTTCCTCCCGTACCTCTCTTACAGCTGTTTCAACGGTTGACTCGCCCAATTCCATAAGACCTCCGGGAAGCCCCCACTTGCCCTTCGGGTATGTTCTTTTTTGCATCAAAATTTTTCCGTCTTTGTTTTCTATGATTACAAGGCTGCCGTTGAGAACAATTCTTTTGTGACCTATCAGCTTGCGTAAATCTTCGATATAGCCCATTTTAAAGCTCCTTATACATAGACGACGCGCTTTCCTTTGTTGCGTATTCGGTTACATTCAAGACCTGATATTTTGTGACCTTTTGCCCGAAGGTGATTTCAATAACATCGCCCTCTTTTACATCGTAAGATGCTCTTGCCGGCTTGCCGTTTACGTTGACATGCTTTGCGTCGCACACCTCGTTTGCCACAGTACGCCTTTTTATGATACGCGAAACCTTTAAAAATTTGTCAAGTCGCATTTCTTCACTCCCTTTACAGCTTAATTTTAAAATAAGAGCCGCTTTAAGTCAAGAAATTAAATTGTTGAATTCCTACTGCTTTTGTATTATTATAAAAAAGAATGTAATAACGATTTTTTTCGGCACAGAGGATGTTTCACTTATGGATATAAACACAAAGGAAGTTCTTCGCTATCTCGGCTATAAAGGTCGTGAGGCGGACGAAAAAACCCTTGACCTTATCAATCACGTTAAAATTGAAATAATTACTTCGATTCAGCCGAGAAGTCTGTACAGAGAGTGCAAACTCGAATACCTGTCCGACAGTGCCGTAAAGCTTGACGGTATCGAATTTCACTCCGAAAAGCTTGTGAAGCATTTGAGAAATTCCGACAGAATATTGCTTTTTGCCGCAACGCTCGGTATGCAGAGCGATATTCTCGTAAGACGGTACGCGGGAGTTGACACCGCGCGAGCGGCGGTTATGCAAGCGGCAACGGCGGCGGCTGTTGAAAGCTTTTGCGATGACGTCTGCGAAAATATAGCAAAGGAAGAGGAGAAGCGAGGCTATTATTTAAGACCGCGCTTCAGCCCCGGTTATGCCGATTTGTCGCTTGAGAGCCAAAAGGAGTTTTTTAAGCTGCTTGACTGCACCAAGCGCATAGGGCTTACCCTGTCGGAGAATTGTATGATGATACCCACAAAGTCCGTTACGGCGTTTATAGGGCTTACCAAGGATAAGGACTGTAATTTTAATGCCTGCGCCGCATGCGGAAATAAAAACTGCGAATTCAGAAGAGGTTAAGCTATGAAATTTATCGACCTTTTAGGTAAAGAGAGATTGTTTTTTGACGGAGCCATGGGTACAATGCTCCAAAAAAACGGACTTTCTGCCGGCGAAATTCCCGAAACATGGAATATTACTCATCGGGATATCGTTTATGCCATTCACAAGGCGTATGCGGACGCCGGCTGCAATATAATAAAATCAAACACCTTCGGTGCAAACGCTCTGAAATTCAAGGGTACCGATTACACGGTGGAGGAAATTGTTACTTCCGCGATAGATATAGCTAAAACGGCCGTGTCCGGCAAGGATAAAACCTTTGTCGCTCTTGATTTGGGACCTACGGGAAAGCTCTTAAAGCCGTACGGCGAATTACCGTTTGAGACGGCATACGAGCTTTACAAGCAGCAGGTTATCGCGGGCAAAAAAGCGGGCGCAGACCTTGTGCTTATCGAGACGATGGGTGACACATACGAAATAAAAGCGGCGGTTCTTGCCGCCAAGGAAAATTGTGACTTGCCGATAGTTGTAACCATGATATTTGATGAGAGCGGCAAGCTGCTTACCGGCTCCGACATCAAGACGGCGGTATTTATGCTTGAGGGGCTCGGTGTTGACGCAATAGGCTTTAACTGCGGCCTCGGACCTCGTCAGATGCTTTCTCTTCTACCGGAGCTTTTAAAATATTCAAGCACGCCTTTGGCAGTAAATCCCAATGCGGGGTTACCCGAATGTGTTAACGGAGTTACGTTTTTCAATGTCACACCGGAGGAATTTGCCAATGATTTAAAGGAACTTGCCGAAATGGGTGTCTCGCTGCTCGGCGGTTGCTGCGGAACTACGCCGGAGCACCTGAAAGAGGCTGTAAAGCTGTGCAAGGATATCCCTGTTTTACCTGTAAAGCAAAAAAACATTACAGCAGTCACATCATACTCAAAAACGGCTGTAATAGGCGAAAGACCTATAATAATCGGTGAAAGAATAAATCCGACGGGCAAGAAAAAACTTAAAGCGGCACTCGTTTCGGGCGACAGCGGATATATCTTTTCCGAGGCTCTGTCTCAGGTCGAATGCGGAGCGGATGTACTTGACGTTAACGTCGGTTTGCCCGAAATCGATGAGCCGAAAGTGATGTGCGATACCGTTAGGGGCATACAGGGAATTACAAATCTTCCGCTTCAAATAGACACCTCCGATCCCGCGGCAATGGAGCAGGCACTTCGCATATATAACGGCAAGCCGCTTATAAATTCGGTAAACGGCAAAAAAGAGAGCATGGAAAAAATCTTTCCGCTCGCTAAAAAATACGGCGGAGTCGTGGTTTGCCTTACGCTTGATGAAAGCGGTATTCCCGAAAGTGCCGAGGGCAGAATCAAAATAGCCGAGAAAATAATAAATACCGCAAAGGAATACGGTATAGATAAAAAGGACCTCATAATAGATACGCTTGCTATGACCGTAAGCACCGGAGCTGAAAACGCAAAGAGAACGTTACAGGCTCTGTCATATGTTCGCAACACCCTCGGCGTAAATACGGTTTTGGGAGTTTCAAATATTTCCTTTGGTCTTCCGAAACGCGATAACATAAACGCGGCATTTTTCACTCTTGCCATGGGCAGCGGACTTTCGGCAGGTATTATAAATCCGAAATCCGACAGTATGATGAATGCTTTTTATTCCTATTGCGCGCTTAACGGGTACGATGAAAATTTTGAGACGTACATAAGCAAGACGTCGGATTCGGCACCGACGGCAAAAAATGATAAAACCGACCTTAAAACTGCGGTTATAAACGGGCTTTCCAAAGCGGCAGGGGAAAATGCAAGAGAGCTTTTAAAGACGGAACAGCCTCTTGACATTATAAATCTATATTTGATACCGGCACTTGATATTGTCGGTAAAGGCTTTGAGGACGGAACAATTTTTTTGCCTCAGCTTCTTATGAGTGCCGATGCGGCAAAGGCGGCATTTGACGAAATCAAGGCAAGCATACCTGCCGAAGCGAACGGCAGCGAGAAAAAGAATAAGGTAGTTATAGCCACCGTCAAGGGCGATATTCACGACATAGGTAAAAACATTGTTAAGGTATTGCTTGAAAACTACGGCTTTGACGTAATCGACCTCGGCAAAGATGTTAACCCGGAAATTATAGTTGATACAGCAATAAAAGAGAAGGTCAAGCTCGTGGGTCTGAGTGCGCTTATGACTACAACGGTTGTGAATATGGAGGAGACCATTCGCCTTTTAAGAAAACGCTATCCCGAATGTAAGGTGATGGTCGGCGGAGCCGTTATGACTCAGGATTATGCCGACAGAATAGGCGCCGATTCTTACGCAAAGGACGCCATGGGCGCTGTGCGATACGCGGAAATGCTGTTTTCCGATGAGCAATGAAACAAGCTTGATACGGCAAGTGTAATTTACAACTAAATATATTTAATAAAGGGTTTTGCGGATTCTTGTGTCCGTAAAACCCCTTATTTATCAGGAATTACGGGAATTTTACTTTATGCATTTCCTGTTTGTGCAAATTGCGAAAAAATATCCTTGCAAACGGATTTTATATATGGTAAAATTACCGTTACAATGTAATGAAAGAGGGATATATATGTTTTGGTTCTTGGGAGTTCTTGCGGGACTTCTTTTGAGCGTTGCGGATATTTTTCTGTTGACGCGCAAGAGAAACGCGCCTGCTTGCATTATTGCTGTGTTACGCGATACTCTAGTGAGTAACTTGGCATCACTCGGAATTATGTCGCTGATACTGAGAATACCGAATGTGCTTTTGACATCGGCGCACGGTAAATGGTATCCGCTCAAGTATTTTGTATTTGTTTTGGCTGTCGGGCTTGTATTTTTGTTCGGTCGCGGTGTTGTCGAGGGTGTAATATCCTTTTCACACACAAAGCCGAAGCACAAGGTCGGCGCATGGATACTTCGTATTTTGTCGATGCTTTTGTTTGCTCTCGGTATGGCGGCATTCACGGCTTCCATCTGGGCGGCAGATACATTTGCCGGACTTACACCCGACCAGATGATGATAAATTTGAATTCCGACACCGGCGGCGCAAGCCCCGAGGTTATGAATACGCTGTTCCAAGGTCCTGTTTTGCTTACGGCTGTGGTAACAGTTCTGTTTTGCGTATTTGCTTTTTCAACGAGAAAAATCTTGTACAAGCTTCACGAAAAACAGCGCACCGTATTTTCGGGACTTGCAAGACGTCTCACGGCTCTTTTCTTAGCACTTCTTATGCTTTCCGGCGGCGTGGTGTTCGGTGTAAAAAAGCTTTCTCTTCAAAAGCTCTATGCGGCTTATGCTGATGATTCGCCGTACATAGAAGATAATTTTGCCGATCCCCAAAAGGTCAAAATGACCTTCCCGGAGAAAAAGCGCAACCTTATCCATATTTATCTCGAATCTATGGAGAACTCGTATTTCTCAAAAGAGCTCGGCGGATATATGGACACAAACCTTCTTCCCGACCTTGGAAAGCTCTCAAAGGAGGGCTACAATTTCTCGGACCTTCCCGAGGGCTTCGGCGGTAATCCGTCCTCGACGGGCGCCAACTGGTCTGTGGCTTCAATGGTGAATATGAGCAGCGGCTTGCCCATGAAGGTGCCGGTCGGTGCCAATGCATACGGCTCTGCCGACAATTTCCTTCCGGGAGCTACCACAATAGGTGATATATTAAAAGAACAGGGCTATAATCAAACCGTTATGTTCGGTGCAGATGCATCCTTCGGCGGACTTGACTACTTCTTTGAGGAGCACGGCGATTACAATATAATGGACTACAAGCGTGCGAAACAAGATAACTTCATTCCTCAGGATTACAGCGTTTGGTGGGGCTATGAGGATGATAAGCTCTATGAATATGCAAAGATGGAGCTTACACGCTTGGCAGGCGAAGACAAACCGTTCTATTTCGTTATGGAAACGGCTGATACGCACTTCCCGGACGGCTACCTTTCTCCCAATGCCAAGACTCCGTTTGATAAGCAGTATGCAAACGTAATATTCTACAGCCAGGCAGAGACGGTTAAGTTTGTACGTTGGATACAGTCTCAGCCGTTCTATGAGAACACTACCATTGTAATTAACGGCGACCACCTTAGTATGGATCAGAATTTCTTTAAGGACTTTGACCCGAATTACAGACGTACATGCTTTAACCTTATACTTAATCCCACACCTAACTGCACCTCGGCTCCCGATACTCGCTTCCATAACCGCGAGTGGGCGACGTTTGATATGCTGCCGACAATGCTCGCAAGTATCGGCGTTGAGATAGAGGGCAATAAGCTCGGTATAGGAACAAACCTCTTCTCTGATACACCGACTCTCTTCGAGCGTGACGGAACCGATTTTGTAAACGAAGAGCTTGAAAAACGAAGCAATTTCTATAACGAGCATATTCTTGTCGATTGGTCAAGAGTAAGCGGCGATAAAAAAGACAAATAATAAATTCGGGATGTAAAACATAAGTTTTACATCCCGTTTTTTGCTTATACGATTTTTGTATACTGAACCTTGTAATTACTAAATAACTATGCCGCCGTTTACGGAGATTATTTGCCCCGTGATATATGACGCTCTGTAATCGGCTAAGAATGAAACCGCATTTGCCACGTCTTCGGGAGTACCGAGCCGCATTACGGGGATTTCTTCACGCAGCATATCTACGGTATCTTTACCGAGCTTTGTCACCATTTCGGTGTTTATAACGCCGGGGGATACTGCATTTACAGTAATTCCGGACGGAGCAACTTCTTTTGCAAGTGCTTTGGTAAGACCTATAAGGCCTGCTTTTGCCGCGGAATAATGCACCTCGCACGAGCCTCCCGTCTCGCCCCACATAGAGGAGATGTTTATTATTCTACCCGATTTTCTGTGAACAAAATAGGGGAGTACGGCACGGCAAAAGTAAAAAGCACCGCTTAGATTTGTGCTTATCATATTTTCCCAATCCGAATCCGTAATATCGGTGAGAAGCTTTTGCTCAGATATTCCGGCATTATTTACAAGTACGCTTATTTCGCCGAAGTCACGCTCTATTGCTTCAATTGCCGAAGTTATTTCCGAGCTGTCACGTACATCGCATTTATACGTTTTTGCGCTGCCGCCCGAAAGAGTTATTTCGTCAGCCGTTTTCTGTGCTTTTTCGGCGTTTCTGTTATATATAAGTGCAACGGAAAAACCGTCCTGTGCCATTCGTTTTGCAATTTCGGCACCGATACCTCCGGAGGCACCGGTAACTACGGCTATGCTCATTATATTACCCCTTTTAATAAAAAGTACAGCTTGTTTGCGAAGTAATCGAAAAATCCGATTACAGACAGCCTGCAAGCTTATAATATATTATCACATATACGGTTATTTCACAATCCAAGATGATATGTTTGTCAAAAACTGAACTTTTTTGCTTTTTACTCTTGCAAAAACAGCGCGGTTCATTTATAATATGTGAGCAGCTAAATCAAGGCTGTTTTTGTTTTGAATAACATTTGCTACTGTGGCTCAGTTGGTAGAGCAGCTGATTCGTAAACGGAAGGTTGTTCTCAGATTTAGGCTCAAAGCAAGTGAAAAATTGAATAAATGCTACTGTGGCTCAGTTGGTAGAGCAGCGCATTCGTAATGCGCAGGCCGTCGGTTCGAGTCCGACCAGTAGCTCCAAAACCTGCGTAAACACGGCGTTTTCGCAGGTTTTTTCTTTTTCAGAAAAAATTTCAAAATTCAATACGCAACAAAAAATCTCACTCTTTTTTACAAAGTGAGATTTTGTTCGTTTATTTGATTTTCAGCCAAAGACCATCTATTGACCATTTATGAATTTGCCACATTTCCGCCGAGCAAATTTCCCATTGTGTTTGCAACATTCTCTTGCATGGAATCCGTCACATGCATATAGGTGTTCATTGTAAATCCAGCATCGGTATGACCTAACATGTGCGATACTGTTTTAATGTCCATTCCTTGTTCAAGGGATAAGGTTGCAAAGCTGTGTCGTAAATCGTGAAAGCGTATTCTCGGCACGCCTGCTCTATCTTGTATTCTGTGTAATCTTCTTGTTACGGCAGATGTGTCTTTAATTCCGCCTGTTACAGATGACGGGAATATGTATTTCGATTTCGTTATTTGATTTTCTTTCAACTCGCTTAATAACCGAATACACTCATCACATAATCTTATCGTTCTGATTGAACTTTTTGTTTTCGGTGTGTTGATCTTTACCTCACCTTTGATTTTTTGTACCGCTTTGTTTACTGTTATCGTTTTGTTTTCAAGGCTTAAATCATTCCATTCCAAAGCACAGATTTCGCCTAATCTCATACCCGTTGTCAGTTCAAGATAGTAGAATTCATAGCAACCCGAACGCTTGGTTTCTTCAAGAAATGCTGTCAATTCTTCTTTCTTCAGCGTTTTCATTTCAGGCTTTGCGCAGTTCGGCAACTTCACTTTTGATATGGGATTCTTTGGAATTAAATCTTCATCCACCGCTTTTTGAAGGCAAGAACTTAGTGTTCTCTCTATCCCTTTTACAGAATAATATGCCAATCCGTTACCGTGTTTCTCTCTGCCTCGTTGCCTGCCGTTACTGAATAATCCTACCAAGAACTGCTGGCAGTTTACGGTAGACAGCTCGCTTAATTTCATATCACCCAACGCAGGTAAGATGTTGGTTTTGAACCTTTGCTCGTAACCGTTTACGGTATAGTCCTTGATCACATTTTTGCAAAATGTGTTTATCCATATTTCGTACCATTCATTAAGCGTGGGATCGGAATTGGTCAAGTAAGTATGAGAAGATAACACAGACTGTTCTTTCAGATATTCTTCTTTGGCTTTGTTCAGCTTTTCTTGACATTCGGATTTGGTTTTTGCAGTAACGCTTTTTCGTTTTGTCTTGCCGTTTTCGTCTTTACCGATGTTAAACCAACCTTCCCATCTTCCGTCTTTTCTTTTGCGAAGTGTTCCTTCGCCTTTTGTTCTTCTTGCCATTCTATAGCCTCCTTTCTGCTTTTGGCAACTCAAACATTACCACAAGCCTTTTTCAATAGCCAGATAATTATCTTTTAGATTTTTTATCAATCCATTCCCTGAGTTGTTCTTTTGGAATGGATTTTCTTCTGCCTAACTGAACAACAGGGAACGATTTATCTTTTTCAATCAGCTTATACAAGCTGACATTGGATATGCCAAGCACCTCTGCCGCTTGATTGACAGACAGCATTACGGGCATTTCATCAAAGTTTTTATACACTTTATCACCTCCGTTTCTTTGCTCACAGGCTCGCACAAATCGCCTGTAAGTCGTTTTTTATTTAAGTCCGACGAGTTACTCTATTTCAGATTGAACTCGTCAATTATCGCTCACAGCGTTGCTAAAATTCTTTGACATTTAATCATCATACCGCAACGATCAAGTGAATACGCAAAAGTCTTGATTTTCTGCGAAAAACACCCCTAACTGCATACGAATTTGGAATCATACGCAAAAGTATTACGAATCGAAAAGCCGACGGGCCTTGCACGACGGCGTTTTCGGGCATTTCAATGCCCGAAAATCATACCCCTTTATCCTGCTTTAAAATCGACGGCTTGAAATCCGCCTCAAAATCGATCCAAAAGCCGCAGATTTTCATTAAAAAATCATCGTTTTTTTCATTCACTTTTTTCATTCCGGGCTTTTATATTGTTTATGCATCAAAAATGCAAAAGTAGAAAGCAAAATCAAATCAACCGATGCACAGTATAAATATTTGAATTTTTTTTACCGTTGACCGAGCAGTGTTCTACATCAATCAAGCATTGATCCTCAAGAGATTTTATTGCTCGTCTTACACTTTCGTAACTCATATTGCATTGCTCAGCCATTCTTCTTATTGATCAATAACTTTTTCCTTTTTTATCTTTTTTAGAAACCAAAAAACAATAGACCATAAAGTCACGACTGTTCAATTTATATTTTTCAAAAAAGTCATTTAGCATAATCCAAAATCTTCCGCTTGGAATTTTTTGATATAACATTTTCATTCTCCTTTCTAAAGATAAAAATAAAAAACCTATACGCATCTCAAAATAAAAATGCATATAGGTTCATCATAGTTTTATTGAATTTTCTCTCCGTTTTCATATTAGCAAATTCATAATTTTCTGTCAAGACCCCTTCATTTGAACAAATTAGAAATTCAATAAAAGCCAACTAATATTTGCTTTAATGTCCTCATTTTTGTACCACTAAATCGAATTGATTGAAATCACTATTTTACTGTGCTATAACAGAATTGTAAGGTTCGCAATTTCTCATACGAATTTGCCGTGCTGAGTAAAAATAAAATTCTGAGAGATTTTTGAGAGACGCAAAGTCTTAAAAATGGCTTAAATAGGCGGTTCTCAAAAAAGATTGCAAGCCTCTAACTCCCGTATATCCGATTTGCGATATTGAATTTTCAATACCGGGAGAATTCAGCTGTGTTCGCTTTGTTTCAGACAATTCCTATCATTTTGACACAGAAGATAAAAGACGGAAAAACAACTGTAAAAGTCGGAAAGACAGAGATTTTTCAAATCTTTGAATTCAGTAACGAACAATAGAATATATACAAAAAGGGCTTGAAGCAAAAATGTTTCAAGTCCTTGTTTCGTTTTATGCTTATTTCAACAGCGGAATGATATTTTCGGATACAACCTCAAAGCCTTGAGCGTTTAGGTGCAGACCGTCATAGCAATACTCTTTTGCGAGTCTGCCTTTTGCAGGACAGTCGCCGTTACATTTGTGGTTGTCCTCATACCGAGAATGAATTATCAGCTTTGAGTCCTTGACATCCACCATATTGGACCCCAATAGCAAGCCTGCTCGGGCTTGTTTTTATCATTGCTTTCCCAGCGGATAGCGTGCGGAGAGTAAGTCCAAATTTCCTTGTTGCCGTTGTAACTTTCGCCGATTGATATTCTGGTTTATTCCGTCTCCGTCAAAATCGTCCTCAAACACAAGATACCATCCGTCCTCATTTAAGGTTGGAAGCGACAAATCATATTTTTCATTTGTTTTCCGCTGTCATCATGCTGTTTAAGATTATCGCTACTGCAGTAATAGCGGCTGTTACTGCGATAAGTGCTATAATTTTTTTCATTTTCATTCACTTCGTTTCTGCTATTCGTTAATGCTATGGCAAAAGCGTATAGCAAACCATATTACCGTCAAAAGTGCCTGCATAAAGCTTGTTATCTTTTACAAAAGCTTTTCCCAAAACAGCAGAGCCCGCATTGAACTTTTCCACTTTTTTTCCGCTTTTTGCATCCACGCAATAAATATTTCCGTCGTTTGCACCAAAGATGATTTTATCATCTTCTATAATCGGAGAGCTTTCAACGGTTTTTGAGCCCTTGCCCATATACGGTGCCGAAAACAGTATGTTGTCCTGTGTTTCGAAATTCCACACAATGCTTTTGCTTTTAATATCAAATGCAACCAAGCCTTTGTTTGATGTCGGAATGTATGCAATTCCGTCAAGAACGGCAGGCTGTCCGCTTGACGAAAAGCTGTAATCTTCAAATGTTGTTTTGTCGGTTATACTGCCGCCATCAAGATTAACGAGCATAATTGCATTATCGTCAGCAATAAGCAGAGTATTTTTATCGAGGAGTGTCGGTGTGGAACTTCTGAATCTGATGTCCTCATCGTCATTGCTCCAAAGCTCATCGCCTGTTTTTGTATCGAGTGCAACGAGAGCGTTCCAATGAGAATTAACAATCAGTTTATCGTTTGCAACAATAAACTCGGCTGGGGAATTTTCACCTTTGTTTCTGACCTTTGTCCAAATTACATTTCCGTTTGCCGTGTCAACAGCCGTTATCTGCGACGAGCTGCCTGCAAATAACACACCGTCATTTACGGTAATTGCGCTGCTTGTTCCGACATTACTGCCAAGACCTATTTTCGTTTTCCAAAGAATATTGCCGTTTTGCTTGTCGATACAATAGACATTTCCCTCTGTGTCCATTGCCAAAATTCCGTTTGACGTAATGCACAAATTGTTTTTTATGGAATTTTCGGTTTGGCAATACCACTTTATGTTACCGTTTTCTGCATCAAGCCGATATACACCGCAGTTATGGGGATAATCGTCGTCAATTGTTGCAGTGTATATGCTGCCGTTATCGCAAATGGTATCACAATAGAGCAAATTACCTTGAAGCTTTGTGCTCCAAACTGTATTTTGAGGCTGTGATGATGCCAAAGTATAATAAATCATATTGGTCGAAACGGAGTCGTCTGTGCCGATATTAACCAATCTCACGCCGGCAACAGAAGAATCTATACCGCCGCAATCGGGACGGGCAGTGCTGATATTCAAAACTCCGTCGGTATCATTTACATAATTATAATGGTAGTGTCCGTATATCCAAGCGATAAGATTATGCTTTTTCAAATCAAGCTCATCCTTGCCAAAGGACAAGACAAAATCGTCACTCGGAGCTTTTGTGTGATTAAACATAACAACCTTTTTATTGCTGTCAACATTGTCAAGGTCGTTTTTCAGCCATTTCCATCTGTCGTTTTTATTATAGCAGGATTTGAAATCGCTTCCTGTTTGGAAAGAGGTTACAACATAATGAATGTTGCCGACATCAAAAGAATACCATACCGGACCGTAAATGCTTTCATAAAGCTCTTCGCCATACTTTCCTTTTACGTAATCGTGATTGCCGATTACATATCTGACTGTACAGCCCATAGTTTCGGTGTTCATATCCTCAATATGCTTTTTGAGTCCGTCCTCATAGCAAATGTCGCCCGTATGTATCAAAAATGCAGGATTGTTTTGCTTAACGATTTCTTTGACATTATCAAGCCATTCGCCCGTGCCCGAAGTACCGATTTCCGTATCTGAAATTTGAACAAAGCTATGCTCCGTTTGGGCAGTTATATCCGATTTGTTAAGAGTAAAATCATAGCTTTTCGTGTTTTTGTTTACGGGAATATAATAATTATCTGTTTGATAACCCGTCGGAACGGTAACGGTAACAAAATGGCTTTTTCTCCAACCGTTCAGTTGAAACTCGCCGTTGCCATTTGTTTTAACAACATTCATACCGTCTGTTACACATACATTTGCAATAGGCTCGCCTGTGGCGTAATCGGTTACACGACCGGAGAACGGTCCTTTATTTGAGTCGAGCACAGAAATTGCCGTTATTGCCGCAACAAGCAAAATTGCACAAACAACAGAAGCAACAAGTGCTTTGATTTTCTTCTTTTTCATATTTTCACCTACTAATCTTCAATATATCTTTCAACGGTGTTTTTAATTCCGTTTGAAACGCTGTTAGAATTGTCCATTGTTTTGTCGCAGCCGAGACGAAATACCATTACGTCTCCGCAACCGCTGAACAGAGCATAGGCGGTTTTGTCTCCGGCAAGGGCAGGGAAACAGAAAGTTCCGTCATATGATTGCTGTGCTCACGCTCCGTATAGTACAGCTTTATTCCTATATTTTTATAATCGGCATGCTGCATGGCTTTTTTGAGCCTGTCAACCTCATAAAACGGATAATTGATATACGGCATAATCATATTGCCCTGATGAAAGGTAACATAATCGAGTCCGTGTTTTGCCGCCCTGTCTATTTCCTTGTACTCGTCTTTCAGCTTGCTGTTATGGTCGTAGCGAACGGAAAAAGCCTTTTTTGTAGTCATACGGTTTAAGCGGAGTAATATGCAGCTGAAAATCAAATCTGCGCTGTTCGCCTTTTTTGAATTGGTATCTGCCTGTTGAGAGAACCATGTGTAAGAACAGGATTTTCAATAACGATTTTTCTGCGAAGCAATGAGCAATCCCTTGCTTCAAGCGCCGCAAAATGAAATGGCTTTGTTAGATAATCATTTGCACCCAGATCCAAACCCTTTACTTTATCCTCAATTTCGTCAAGAGCCGATAAAATCAGAACAGGTATTTCTTTGTTTTCACGGCGAATATTTTTAAGAACTGTAAAGCCATCAATTATTGGAAGATTAACATCTAATATGATTAAATCATATTGCACAGTGTAAGCAAGTACATCGGCTTGTTCCCCATCTGAAGCAGCATCAACTGCGTATCCTTTTATCTTTAAGCCGTTCACTAACGCTTCTCTTAAAACTTTTTCATCTTCAACAACGAGAAGACGCATTTGAAGACCTCCGTTCATTCGAATATTGAGTGTTAATTTTTTTGCTTTTGGTATAGAATTGGTTTACTTGTGAAATCACAGCCGTCTGTTAATGTGAATTTATAACATCCGTCAAGAATGATTTTGTTGCCATCGTTATTTGCTGAAGTAAGATATTCGCTTGTTATTTTAAATGTTATTGTTTCTCTCTCACCGGGTTTTAAACCGATTCTTTTAAATGAAACTAAACTTTTTTGGGGATTCGGATATTCCGTTGGCGGATATGAAACATACAACTGTAACACAGTATCGCTTTTCTCATTTCCGATGTTGCATATTGTGGCTTTAATTTCTTCGCCGATGAGAGCTATATCCTCAAGAGAAAACTTGGTGTATGTGCGGCCGTAGCCAAATTGATATTGAACATTGCCTTTGAAATAACGATAGGTTCTGTTTTGCATGGAATAATCGCAGAAATCAGGCAAATCATCTGTTGAATTGTAAAATGTTATGGGCAGCTTACCGCTTGGCGAACATTTACCGAACAGTATGTCGGCAATAGCTTTTCCGCCCTGTGCACCGGGATACCAGCATTGTAATATGGCATTAACACGGTTTTTAAATTTTCCAAAATTGATACAACCGCCTGAAAAATTCAGCAAAACAACTTTTTTACCGATCTTAATAAGTTTTTCAATATATTCTTGCTGATTAATCGGTAAATCTATGTTTTCACGGTCCCCCTGTTTTCCGATGCTTCCTCCGCCTCCTGCAAGAGCACCGCCGGCTTCTTCGCCTTCTATTGAAGAATCAAGCCCTGTGCACATAAGGATAATATCGCAATTTTTAGCCTTTTCGAGAGCGAGTTGTTCATCACTGTTTTTTTCAGAATCGTACAAGTGAATTCCCCTGATAAATTCTGTTTCACTGTTATATTCGCAAACGGCATCCGTAACCATAATAAAATGTGATGGGTCACCGAAATAATTTCCGAGATATGCTAACTTATTATCAGCGTTATAGCCTGTAATCAAGATTTTTTGTGCATTCTCTTTAAGCGGCAGTGTGCCGTCATTTTCCAATAGCACAATTCCTTTTTCTGCCATTTTTATAGCTTGTGCTTCGTGTTCAGGTGTTGCGTTTTCTTTTATTGTGATTTTATTGAAATGACAATTATTATCAAACATTCCCAATGAACTTCGAATTGCCATAAGTCTTGCAACAGAGTTTTTTATAGTTTCTTTATTTATATAACCCAATTTTACCGACACAGGCAAAAGAGAATAAACAACACCGCATTCAAGGTCGCATCCTGCTTTCACTGCCATTGCGGCACCTTTTGCAGGATTTAGTGTTTTTTTGTGCTTATAGATAACATCAAGTATCGCAGAACAGTCTGATACATAGTAACCGTCAAAACCCCATTCATTTCTTAAAAGCTTTTCTATCAGCTTGTCAGACGCACAGCAACTTTCTCCGTTGACTTGATTATATGCTCCCATAACGCCGCTTACCTTTGCTTTTTTAACAGCAGCTTCAAATGCCGGGGTATATGTTTCGTAAAAATCTTTTTTTGACACTTCGGCGTTAAAGGTGTGTCTTAAGGCTTCCGGACCACTGTGCACACAGAAATGTTTTGCACAAGCAGAGGCTTTCATATACTTTTCATCATCGCCCTGTATACCTTCAATGAATGCACAACCGAGTATAGATGTTAAATACGGATCTTCACCGTATGTCTCATGACCTCTGCCCCAGCGTGGATCTCTAAAAATATTTATGTTAGGCGACCAAAGCGTAAGCCCTTTATATATGCTATAATCCTTATTCTTTTGACTTTCATTAAATTTCGCTCTTGTCTCTGTTGAAATTATATCTGCACACTTTTTTACTTCATCTTTGTCAAAAGAAGCTGCCATACAAATCGCCTGCGGAAAAACGGTTGCAATACCGGCTCTTGCAACACCGTGCAAGCCCTCGTTCCACCAATTATACTGCTTTATGTTAAGACGCTCTATTGCCTTTGATGAATTACGCATTTGAGAAACTAATTCAATTAGTGACATTTGATTGGCGAGTCTTTCACCATTTCTTTTGTGCTGTGAGTAATTTTCCTCAGTCATCAATTTTACCTCTTGACAATAATTTGTATTTGGGTTATTATTACTATGCGTCGTGCTCGTGCACGGTATCAATATAACTACTATATAACATTTGAAAATAAAAGTCAAGCGGAGGTTAATATGGCTATAACCGCACAAAAAATTGCAGAGCTTGCAGGCGTAAGCAGAGGTACGGTTGACCGCGCCCTCAAGAATAGAACCGGCGTTAATCCTGAAACCAAGGAAAAAATTCTTGAGATTGCGAGGAAATATAATTACAAACCTAATTTAATAGGAAAGGCATTGGTATATTCCAACCGCTCTGTGCCTGTTGCGGTTATTATGAACAGTATCGGCAATTCCTTTTTTGAAGATGTAAAAAAAGGAATGCTTGCCGCCGAGCGTGAATATTCGGATTACGGTATAAAACTGAATATAAAGGAAATAAAAGGATATAACGCTTGTGATATTATTCAGGCTGTTTCCGATTTGCCCGAAGACCAAAAAAATGTAATTCTGACCCCTGTTGAGGATAAAGCGCTTTGCGAAAAAATTGATGAAATGAACGACAGCGGCATAAATGTGATTACGCTTTCAAGCGATATATCCGATTCCAAGCGTCTTACATATGTAGGCTGTGATTATCTGAAAAGCGGCGAAACGGCAGGTCGGCTTGTCGGTCTGTTATCAGGCGGGAATGCAAAGCTTTGCATTGTTACGGGTAGCTCGCTACATAACGGACACAGAATGAGAGTTCAGGGGGTTCAAAATATTACCCATGAATATGAGAATATCAGCATTGTTGATGTAATTGAAAATAATGATGATAATGACAGAGCATATAGTGCAATGAAGGATGCTTTGCAAAGAAATGAGGATATAGATTTTGTCTGTATAACTGCTGGAGGTGTTACGGGAACGCTGAAAGCGATTAAAGAAAGCGGGCGGAATATAAAGGTTTGTTCCTTTGACGATACCGAAACTACAAGAAAAGCTATGCAAAACGGCGAAATATTAGCAACAATTTGCCAGCAACCGTATGAACAGGGCTACAATGCCGTTAAGAGTATTTTTGAAGCAGTTGTCGCAAAAACGGACGTACCTGAGTATCAGTATTCCCAATTATATATAAAGGTTGACAAATCACTTTAATAAAATGCAATATCATTGCATTTTATTTTTACACATCGGCGTGCACGAGAACGGAGAGCGTTATGGACGAAAATTTACGAACATTTTTACAGCACCACAGCAACATAAAATATTCGCTGTTTTTGAAAAAATTAAAGTTTAGTGTTTACACACCGATTGCACAGTTGAATGCATTTGTGCATAAATCTGCTGAGCCGATACCTTTTGCTGAAATGAAAGACGAGCATTTCAGCAGTATAAAAATCGGCGATAATTGGGGCGGATTTTTTGACTGCGCTTGGTTCAAATTCACGGTGGATATAGATAATATGCAGGAAAATCTTGTTGCTGTAATTGATGTCGGCGGCGAGGGGTGCATTTATAGTAAGGATGGTTCTGCTATTCAGGGAATAACAAATGTGCTCGGAATGGTAGACAGATTTCAATCGGTAAAAGGTAAGGCTGTAATTCCTTTGAATCGAATTGATAACTTCAAAGACGGCAAAATATTGTTTTATGCTGATTGCGGTAACAACGGCAAAGGTGGAAAAAGCGCCGGTCAGGCACGCTTTAAAAGAGCAGATATTTGTGTCTTTAGACAGGATATATTAGATTTATATTATGATATTTTAGCCTGTTATCAGCTCCTCTGTGCAGTTAATAATAATGCACAGAAAAAAGAAATTACAGCTCGCATAAACAAGGCAATATCAATTGCACACAATACGGAACCGGAAAAAGTCATTGAAGCAAGAAATGTATTGTCTGAAATGTTTGACGGGAAGTATAAGCAAAATTTTACTGTTTACGCAGTAGGTCACGGTCATCTTGACCTTGCATGGCTGTGGCCTGTTCGTGAAACAAAAAGAAAAGCGATAAGAACATTCTCGAATGCAATCTATGAAAGCGAACAATGCCCAAGCTATGTTTTTAACGGCAGTCAGCCACAGCAATATGAATTTATAAAAGAAAAGTCGCCCGAGCTGTACAATAAATTAAAGTCGGCTGTTGCAAACGGAAATGTTGAACCTCAGGGCGGTATGTGGGTTGAACCCGATACCAATTTACCTTGCGGCGAGAGTCTTATTCGCCAGTGCTTTTACGGTAAAAAATATTTCAGAGATGAGTTTCAAAAGGATGTTAAAACACTTTGGCTTCCTGATGTGTTCGGCTATACAGCGGCTTTACCTCAGATAATCAAAAAATGTGGTATGGATAGTTTTATGACTATTAAGCTTAGTTGGAATAATATCAATCAGTTTCCTCATCATACATTTATTTGGCATGGCCTTGATGACAGCAGGGTATTAGTTCATATGCCTCCTGAAGGCGATTATAATTCGAATGCCACACCGTATGCTTTTGAGAAAATTTATAACAATTATAAAGAGAAAAAAATAAGTGATATTGCTCTTATGACGTTTGGCATCGGTGACGGCGGAGGAGGACCGGGTGAATACCATATCAATATGGCAAAAAGATGCGAGAATTTAAGGTATATTCCTAATGTTAAGATGTCCTCGTCTGAAAAGTTTTTTGATGAACTCAAAAAAGATGTATCAAATTATCCTGAATATAAGGGCGAACTTTATTTAGAAAAGCATCAAGGTACTTACACCACACAAGGAAAAGTCAAGAAGAATAATCGTCAATGCGAAGTGCTGCTTCATTTTGCCGAGTGGATTTGTACTATGGCATATATGCAGGGTAAAGCATACCCACATAAAGAATTAGAGGAAATTTGGAAAGAGGTTTTACTCTATCAGTTTCACGATATTCTTCCAGGCTCATCAATTCACAGAGTTTATGAAGAGTGTAACGCAAGATATGAAATTATCAAAAAAAGGTTAAACGATATTATTGATGATCGTGTTTACTTTTTATGTAGTGATGACAATTCGTTTGTTGCACTTAATTCTATTGATTTTGAACGAACAGGATACTTAAAGCATAATAACGAATGGTACAGATATTCACTTGCACCCTATTCTTCAGGTAAATTGGAAAAAGCTGATTTGCCTGTTTTGCTGCAATACTCAAAGAACATTATTGAAAACGAGTGTCTTAAGGTCGTGTTCAATAATAACGGACAGATAAAAACAATACTCGATAAGCAAAGCAATTACAACTGTGTTGCTTCAATAATTAATGCTGTTAGGGTTTATAAGGATAGATTTGTTCATCCGTACAATGCTTGGGATATAGATATAAATTATACAAAGCATAAGCCAAGGAATATGAAGCTTGCCCAAAGCAGAGAATACTGCGACGGTAACAGCGTTGTTCGTGAAAACAAATTTGTTTACAACAGCTCCTCATTAGTGCAGAGAATTATTCTCACCGAAAACTGCCCATACATAAAGGTTGAAAATGAGGTTGACTGGCACGAAACGCATAAAATGCTTCGAATTGATGCTTATCCTAAAAATTTCAGCGACAAAGTATTGTGCGACATTCAGTTTGGTAATATTGAACGCAGTACAAAAACCGATAACAAAATCGACTATGCACAGTTTGAAATTCCTGCTCATAAATGGGTCGATGTTTTTGACGGAGAATACGGCATCGCAATACTAAACGATTGCAAATACGGACACAGAGTAAAAGATGGTTTAATCAGTCTAAACTGCTTGAGAAGTCCCGTATATCCCGACAAAACAGCTGACAGAGGTAAGCATACATTCACTTATGCAATTTATCCTCATAAGGAAAAGCCTATGGAAAGCGAGCTTATAAAAATCGGATATGAGTTGAATAATCCATTAAGGATTTATAAGGGTAGTTTGGATATTAAGCCTATATTTAACTGCGATAATTCAAATATAATTATTGAAACGGTTTTTGTGAATAATAAAGGAAATATTGCAGTAAGAATGTATGAAACGGCCGGTAAAGAAACAGACGCGAGTGTTAGTATAAATACTGCTTATGAAAACATACATGAAACGGATATGCTTTTTGAAAACGCAAAGGAAATGGATTTAGGCAACCTGCATTTCAATCCCTTTGAAATAAAAACCTTGGAGGTAAAACGCTAATGAAAAAATTTACGATTACTGTAATAAGCCTGTTTATGGTACTGCTGATTTCGCTTTCGGCAGTCGGCGAGGCTATGGGCACAAGCTCAAAATATGCGTCCAATCAGGACTACATACAAAGTGAAAATCTTGCACTCAAGGATAAAAGCAATAAGATTACGGACGGCAAAGACAGCTCTGTTTACCGCTTTAAAACAAGAAACGGCGGCGAGGCGGTGATTGACCTTGGCGAAAGCTGTGACTTCAATACCATTATTTTAAAAGAAAAAGGACTCAATGTACAAAAATTTTCTATATCGGTATCGGACGATAACGAAAGCTTTACGCAAATTTATGCGAACGATAAAATTGAATTTCACCGCCTTTGCACCTTTGATACGGTAAAAGCACGTTATGTAAAGTTGACGGTGGAGGAAAGCGACAATCTGCCTAAAATCCGTGAGATGGAAATATATAACGCCATTCCCGAAAAGAAGAATGATTTCCGTGTTTCAGCTTACAGCACCTTGGGCGGTTCCGTATTTGACATCATTGACGACACAACGCTGTCAGACACTGAAAAGGACGCAAAAATCAAGGAGCTTATTGACGCAGATTATTACGATACCGTAACCGATTACATTGATATCGGTAATGTCCGCTGGAAAGAGGACGGTTCAATCACAATAACAGGCTGGGACGGTACAGAGCATGACGAGGAGAAATACTATGGTGTAATGATGAAAAATCTCCACGAGGTACTCGACGAAAAGGGTGTAAATCTTGTGATTACCATTCTCAACCCCTCAGGCTCAAACGGCAATCAGAGAGTTATGAAATCAATCACGGAAAACAGGGATACCCTGATTACCAATATGATTGCTTTTTGCAATAAATATGAATTTGATGGCATTGACCTTGACTGGGAATTCCCGATGTCACAGGACGAATTTGACGCTTACAACAGCTTTTTGCAGGAGCTTAAAGCAAGAATGAAAGATGAAATGTGGAACAAAGAGAAATCAACGCTCTCTTTAGCCCTTGGCACATGGGCATTAAAATACACGCCTGAAACAATCGAATGTATTGATTATGTTAATGTTATGGGCTATGACATTCTCGATCAGGACGGACAGCATTCCTCCTTCTTCAGCAGCTGTGTTCAGGCGGCAGACTATATTGAAAGTCAGGGCTTTTCAAAGCAGCAGATAAACATTGGCTTCCCGTTCTACGGAACATGGGAGGGCGGCAGAATGGAGCAATATGCGTATAACGCAGTTACCGAAGAAATATCTCCATTCAATAATTTCTACACAATGAAAAAATATGACACGCAGGAAGACAGATACACATATTTTAATTCGCAGGCAATTATCCGTGACAAAACAGCCTATGCATATTTAAAAGGCTACGGCGGCGTTATGATATTCAGCCAGTACTGCGATTTGCCGTCAGGCGATGAACGCTCGCTGACAAAGGCCATATCCGATTATTTACAGGAGGTTAAAAAATGAAAAAGCTTACGAAATTTTTAACATCTGCAAGCATAGGCATTTCTCTGTCCTCGGTCATTTTTCTGATTAAGGATTATGTGTATGATTCTGCAATGAAGGAACACGAAATATTTACAATTATGATTGCAATATTCGCGCCGCTTTTTGCTGTCGGCACTTTGCTTTCTGTTTTACTTTCTAAAAAAATTGATAATCAAAAGCTTCTTACCTTCGGACTTCTGTTTTCGGGTATTTTTATAATACTGCTTACATATTTGAATATCTATCATCTGCAAATGCTTATGCCTTTGATGAAAACCAATTCAATAACATTAGCCGTTATGTGGATAGCAAGAATTATGGGCGGTTTAACGGGGCTTTTTATCGGTATCTCATTCGGTGCAGCTGTGAAAAACGATGTGCTTCATTATATATTGCTCGTGCTTTTCGGCGCAGGAATTTTTGCTTTGGGCAGATTTATGCCGGAGCTTATCAGCTATGAACCTGTACTGTATACAGCAGGCGGCCTGTCACTTGCCTGTGCGTTATTGAATTCATACATAGAAACGGAGAAAAAGAAAAATGAGTAAAACAATTAAGGGTTTGGTTATAGGCATAAGCATATTTTTAGTTATCGTTTTAATCATTGTATCTGTATTGATGTTCCCTTTGAAAGGAAAAACATACGATTACGACTATTGGTACAGAGATAAACCTTATGATATAAATGATACGGTTGTCCTTGAAAAGGAAGAAAATAAGGATTTCAAAATTCTTGTTATTACCGACTTGCAATTTAACGATGCTTTAGATCTGTGCGGAAAAGCCGATAATGTATATGAAACAATTGATACGCTTGTTACAAAGCAAAAGCCTGATTTAATAGTTATTACCGGTGATTTGGTTTGGGCAAAATTCACTAAATTTTCGGTGATTAAAGCAATTAATAAAATTGACAGCTACGGTATTCCGTGGGCACCGATTAACGGCAACCACGATGGTGAGGGAAATGTTGATTTAGCATGGATAGCCAACAAATATGAAAAAGCAGAAAATTGTTTGTTTAAGCAAGGCCCCGATAATATCGGTGGAATCGGAAATTATATAATAAATATCAGAGAAAATGATAAAATCGTGCAGAGTCTTATTATGATGGATACGCATGCAAGCCGTTACTACGATAAGGACGATGAGGACAGACATTATGACTTTATCTATGACAGCCAAATTGAATGGTATAAATGGGCGATAAACGGAATTAATGAATATAACAAAACAAAAACAGACTCTATGTTATTTATACATATTCCACTTCCCGAATTCAAAACCGCTTATGATTTATGGCAGCAAGAAGGTGGTGCAGAAGGTGAAAACTTCGGCGTTAAGGGGGAAGAAGAATGCCCGTCATATATAAATACAGGTATGTTCAATGTGATTAAGGAGCTTGACAGCACAAAATATGTATTTGCCGGTCACGACCATTTGAATAATTACAGCGTGATGTATGATGGAGTGAGACTTACTTATGCAATGAAAACAGGCGACAGATGTTCTCAAACACCCGGTCAGAACGGCGGAACACTTATAACAATTGGTGATAAAATAACAGTGGAGCATATATATGTTGAAAACTAAGAGTTCAAAAAACATCAACACAATTAATTACAGACTATTTTGAAAGGTTTAAAATGAAAAAGAATTATATAATTATATCTATATCAGTTATTTTGCTTATTGCAATTGTTCTGGGTATTCTGGTTTACAATGCCGTTACTGTACCTAAAAATAAAAAGTATGTTGTTGAAACTGTAAAAGCAAAATCAGAAGATGTTGTTAAAGTTGGAATTATCTCCGATATCCAACTGCCCCAGGAAGAAAAACATCTTTATGGTTGGGATTACAGTACTGTTATGAACGGTGCTGAGCACTTAATAAAAGCACTCAAATATTTTAAAAGTCAAGATGTGGATTTGCTAATCCTTAATGGAGATATTGTTAATTCAACAGGTGATTATGCAGGCTACAGTGCGTACAATAAAGTTTTAGATTATGTATATGGTGAAGAAAGGACAAATGCGCCGCACATAATCTATCCTATGGGAAATCATGAATTTTACGGTGGAAATCAGGAGCACGAATTTTATAAGGCTACAGGGCTACCGTTGAATACAAGAACCGTTATTAATGGATATAGCTTTATTTCCATATCCAATTCAAAACTTCAAAATGGCGATGAGGAACTTGCAGAGAGCAACGGCACTCTTGCTGACGGAACTTATAATCAAGACAGAATATCTTTTTTGAAGGAACAGCTTAGTGTAGCATCAAAAGACGCACCGGAGAAACCTATATTTGTATTTCTTCATATGCCGATTAGCGATATAGTAAACGGTGGTCAATGGGCAACGCCACAATATGAGGAAATATATGATATTCTTAAGGAATATCCACAAGCTGTTGTTTTCACCTCTCATTCTCATTATTGTATGAGTGATGAAAGGAGTATAATGCAGAAGGATTTTACCATTGTTAATACCGGAACGGCAAGTTATTTTGATTTTGATTGGTTTAGTAATGAAGATGAAAATACAGAAAACGATATTCCCTCCCACATATCTCAAGAAGCGTTTGCTTTCGGAAAAGACGATTCCCTCCGAAATAAGGATTATATGGTGAATCCACAGCTTCTTGGCATTGAGGAAAGTGGTGATGTTCCTTACAGAAGTAATGTTAATAATGGTTATCTGATGCGTATTGATACAACTAAAAATTCTTTCAGCTTAAAAAAGATAAATCTCAATACAGGTTTAGAGTTTGGGGAAGAATTTACGATGGATTCTTTTGATAAAAGTACGTTTACAAGAACCAAAAAGATACTTGAAACTGGAGCATCACCTACATTCGGTACTGACAAAGCTATTGCCGAAGTGAAGCCGGAGTGTGTTGAAGTGACTTTTGCGTGTGCCCAGCAAAATATGCCTATAAAATATTATATCTATGAGCTTACAAAGGAAAACGGTGAAAAGACATATGTTCGCTTCTTTGGAAAGAATTATATTTTAGGTGATGATGTAGCATATACTGAGCATAACAGGCTTGTTGGTTTGGAAAAAGGAAAATACTCTATGAAAATTTATGCTGTAAATTCCTTCAATAAAATCAGCACAGATTTTTTAATATCAGAGTTTGAAATCTTATGAATCTTGCTGCTCTGAATGTCAGATTAAAACATCAAATAACCAAAGGAATTTAATGCTTCAATCGTTATAAGTATAATGGCATTGAGCGTATACATCAGGATTATTCCTGTGAGAAGTACGAGGACTTTGCGGTCCGTCCGGTTCATCACTTAAAAACAGCATCATTATTTCAAAGGAACAATATCGGTGAAATTGCAAAGGCAGTCAACAAATATTCTGTTGCCGAGAACAATGTTATAGGCGGGGGCAATATGGGCTTTTTGTTGATGCATGATTTAAATTACGGACTTGAAGATATTACCGTTCAAAATAATTTTGTTGATACCAGTAAAAAGTTTATCAACAGCTACAAACTTGATAAGAATGTGAGATGGTCTTCTCATTCAAAACGAAATCTTGTTGTAAGAAACAACTATACAAGTTTAAATTCAAAATGGAAGAAAAACAGAGAAATGATTATCGAAAATGCAGGCAGACGCAGTAAATAATAAGAAAGGAAATCTTTATGAAAAAGAAAATCATAATTTCCGTAATGTCTGTGGTATTGGTTGTTGCCATAATTGGAGCATCGGTGGGTATATATATGTCTTACATAAATAAATATGAACCCATAGCGTCCCCAACATCACTTGCTTACACAAAATCTGACAGTCAAAAAGAGCTTGTTAAAAATGCGGATTTTTATGTATCCGTAAACGGTGATTACAACGGCGACGGCACGCTTGAAAAGCCTTTTAAGACAATTAAAAGAGCACAGCAGGCTGTCCGTGAATCTATTGAAAATTCCGATGAAAGCAAAACATCAATTACTGTTGCAATAATGGCCGGCACATATTATGAAACGGGTGTTGAGTTTGACGAAAGAGATTCTTCGAAAAGCACATCCGTTAGCTATACGGCCTACGGCAACGGAGAAGTTATCCTTTGTGGCGGCATAATTTTATCTTCTGCCGATTTCTCTCCTGTCGACGGTGAAACCGCCAAAAGGCTAAGCAGTAATGCGAAGGATAAGGTGAAGATGATTGACCTGAAAAAATATGGCCTTACAAAATCGGATTACGGCAAAATCAAGGCAACAGGAGGATTTAATACGGAAGAGTATTATGACAATGCAGCAGCTGAAAATCCCTGTGAATTGTTCTTTAACGATAAAAGAATGACTGTTGCACGCTATCCTAACGATTCGTATATAACCGTAGGCAAGGTGAGCGATATCGGCGACTGCTATGAGCCGAATGCTCCCGGTCCTACCGACGAATCGTGGCTTGAAAGGCGAAACCAAAGAGGCGGTACATTTGCTATTGATGAGGATGCCTACAATAGAGTGAAAAGCTGGCAGAATACCGACGATTTGTGGGCGTTCGGTTACTTTTACTGGGACTGGGCAGATATGTCTACACCGATAAAAAGTATAAATGACGATAAAACAATAACTACTGAGTATTGCAGTAAATACGGCTTTAAAGAGGGAGGGTATTATTATTTCTTCAATGTTCTTGAAGAACTTGACATACCGGGTGAATATTACATAGACCGTGATAACGGCATATTGTATTTTTACCCGCCTGATGAAAATGCCGACAGCAAAATTATGCTTTCAACAAGCAATGAAAACATAATCAGCATTACGAAAAAAGCGTCTAATATAACCATAGGTGGTCTTACATTACAGGGTACAAGAAACGATGCACTCATGGTTGCAGGTGAAAACTGTAAAATCGTAAACTGTGCGATTAAAAATGCGGCTGAATGTGGAATCAATGTTAGCGGCAAAAATAATCTTGTTGAAAATTGCGAGGTTACTTTTATCGGTAAGGATGCGGTTATGCTTTCTGGAGGCAGTGAAGAGGGCTTCATATATGGCAATAATACTGTTACTAACAACAGCCTGCATGATTACGGTGAAATTCAGAAAACATATATTGCAGGTGTAAATATAAGTGGTATCGGTAACACTGTTTCCCACAATGAAATTTATAACGCTCCACATATGGGCATTTACTATATGGGGAATGAAAATGTAATGGAATACAATTACATTCATGATGTAGTTTTACAATCTTCAGATGCAGGTGCGATTTATACGGGCTACAGCTACAGCACCTACGGAAATGTTGTCCGCTATAACTGCATTGCCGATATTGGCTCAAGCGATTTTACACCAAGCGGCATTTACTTTGATGACAATTCCTCAGGTCAGACGGCTTACGGAAATGTGCTTATCAATATACCTGGTTACGCTTTTCTTATCGGCGGCGGCAGGGATAATATGATTGAAAACAATCTTGTCATCAATGCAGGAAAGCAAATTATCTATGATGACCGTGCATATGACGGCTATCACAATGACGGCTGGTATGCTAAAAACTGTAAAACGCCCGACAGCCGTTTGTGGCAGCTCATGAATGAGGCAAAGGAATTTAATGCTTCAATCGGTCATAAATATGACGGCATTGAACGTATGCATCAGGATTATGAAAGGGAAGAAGATGAAGGCTTTGCAGTTAATCCGTCAGGCTCATCACTTAAAAACAACATCATTATTTCAAGGAAAAACAAGGTCGGTGAAATTGCAAAGGCAGTCAAGAAATATTCTGTTGTTGAAAACAATCAGACATTCACATTGCACAGTGTGAAAAGCTCCTTTGTCGATTACGAAAATGGCGATTACAGAATCAAGGCAGATAGTAAAATTTCAAAAAAATGCCCCGGTTTTAAGGAGATTCCTTTTGATGAAATCGGCAGAAAATAAACGGAGGTAAGAAAAAATGTATTTCAATAATATCGAAAAAATCAAATTTGAGGGCGTAAATTCAAAAAATCCTCTTGCTTTCAAGTACTACGATGCAGATAGAATTATAGCAGGTAAAAAAATGAGCGAGCATTTAAAATTTGCTATGAGCTACTGGCACACAATGTGTGCCGACGGAACAGATATGTTCGGCAGAGGAACAATCAACAAATCCTTCGGCGGAAAAACGGCTATAGAGATTTATGAGCACAAGGTATACGCCGCATTTGAGCTTATGGAAAAGCTGGGGATGCAATACTTTTGTTTCCACGATCGTGATATTGCTCCCGAGGGTGCAACCTTAAAAGAAACAAACGAGAATCTTGACAGAATCGTTCCGATTATCAAGTCAGAAATGAAAAGAACAGGCATAAAGCTTCTTTGGGGAACGGCAAACTGCTTTAATAATCCCAGATATATGTGTGGTGCAGGAACATCACCAAACGCTGATGTTTTTGCTTATGCGGCTGCACAGATAAAAAAAGCCCTTGAAATCACCGTAGAACTTGGTGGTCAGGGCTATGTGTTCTGGGGCGGCAGAGAGGGCTATGATACGCTTCTGAATACTGATATGACAAAAGAGCAGGACAATATGGCTTATCTTATGCGAATGGCTGTGGATTACGGCAGGAACATCGGATTTACGGGTGATTTTTATATAGAACCGAAGCCCAAGGAGCCTACAAAGCATCAATATGATTTTGATGTGTCAACCGTTCTTGCTTTTTTGAGAAAGTATAACTTGGATAAAGATTTCAAAATGAACATAGAGGCTAACCACGCCACACTTGCAGGACACACTTTCCAACACGAACTGAGAATTGCAAGAGATAACGGCGTTTTCGGTTCAATTGATGCCAATCAAGGTGATATGCTCCTTGGCTGGGATACTGACCAATTCCCTACCGATTTGTATAACGCTACCATGTGTATGTACGAAGTGCTTAAGCAGGGCGGCTTTACAAACGGAGGACTTAATTTTGATGCAAAAGCTCGCAGAGCAAGCAATACCGTAGAAGATATTTTTATTTCCTATATTGCAGGTATGGACGCCTTTGCTTATGGCTTAATTGTGGCTGATTTAATGATTAAAGACGGTGTTCTTGATAAATTTGTTGATGACAGATATGCTTCATACAAAGCTGGTATCGGCAAAAAAATTGCAAATCACACCACATCGTTTGAAGAACTTGAAAAATACACCCTTGAAAATGGTGAACCTACTGTTCAAAGCGGTAAGCAGGAATATCTTGAAACGCTTATTAATCAATATATTATTTTGGCTGGTAAAGAAATATGAACTATTTTATAGGTGTAGATGTAGGCACATCGGCAACCAAATCGGTTTTATTTGATGAAAATGGTAGTGTTATAGCAAGTGACAGTCAAAGCTATGAATTAAAACAACCATATAACGGATGGGCACAGCAAAATCCTATAGATTGGAAAAATGCTGCAATTAAAACAATCAAAGAAATATCAAGTAAAGTTGACGCTGAGTCAATTAGAGCAGTTGGTGTATCCGGTCAAATGCACGGTTTAGTGGTTTTAGATCAAATCGGTGATGTGTTGTATGACAGCATAATCTGGTGCGACCAAAGAACGCAAAAAGAAGTTGACAAAGTTATCAGCGTTTTAGGAAAGCAAAAATATATTGATTTGACTTTAAATGCTCCAAATACTTCATTTACGCTTTTCAAGCTTTTATGGTTGAGAGAGAATGAACCGGATATTTTTTCAAAAGTTAGAAAAGTACTTCTTCCAAAAGACTATGTAAATTTTGTGCTAACAGGAAAATATGCAACTGATGTTTCTGACGCAAGTGGTACAGGCTATTTTGATGTAAAAAACAGAAAATGGTCCGGTGAAATACTTAAAACATTTGATATAGATAAAGAGTTTTTGCCGAATGTTTACGAAAGTTCACAGGTTATAGGGAACATAACTGAGAATATAGCAAGACAAACAGGCTTGTCTGCAAATACGGTTGTTGTTGCAGGAGCAGGAGACCAAGCCGCTGCTGCAGTGGGAAACGGTGTTATTAAACCAGGTTGCACAAGTATTTCCCTCGGTACAAGTGGTGTTGTATTTACTGCTCTTGAAAAACCTAATCATGACAAGCAGGGCAGAACACACACATTTTGTCATGCAAAACCGAACATGTGGCACATAATGAGTGTTACGCAGGGATGTGGTCTGTCTGTTGATTGGTTTAAACAAACATTTGCAAAGGATTTAACCTATGAACAGCTTGATAAAAATGCCGTTGATGTTTCTGCTGACGGAATTATATATTTGCCATATTTAATGGGTGAACGGACACCGCATCTTGATTCAAATTGTCGTGCTTCGTTTACCGGAGTCTGTGTAAATCATAATGTTTACAATTTTTACAGAGCTGTTTTGGAAGGTGTTTGCTTTAGCTTTAAAGACTGCATAAATGTGTTTGGTGACAACAATATAAGCACTGAAATCATCAAAGTTTGCGGTGGAGGAGCAAAAAGTAAATTGTGGCTTAAAATACTTTCAGATGTTTTGCAAAAAAATATTTATACTTCAGATGATGTGGAAAGCGGAGCTTTAGGAGTTGCCATTCTTGCAGCAGTTGGATATGGATTTTACAGTGACATATCTCAAGCCTATGAAAAAATGAGTGATTCTATTTTAACTAAGGTGAAATTCTCCGAGGACAATGTCGAGCATTATGATACAACATACGAGATATACAAAAAACTATACAAAGCTATTGAATGTGCAAGAAAGATGTGAAAAAGTTGAGCCTATGCTTTTTATTCATATTCCGCTTAATGAATATGTTGATGCCTATAAGTAATATGAGAAAAGCTGTTTTGATCCAAGTATAGGTTTTGGCGAGAAAAATGAGGAGTGTTGTCCGGGACATATTAATTCCGGAATGTTTGATGTTTTTAAAAAACGGATAGTACGACAGTATGATTTTGCCGCACATGCCCATTTAAATAATTTTTCTGTAGATTATAAAGGAATACAATTTAATTATACAATGAAAACCGATGACAGATGTGTATCTAGCCAAATCAAATGGTGGAACAGTTCTCGCCGTAATAAACTGTTAAATAAGGAATGTAGTAATTACCTTGCAATTCATACAAAAGTCCGTTACTTTCATCAAAAATATACTTTTCCATTGTGTAATTCTCCAAAATAATAAATTATATCTACAATTCATCATTCCAACCGATTACAAATGCCAAAAGGAGAGACTTCCTTATGAACCCTCTCCTTTTCGATGTGCTTGTTTTGTTATTCAAACTTAATCAGTAATGCAGTTTTTGCCTTTATCAGAAGTTCGATTTTATTATTTAGTATATTAATCTCTTTTATAATTTTGTTTCCGTTTTCGGTTATCTGATATATTTTTGCCTTTGTAACATTTTCAAAAACGTCCCACACTCGGCGGTCCCCTTTTTCGCTGTATGCAATATACTGTTTTTCTTTATGTATAAAAGGCAAAAACAGCGTGTCACCATCTTTAATTGTTCTATTGTTTTGTGTGATTTTTCTGCCTTTTGAATACGAAATAATATTATCGGCAAACATACAGCTAAGATTATTGCCTCTGCCGTTTATGGATAGTCTTTTATGTGTATTCAAAAAATGGCATGGTATCTGATAAGTTGCAAAACGGTGTATAAATTCTTCAGCCCAGTTTTGATTATCCTTTCTGATTATATCTTCACCATGCATATTACCGTAAAACAGATTGTTATATTTTTTCTCTCTGTATTCGCCGCCGCAGTAGAGTGACGGCGGTGTTTCAATAAGCTCTTTTTGTGTCATACGGTAACACCACCAGCTCAGCGGTATTAAGCCGACAGTATCCATTGGATATTTGCTGAAATGATCCCTCGGCAGTCCGAAAATCGGTTTGTTTGGCAGACTGTCGCTTTCCTTATATGTGAATTCCGATGTAATATCTATGCCTTTGCCATATACATATTTTATCATTTCATATCTGGCATTCTGCATTTCTTCAATGCTGACATACGGTGCATAATTTTTATAGCACTGAAAATTATCAACATGGATTGTGCCTGCTTCGGCAATGAAAGGGAAGGTGTCGACAAATCTGTCAAACATCTTTTTGAACAGTCCGGATTCCCAATATGCCTTGTGGCAGGTTTTGTAGCATTTTCTGCCGTTATAATTTTCTATTGCGTGGGGCTTGCCGTTTTTCTTTCTGATTAATGCATTTGTCTTAACAAACTCATTAAAAGACGGCGCATTGTCATAAGCATCATTAAAATTGATGTGAACACTGATAACGGAATGATATTTTTTTGATTCCTCACAAAACCACTTGAAACTGTCGTAAGCTGTTTTATCCCGCGGTCTTTTCAGTGCCTTGTTTACCTCGAAAAAATCAGGATATTTATCATCGTGTCCGAGGTACTGCCAGCCGACAAGATAATATATTTTTGTGATTCCCTGTGTAATATTATCTATCTTTTTTATGTATTCAAGTGCATCTTCAAATGTGAGAAGGATGTGGCTTTTATTTGGTATTTTCTTTTCAGGATAAGCCATTCCAAGCTTCATTGCCATACATTTTGAATAATCATAGTTAAAATTCAGTATTTCTCTCATAAGATAACCTCTTTCACTACTTATTATATTAAACAGCATAACATATTTGTTTACAGGTTCCTTTAGAAAAACTGCTTTATACTTTAGAAATTCAATCATAAAAAATGAGGGATTTTCTAAAGTATTTGATTGCTTTTCTTAATTATTTTTGTATTGGTTTATATATAATAAACTTATTCCGAATGCATTTGATTACAATCAGGATTATGGTTTCAGTACCATTAACGAAAGTAAATGGCAAAGTGTTATTGTTCCGTCATCACTGGTTATGCAGGGATTTGATATAGAGAATAATACATAGTATTATTATAAATAATCCACTTTGTGGGGGCAATTATTTGGACAAAAGATTTATTCTTAATAAGCAAAACAGTCTTGAATTTTCTGCAACTTTTGAAAATCAGAAATAGTTTTAAAGGAGAAAATGATATGTCTAAAAAAGCAAAAATAATAAGGGAAATAAAAATTGCAGTGTGTGTATTTCTTGCAGTAGCGTTAACGGTTATTGGCATACTGTTTTTTCCTTTAACAGGCGAAAAGCATACAGAGATATGGAGTGCAGATCAGCAGTTTGATATTGCAAAAATTCAGACAGTTGAAAAGGACAGAGAAGACTTTAAGATCCTTATGTTTACGGATACCCAGCTTTGGTCAAACCTTGGCAAAAACAAGGAATGCTATGAGCAGATGGATGCGCTTGTAGAAAAAACACAGCCCGATTTGATTACACTTCCTGGTGATAATTTATCTGCCATGTCGAGCCGTTTTTCAATTAATAATTTTATTAAGCATATGGAAAGCTATGGTATTCCATGGGCACCTGTTTTTGGAAATCACGATAATGAAATTCCGTCAAACACTTTAAATTGGCAGGCAGATAAATATATGGCGGCGGAGCACTGCTTGATGCAGAAAGGTCCGTCAAACCTTTACGGATGCGGAAACTATGTCATCAATATTACCGAAAAGGGCGAACCTATTTACACTTTGTTTATGTTTGATAACGGCAGATATTTGGAGTATCTTGATGAAGAAACAAATGAACCTTATACAAAAGAAATCTATATGGGCTATGAGCAGATTGCTTGGTATGAATGGAATGTTAAAGGAATTGAAAAAACAACAGGCAGAACCGTTGCGTCTATGACCTTTTCACATTTTGCACAGCCTGAATTCCGTGAGGCAGTAGAAAAATACGGCGTTCAGGATGAAAACGGTGTTTACAACATCCCCAAGGAGTATGGTTTCGGTTACTGTCAGTATCTGCCCGGTACTGCACCTGTCAAATCGGGCTTCGTCGATAAGTGCAAGGAACTTGGTTCAACAAAATACATTTTTTGTGGTCATGACCATGAAAACAATGCAAGCATAACTTATGACGATATTACATATACCTATGGACTCAAAACCGGCCCATCGCCTGTTCCGTGGAACAATGCAAAGGAAACTGGCGGCACGCTGATTACTATTACAGGTCAGAAAGAAAATCAATCCGTTAATATTGAACATATTGTAATGAATTAGACAACGCAGGATATAGGTGATTTTTTATAAACTATTTGTTGCCTGAAAGGCTATGGTGATTATTATGTTAGGCAAAAACCAATATATCAAAACGGTCAATGCTAAAGGATTGTTTGATAACACTTATGAAACAAGAATACCGCAGACAGTTGTCAATAAAATAATATTGAACCATTTTGAAAAAGCTGACAAAAAGCCGAAGTGCCTTTTTATCGGCTGGGACGGATGCCGTGCCGATTCAATGAAGTATCTGATAAAAAGTGCAGACGAAAAAATAAGCGGACATAATGAAAGCAATATATACAGTGCTGTTTCAACTCTCAAAAAAAGCGGTGGCTTATATATAACTTATGTCGGAGGCGATAACGGCTTGCTTCAGCAGACAAGCACAGCACAGGGATGGAGCTGTGCATTATGCGGCAAATGGCTTAAGCCACAATGGAGAACAGGTGCAAATTGGAGTCTGGACGAAGATTATCCGACAGCCCTGAAAAAACTTGCCTGTGAAGGATATAAAACATCATTTAATGCGCAGTGGCCGGAACATTTCACTAATACATATTTATTGGAAAGTCAATATGCGCAAAAAAATAATATATCTGAACACTTTTATAAACTTGACAGTGATAAACAGCTTTTTGAGCATATGCTCAAACAAATTGCAAGTGATGTTGATTTGATTTTCGGAATTTTTGAGGGTCCCGATCACAACGGTCATAGTACCGGGTGGGGAGATAAGAATTACAGATACATTTCGGGCGTATGCAGTCTTGACTCCATTTCGTACTATTTAATTGAACAGGTAAAAGCGAGACAGTCGTATCAGGATGAGGATTGGCTTATTTTGATTGCTTCGGATCACGGCGGTCATTCACGAATGCACGGTTCACAGAGAATTGAAGACCGAACAACCTTTCTTGCTTCATCTAAACCTATTTGTGAATTTGACAAATGACACAGTATATTTTAAAAGATTCTAATAAAAGCAAGCTTATTGTTGCAGCTTTATGGTTTGTATATGCTGCATCATACTTTATAAGAACCTGCTATGCAGCATCCATTGCACCCATAGTTGATGAAGGCGTTTTCAGCAAAGGTGAAATCGGTTTAATAGGAACAGCCTTTTTTATCTGCTATGGTATCGGTCAGTTAATCAGCGGTTTGATTGGTGACAGAGTGAATCCGTTTTCTATGATCATATTCGGTTCACTTGCAGGTGCAGCATCCTGTTTTGCCATGTCGTTGGCAGACAGACTGATTTTTATGCTTATCATATGGGCATTAAATGGATTTTTTCAGTCTATGCTGTGGTCACCGATTTTGCGTATATTTTCGGAAACTATCAATAAGAACCTGCGTCATAAAGCTATATTGAATATTTCCTTGTCATTGCCGATAGGTACAATATGTGCATATCTTGTATCAACGGTTATTATTAAGTTTTATGAGTGGAAAATTATTTTCGTATGCGGCGGTATCTGTATTTTCGTTGCTTCTGTCTTTGTAATCCTAGCTGTATTTTATGTAAAATCATATATCACAAAAGTAAAAATACAGAATAGCGAAAAAAAAGATAAACCAAATTGTGCCAATGACAAAGCAAGCTTTTTATATTTGGCAATGCGCAGCGGTCTTTTTATAATTATTGTTCCTTCATTTTTGCATGGTATGATGCGTGACGGAATAACAAACTGGGTGCCGACTATGATTGCGGAAACTTATGGTGTTTCAGCTTCATTTTCAGTATTTTTGACTGTGATTTTGCCTGTAATGAATGCCTTTGGTGCGTATGTAGTTGTTCCGCTTTACAAAAAACTCGGTGAAAATGAAATGAAAACAGCAGGTGTTACAGGACTTTTTGCACTTGTGCCGATGGTACTGCTTCTCTTTATCGGCAAACTGCCTATATACATAATTATAATTCTGCTGGCGGTTACCACATCTGTAATGTATGCACTTAACTATTTGATAATATCACTTGTGCCGATACATTTTTCAGGCTGTTCACGAACTTCATCCGTAAGCGGCATATTAAATTCGGCAGCACATATCGGCTGTGCCGTATCATCCTATGGGTTTGGTGCTGTTGCTGAACATTCAGGCTGGAATGCTGTAATTATTATCTGGATTGTATCGGCAATTCTGATATTTATTTCTTCGCTACTGACTGATAAGAAATGGAGAAAATTTGTATGCAAATAACGATTAAGGCTGAACCAAAGTCTGTTGAACAGGGACGTTTTAACTATTCAAATACATATAGCTCCTATGGTGTAAACACACAGTATTTCACAAAAAACGGCAAGCCGTTTACAATTATTTCAGGTGAAGTACACTTTTCAAGACTGCCGAGGGAACGCTGGAGAGAAACCATACTCAAAATGCGTGCATGCGGAATAAATACAGTTGCAACCTATGTTTTCTGGAACTATCACGAGGAAGATAAGAATAATTTTGATTTTTGCGGCAACAGAGATATTGCGGCTTTTTTGCGTGTTTGTAAAGAGCTTGATATGCCGTGTGTTTTGCGTATCGGTCCGTGGTGTCACGGCGAGGTTATACGTGGCGGATTTCCCAAGCGTATTAACAAAATGCTCAAAAAACGCTGTGATGATTCTGCGTATCTTAAGGAGGTGCGTGAATACTGGCAGGGACTTTATAAAGAGGTCAAACCGTTTCTTGATGGTGAAACGGTTATCGGTTTACAGCTTGAAAATGAATACACAGGCTCAACCGAGCATATAAGAACGCTCAGGGGTATTGCAGAAGAAATCGGCTTTAAAGTGCCGTTTTTTACAATGACTGCATGGCCGTCCGGCAAGCCTGATAATGACTTTTTGCCGATGATGGGTGGGTATCCAGATGCACCGTGGACTATGGGGAAAAAGGCACTCAAACCAAACAATCGTTTTGCAATAACACCTGCAAAAACCGAGGACGAAATCGGTGCAGACTTGCACAGAAATACAGTTGTGAATGAAAATGTTTATGATAATATTCCGTATGCCTTTTGCGAAATCGGTCCGGGTAATCAGGTCACACAGCACCGCAGACCCTATATATCCGAAAAAGACGGCTATGGTGTTGGTTTTGCAAAGTTTGCAAGCGGTGCAAACTGGCTCGGATATTATATGTTCTGTGGCGGTGCAAATTCGAATGACAGACTGATGCAGGAAAACAGATTTACGGGCTACCCGAATAATTATTCGATAATTGATTATGATTTTCAGGCACCGATAAGCAGATATGGCGTTTGCCGTTCTCACGGTGACAGACTCAGACTGATGCATCTCTTTATAAATGATTTTGATAAAGAAATATGCACCAAGCGGGCGTATTTTCCTGAATTGAAATCAAATGACCCTTACGATATATCCTTTTTGAAATGTTCAGTCAGAACTGATGAAAACGGCAGCGGATATTTTTTTGCAGGCACCTATGAGAAAGGCTTGAAGTACAAAGATTTTAATGATGTCAGTGTAACGGTTAAAACAGGTGATAAAGAAATAAATTTGCCGAAAACCAATATAAAAGCAGATACGATGTTCTTTTATCCGTTCAATATTACGCTGGGAAAAGTACATTTTGATTATATTCTTGCACAGCCTATTGTTAAAACCGAAATTAACGGCGAAACTGTTTGCCGTTTTGCACAATGTGAGGGGATTGAGCCGAAATGCAGTGTAGACAATAAAGAACTTTATCTTGATTATTCAGAAAACGGTACTCTTATTGATGATGTAAGAATAATTGTTATTCCTTATGATAAGGCAAAACATTTTCATTTTATCAATGGCAAAGCATATTTTCTAAATGGTACAGTTTACAGCAATGACGGTAAAATCTATTGCGAGCAGGAAAGTGATATGGATGTGAAAAATCATATATCACTTAACAGATGTGAAAAGAAGAAGCTGCCGTACAATTATTTTTTGTATTCAACAGGCAGACGCAGTTATTACGAATTAAAACTGCCGAATGATATACTTGAAAACAGATTTGATATTAAACTTGAATTTGATTTTGACGGACTTAATCTTCAGGTTTTCAGCGGTAAAGCACTAATCAACGATTATTTCAATATTGACAGAAAATTTGTTATGCACCTGCGTGATTATAAAAAGTACATTGAGAAAAGTCAAACACTTATTATTCGCACTGTACCGAAAACAAAATTCGGTATTTCAAATGTTTATAATGAAATACCGATTCCTTTGAATTCCGATAAGCTTATTTTGAAAAGTGCAAAAGTTATTGAATTGAATATACTGTAAGCAAAAGCTCCTCAGCCGTTAAGCTGAGGAGCTTTTCTATGAAAATATAATTTCATCATTTTTATTTAAGGTTATATTTTTAATATCATTTATTTTTATGTTGCAATTCAGACGAGATAAATCATTTTCAATTTTGAATGTGCAATCTGCTGTTGCCTTGATTTTTACATAACTTATCTTGTTATCAGTTATTTTACTGCTTATGAGCAATCCGCCGTATGCTCTGAAATTTTCAAATTCAGCATCTGTCCAATTACTCGGTATGGCGGGAAACAGCTTGATTTTGCCCCATTCACTGTAAAGAAGCATTTCCTGTATGGCATCTGCGGCTATAAAATTTCCCTCGAGTGTGAACAGTCTGTATTTCATATTAAAGTCCGTTTTATGCTTGAAATCTCCGTTAACATGAAAGCCGTTGTCCGTACAGTTATAATTGAAGAAATCGTGCAGCGTTTTACTTGCTTTATCGCCGTTTTCCTGAATGATGTAAAACTGTGCCATCCAGACAACGGAATAGCCTACCCATTCGCTGATTCCGTGTTTTTCCAAATCTTTAATTGTGCTGTCTATTATCTTTCTGTTTTTCTCTTTTGTATATTCAAGAGTTCTGAGTGGGTAGATTGACATGCAGTGTGAATGATGCCTATGCGAACAGCTCGGACTTTCATCAGGTGACAGCATCAAAACATTATTTTGATTAACGGCAAGCTGTTCAAATTTTTCAAGATGCTTTTGCCATATTTCCGACTCGTGATTGTTACCGATTTCATTACTCAGCTTTATCATATTGTCAGCAAAACACCGCATTAAAGCCAAATCATAGTTGCTGTTCGGTGTAAGCCAAGCCTTGAGTGTATTATCGTGTATTTCAGGTGAAGTTGACAGCGGTAATTTGTATATTCCGTTTTTTTCTTTTAGAATATTCAATAAGAATTTTCCTGTTTCCTGCATATATGGATAAATTTTATTTAGGTATTCCTTATCTTTTGTAAAGAAATAATACCTTGCCATAATCTGACACAGCCACAGCTGATTTGTCGGAGACAGTGCATACTGACACCAACCACCAAGCGCATGCCCCTTTATATCCATAACAGACGGCAGACAGAGTCCGTCTGCATTATAAAAACGCTTAGCAAATCTTCTGCCTGTATCCGCCATATCAAGCAGATAATCTATAAAGCATTCGCCTTGTTCAAGGTGATTTGCTTTCAAATAACTTGTGTAGGACATTTGCGTATTCAAATCGTGGTGATAGTCACCCTTCCAAGGCGGAAGCGAGCCATTGTCGGCAGTCCATACACCTTGCAATGGCATAGAGTATTTGTGCTTTCTACTGCAACAGGCGAGCAAATAATTGTTGAGATACCATTGCTTTTCAAGTAATTTATCAGGCAGAATTATACTGCTTTTGCACCAATATTCTTCCCACCATTTTTTGTGCTCATTATATGCAGTATCATATCCTGTTTCTATTGCGAATTTTATTGTTGTTTTGCAATTTTCAACAAAACTTTTGTCTTTACCAAATCCAACCGTATATGCAATTAGTGTTTGATTATTGTTTTCATATTTTGCCGTAACAATACCGTAAAAACCATCATTTGTCGGCTGAATAAAGTATTTATAATTTATTTCATCCTTTGTTTCATCGAAAAATTCAGCATCGGGATAGTGTAGATTTTTGAGGGATTGAACAGTTCTTTTTGAAGGAAATTTAAGAGAAAACTTTTTGATTTTTCCGTATTTCGGATTGTCAATCGTTAAGTTGATCCCTGTTTTATTTATTTCAATCAAGCCGTAATTATTTTGTGCGTGAATGAAGGACTTTACCGATATTTCACCAATCGTTAATTCAGCTTGTGCAGTGTTGAAATCCAAATCTGATATGATGTTTTCTTTGACTCCTAAATCTAAAATAATTTTGCCTGCCGGCAGTTTGGTTGGTGTCGGATTGCTGTAACAATCATCATATTTTTTTTGAATCTGCTTTTGTTTTTTGTTTGCAACAAGATTTTTGATATCATTATATGTAAAATTGTTCTGATTTTCAGGTGATTTGGAGCAGTCCCATATTCCACCTTTGTCAAGGCTGAAACGCAGTTTATCAGAACTGTTCCAGATAAGACAGCCTAAATCACCGTTACCAAGAGGTAACGCTTCATCCCAATGCATAATTGTTTTATCAAAATGTAATACTTTCGTCTTCATTTTTAACCTCCGCATAATGCATTTTCTTTAATAATAACAAAATAAAAAGCAGAATTCTTACGATTTATAATCATTTTCTTTCGGAATTCTGCTTTGTTAATTCTTAAAATTTCAGTTTTCGGAATTTGCCGGGAGATATGCCTTCATTATCTGTAAAAAAGCAAATGAAATTTGATTCGCTGTTAAAGCCTGTTTCATATGCAATTGATGAAACAGACATTTCTGTTTTTTGCAACAGATATTTTGCTTTGTTTAGGCGTGTTATCAAAACATAATCATAAGGCGAAAAGCCTGTTTGCTGTTTGAAAACTCTTGAAAAATGAGATGTGCTCATGTGTGATTCATCAGCAAGTCTTTGAACGGTCAGCTTTTCGTTTAGATTTTCGGCAATATAATTTTTGACATCCTGTATGCTGTCCTCGTAATTGCTTTCGCCCTTGCTTTTTATACTTTGTGGATTGAGCAGTTCTGCAAATATTTTGTAAATATCAAGGGATATATTCAGCTCTGACGGAGGATTAACACCGCTGATGCTGTCGTATATACGAAATAAAAGTTTTTTTACATGATTTACATCACGGCATTTTACAAGATTGCCGTCTGTCTTTTCAACTTCCTCAAACAGTTCAAAGCTGTTTGCACCGGATATGTGTATCCAAATGGATTCAAAACTGTCATTTGTATAGTATTCGTGTGGTTTATAGCAGTCAAGAATAACCGTATCGCCTGCTCGTGCGGTAATATGTTTCCCGTCTTTGATATAAGTAAATGTGCCGTCAATGATATGCGTTATCAAAAGACTGTTATAATTATCTCTAATTAGATGATAGCCCTTAATGCAGAAAAAATGCCCTGCACTGATTGGGTAGTAATATAATTTTTTTGCTGTTTGTGACGGTGATGAAAAATAAACCTCTGATTTTTTCAAAACACCAAGTTCTGTTGATTTCATAGCGGTACTCCCTGCCGGATAAGTATGATAGGATCTCTAAAGTTTTTGGTTGTTTTTCGCAATAATTACTTTGAATTTCATTATATAATCATAGTATAGAAATGTCAATTCATTATATTATACGAGTTATTTACTGGTTTTATATAATAAATTGTAGGGGAAAACAATGATTTTTGTAAAGAACAATGTATTTCATCTGAATACAGCACAAAGCAGTTACATTTTTCGTGTTACTGAACAAGGAGATTTAGAACATCTGTATTACGGCAGAAAAATTAAATTTCAGGAGAATTACAAAGCTTTTTTCAAAAAAATTCGCTTTTGCTTGTCAGCACGCTGTATCCTAAAACGGATGTTACTTACGGAATTGATAAAATGTGTACCGACAGATATAAAGAAATTCGTTCCATTTTGAATGGTGCATCTTTCTATCGTTTGTCGGACGGATTTTCAGAGAATTTCAACAGCTGGTTTTTGGTTGACAAAAGCAGAAAAACAGCATATTTATATGTTTTTTAAAAGTTGTTTTCTCCTGTGCAGTCGTTACCGAGAATTAAACTAATCGGATTGGAGCCACAGTTGCAATATAAAATTTCTGAGGTTGATTTAATTGCTTCAGGAGAAGTGTTTATGAAAAACGGTGTTCTTTTACCGCAGAATTATCAGAGTAATGAAATAAGCGGTGATATGAGTGCGTTTTTTGATTTTACAGCAAAAATTTATAAAGTGGAGTGTGTATCAAAATGAAAAAGTTTCTTGCTAAAAAACCGATAAAAGTGATTATCAGTATTATTTTAGTGCTTGTGGTTGTTGTGTGCATTTGTAATGCATATTTTGCATCTGTTGCACTCGAGGAACAAAAAGGTGTTGCCGTCTGTGATAAATGGAGTGCGTCTGATACATATACGACAGATTATGCACAGCATTTGGAAATCGGAGATAAGGATGCAAAAATTCTTTTCTTAACCGATATTCATATCCGCAATTACGGCACATTTGCTGCTTGCCTTGGTGTTAATTTCATTCTTGACGGTATGAGCGAAATTCAGCTTAAAAAGCTTATCAAAAATGTAAATCCGGATTTAATTGTGGTCGGCGGAGATACGGTGCTTACTGCTTGGAATGACATCTGTACACAGCAGTTTTGCGATTTTATGGAAAAGTTTGAAATTCCGTGGGCACCTGTATTCGGTAATCACGATTATGAAGGCAGAGCAGATAAAGCAAAGCTTGCGGAAATTTATGAATCATCTGAGCATTGCCTGTTTAAATCAGGTCCTGAAGGAATGAACGGAATGGGCAATTACATCGTCAATTTAACAAGAAATGATAAGCCTGTATATTCACTCTTTATGATTGATGACGGTCAGTACAGAATCGTTGACGGTCAGATTACGGATGGCGGTGTAAACGAAAATCAAATTGCGTGGTATAAATGGGCAGTTAACGGAATAAAAAAAACAAGCGGTGCTGAAGTTGCGAATATGGCATTTATGCACGTTCCTGTTCCTGAATATGCACAGTTGGAAAACGGATTTGAGATGGGTATTCGCGGTGAGGAAACCTGCGCGGCTAAGACGAATGACGGCTTTTTCAATGTGTTTAAGGAAAACGGAGGTACCCATCTGTTTGCAGGTCACGATCACAATAATAACTTTGTAACCGAGCTTGACGGCGTTACAATGGCTTATATGACCAAGAGCTCTTATAACTGTTATTTTACAACGAAGGCACTCGGCGGCACGGTTTTGACACTTGACAAAGACAATAATATAAATATTGAAATTGAAGAATTTTAATGGGAGATAGAAAATGAATAAAATAAAGTCCCTTTTTACTTCACTGAAAAACGGCTGGTCAACGCCACCAAAGGGAAGATATTTAACCTTTAAGGAAATGGCTTGCTACGGCTTCAGCGGTCTCGGTGTCAGCTTTATCGTCAATGTTATAACTGCTGTAATTACTGCAAGTCAGATACCTTATATTTATGAAATTGATGTCATTCACGGTACAATTATTTTCAGCATTGTAGGCGTATCTAATCTTCTTATTCAGCCGTTCTTTGGCAAGATGTTACAGAATACTAAAAGTAAATTTGGCAGATATAAGCCATATATTATCGGTATTGCTCCTGTTATTTCTCTTTTTGTGGTGCTTGCAACATGGCTGCCACAGGTAAATTCAATGACATTTAGGGTTGTGTATGCTTATTGCACCTGCATTCCTGTACTGGTTCTCTGGAATATTTGGTATAACACATTTTATATGATACCTGCCGCTATGACGCCGGTGTCGCAAGAAAGAACAGATATGTTATCACCTGTGGGGCTTATAATGGGATTTGCACCAACCGTTATGAATTTTATTATCGGTCCTATTCGTGCTCACTTTATGAGTCAGGGCAGAGAGTATATGGCATTCAGACTGATGGGCTTAATTAGTACGGCAATAGGCGTTATTCTTGTTTTTCTTATTATGAAAACAAAGGAACGCATATATGAAACACCGCAGGAACGCGAAAATATAAGTGTTAAGGAAGGCTTGCGTCTGGTTATGCAGAATAAGCCATTGATGATTTATACGCTTGCCATGATTATCGGAAGTCTCAGAGGCGTAGCTGAGATGAACAGTTATTATATAGGACAGTTCAGATACGGTGAAACCACTGAACAGGGCTTATCATTGTTCTCTATGTTAAGTCCTATTGTAGGATTTGCCGCAACGCCTGCAATGCTTTTATTGCCGTTTATGACACGAAAAATGAATAATAAGAGCATTATGATTATGTGGCAAGCAATTAATACTGTCGCTTACGGTGTGCTTTGTATTATCGGCTATGAGAACATCCCTGTCGGTACACCTACTGCTGTTGTAATTACAGTTATTCGATTTGTTACCGGCTTTAATGCTGTCGGTACACTTACACCGATTATGCTCTCGGAAATTTATGACTATCAGCAGTGGAAAACAGGCAGACGATTAGAAGGTTTTATTCAGACTTTTGCTGTTTCAATGACAGGTCTCGTTTCGCAGTTTGCAATGTTTATACCAACCTTTATTCAGCAGAAAATCGGCTATCAGCCTATGAATTTTAAAAACGGCGCTGAATATCTGCCTGAAAACATTGCAATTATGAATCAATGGTTTAACATTTCTGCCGTTATAACGGTTGTAAGCGGTATTTTGTTTATTGCCGTTATGGCGTTTTATCCACTCAGTAAGAAAAAGTACAATCAGATAATGGAAGAACTTAAGGAAAAGTCGTCGGGTATTGCTGAACAATAAATTATTTGAGGAAGTATGATGAATTGAAAACAAAAGCAACTTATTTTGTAAATGATAAAGAAAAGCCAATCAGATACAGTGAAATCAATTTGATAAATCCTGCAAGAAAACGATTAAGAGATGAACCTGAAAAAGAAGGTATAGCAGTATTTCCCGTATTCTGCGGTTTCTGCGGAACGGATTTTGAATTGATGAAAATGGGAAGAGAAACTCAGCTTGACAGTAAATTTCCGCAGGGCGAATCAAGGCTTATTAACGGACACGAAGGCGTTGTATGGGTTCCGAGTGAAAATCGTTTTGCAATCGTTCTTATTCGCGGCGGTGACAGTTATGACCCTACCAGATTTACAGAGGATGAAAGCTATTTTGAATACGGTTGTGACGGTGCAGACGGTATATTTTGTGATAAAGGATATTTTAATCCCGATATGCTTTTGCATTTGCCCGTAAAATACGAAAAACTAAAAAAATTACCGCTTTCTCTTGCAAAAAAACTTGTCTTTTCAGATCCTTATGCTTGTGCAATTTTTCAGCACGAGCGTATGTGCGATATCGGCGTGGCACAGAATTTTCGAGTGGAGATGGCAAAATATAATTGTGATGAAGAATTTGCAAAAAAGCTTGCCTATGACAGTACCTTTGACAGGGTAGTAATTTTCGGATTGGGCACAACCGGACTTTTTATCGGCGACCAAATCAGGCGAAATCACAAAACCGCAAAAATTCTGTTTGTTGCAAGAAGCAGTGAAAAGTCTGACAAAGCAGAATTTGTTAAGAATGATCTAAATGCAGAGTATATGTCAACATCAGGTATGAGTAGTGGTAAGATTGCCGAAAATATAATCAATATGCTCGGTGGTGCTGCGAGCGTCTTTGTCGGCACAAGCGGTACAAACATTGAACATAAAATTGCATTTGAGTACGGTGTTCTCGGTTGTAACGGCATTTATGACAGTTTTTCTCTCGGTCCTGAAGTTACATACGATACCATGACGTTCGGTTTTAAAAATCAGGTGATTTTTGCATCAATCAATTTCACACAAAAACATATGGAAGAGGCAATAAATATCTTGTGTGAAAGTAAATTTGATATGCTTGTTGAACTGATAGAGAAAGCTGAATTTACTGCTGACCCTGTGCTTGCTTATGAAAATAAAATTTACAGTAAGGGTGCACCACTTAAAACAGCCGTTATATGGAATAAAGAATATATTGACGAGGGAAAATGATGAAAGCGATTGAAATTACAAAACCATTTGAACTTAAAATAATTGAAAAAGAAATACCTATGCCAAAAGAAAACGAGGCACTGCTTAAAATCCTTTACTGCGGTATTTGCGGTGCGGATGTTGCATCATTCACAGGCAATCAGCCGTTTACTACATACCCGAGAATACCGGGCCATGAATTTTCGGCACAGATTATTGAAATACCTGAGAATGATAAAGACTTAAAAAAAGGCGATATTATAACCTGCAATCCGTATTTTAACTGCGGTAAATGTTATTCTTGCGAGAGAGGTATTGTTAATGCCTGCACGGATAACCAAACAATGGGTGTTCAGCGTGACGGCGCTTTTCAGGAATATATTACGATTCCGATTGAACGCATTATTGACGGTAAGGGCTTAACTGCACAGCAACTTGCTTTGATTGAGCCGTTTTCAATCAGCAACCACGCTTTGTCCCGTGCAGAAGTTAAGCAGGGCGACAATTTACTCATTATGGGTGCAGGACCTATCGGACTTTTTGCACTTCTTAAAGCAAAAGCAATGGGCGCAAAGGTTGCAATAGCTGATATGTTGCAAAGCCGTCTTGCACTTGCCAAGGAGTATGGTGCAGATTTGACAATCAATGTCAAAGAACAGGATTTGCACAGTGAGTGCGGTGTATTCACAAACGGTAACGGATTTGATGTTTGTGTTGAAGCATGCGGTGCACCTGAAACCTTTTTAAATTGTATTGACAGTGCGGCATACGGTGCAAATATCATTCTTATCGGTAACGGCAAGCGTGAAACGACTTTTATTCATTCCGTGATACTCAAAAAGGAACTCAATATTTTCGGATCTCGAAATGCGTTTACAAAGGATTTTGAAGAGTTGATTGACCTTGTAAAAGCAGAAAAGGTTAATCCGCTTAAAATGATAAGCGGTGTTTATGACATACAGGATGCAAAAGATGCTTTTGACGCACTCGTGCATAATGACGGCTCACTTGCTAAACTGCTTATCAAATTTTCAGATGCGGAGTAGGATTATGAACGAAAGAATCATACAATTCGGCACAGGAAATTTCCTGCGAGGCTTTGCGGATTATTTCGTTGATAAGCTGAATAAAGAAAATCTGTATAACGGCAATATTGTAATTGTATCGCCTACAAATTCTAAAACAATTGATACTTTGAATGCGCAGAATTGCAGATATAATCTATATCTGCGTGGTATTGAAAACGGTAAGGGAATCTGCGAGCGAACAGAAATCAATTCAATCAGCAGGGCAGTCAATCCGTACAAAGATTTTGACACTTATCTTGAACTTGCACAGAATCCCGATTTCAGATTTATCATTACCAATACAACGGAGGCAGGCATTGCCTTTGTTGCTGAAGACAAATATGAGGACAGACCTGCAAAATCTTTTCCTGCAAAATTAACACAATTGCTCTATGCAAGATATAAAGCAGGATTAAACGGTTTTGTGATTTTTGCCTGTGAGCTGATAGATAATAACGGTAAACAGCTAGAGAAATGTGTGCTCGATTATGCAAATCTCTGGAATTTAGGGAAGGATTTCTGCGAATGGATTACCAAAGAAAATGATTTCTGTAACACGCTTGTGGACAGAATTGTAACAGGATATCCAAAGGATGAGGCTGAACAGCTTTGTGCTGAAATCGGCTATGATGATAAACTGCTTGATACGGCAGAGCCATATCATTTATGGGTAATCGAGGGCGATTATGAAAAGGAACTGCCTTTGCAGAAAGCCGGTTTAAATGTGATATGGACAAATGATGTAAAAGCCTATAAAAAAATGAAAGTCCGTATTCTCAACGGTTCGCACACATCACTCGTTTTTCCGTCAATGCTGTGTGGGATAGATACGGTTAAGAAAAGCCTTGAGGATAAGGATTTGAATGCATTTCTGAACACATGCCTTTTTAAATACATACTCCCTACTCTCGGTGAAACGGAGGAAAACAGGCAGTTTGCAAATGCAGTGCTTGAACGCTTTTCAAATCCGTATATAAAGCATATGTGGAAGTCCATTTCTCTTAATTCAATCAGCAAGTTTACGGCAAGAGTTCTGCCGACAATTCACGATTATGTAAAGAAGCATAACACTTTACCGAAGTCCCTTGTTTTTTCACTTGCCTGCCTGATTGAATATTACAAAACAAATGATGTGCAGGATGATAAAACAGCAGTGGAATATATTAAGAATCATTCCGTAAAGGATATTTTATCAAATGCAGAGTTTTGGGATTGCGATTTGTCCGATATGCTTGATTTGGTTGAAGAGAGTATGGATAAAATCCATAGTAACGGAATAAGAGAGGCAATAAAATGGGCTTTGTTGTAATTCACCCCGACGATAATGTAAAAGTAAATCTTGAAAACGGGCATAAGTACGCAATATATGATATCGCCAAAGATGATAAGATTATCAAATACGGCTTTCCTATCGGTATTGCAAAAGAGAATATCAAGGCTGACGAGCATATTCACACACATAACTTGAAAACTGCTCTTTCGGGTGAACAGGAATATACATATACGCCCGAACATATCGAAGCAAAAACAGAAGAACCAATTTTGATTTCAGCCTATCAGCGCAAGAACGGTGATATAGGTATAAGAAATGACATATGGATTATTCCGACTGTCGGCTGTATAAACGGTACTGCAAACGCACTTGCACAAAAAACAGGCGCTTTTGCCTTTACGCATCCTTACGGTTGCAGTCAGCTTGGTGAGGATTTGCTTGTTACGCAGAAAATCCTCTGCAATCTGATTAAGCATCCGAATGCAGGCGGTGTGCTTGTACTCGGCTTAGGCTGTGAGAATAACAACATTGCGGAACTGAAAAAGATACTCGGTGAATATGATGCTGAGAGAATAAAATTCCTTAACGCACAGGACTGCGAGGATGAGCTTGCAGAGGGTGTAAAAATCATATCCGAACTTCAAAAGCAGGGTAAAAAGGATAAAAGAACAGCTGTGCCGATTTCAAAGCTGAAAATCGGCTTGAAATGCGGCGGAAGTGACGGCTTGTCAGGCATAACGGCAAATCCGCTTGTCGGCAGAATTACCGACAAAATTACTTCTATGGGCGGTACTTGTGTGTTAACCGAAGTGCCTGAAATGTTCGGCGCAGAGCAGATACTGATGAACAGATGTGTTGATGAAGCTGTTTTTAATGATACAGTAAATCTCATAAATCATTACAAAAACTATATTATCAGCCACAATCAGCCTGTCAGTGAAAATCCGTCACCCGGCAACAAAGAGGGCGGTATAACAACACTTGAGGAAAAATCACTCGGCTGTGTGCAGAAAGGCGGAAAGGCACCTGTTACGGCTGTGCTTGATTACGGAGATACAGCAAAAAAAGCAGGGTTGAATCTCCTTAACGGTCCGGGCAATGATATGGTTGCAGTAACCAATCTGACAGCGGCAGGCTGTCACTTAATACTGTTCACAACAGGCAGAGGCACACCGCTCGGCGCACCGGTGCCGACAATCAAAATTGCCACAAATACAAATCTTGCAAACAAAAAGAAAAACTGGATTGATTTTGATGCAAAGTTGAAAAATGAAGATGATTTATTCAGCTTAATCGTTGAAAGTGCCAATGGCAAAGAAACGAAAAATGAGAAAAACGGCTATCGTGAAATAGCCATTTTTAAGGACGGGGTTACCTTATGATTATTGATGCACACGCCCACCTTTGGAAAAAGCAAAACGGCAAAATTGACGGCAAGGCTGTCTTTGCACTTGAAAACGGTAAAAGCAATTTAGGCGGTGAAATTCGGCAGATGATGCCGCCGTATATGATAAGTGGAGAAAATACTGCCGATATGCTTATATCCAATATGGATTATGCAGGTGTGAACGGTGCAGTGATTACGCAGGAGGAAATCGACGGCAATCAGGATAGTTACCTGCTTACCGCAAAATCGCAATATCCGAACAGATTAAAAATATGTTCTTTATATGAAGAAAACAAACCGTTTGAAATAAACGGCTTTGATGGAATAAAAATTTGTGCCGGCAGACTTCCGACACAGGATTTAACAAAGCATTATAAGGTGTTTGAGATTGCCGATAAAAGCAATATGTTCATCTCCATTGATTTGGCAGACGGCGATTTGCAGACGGGCTCTCTTTTTGAGCTTATACAGCAGTACCACAATTTGAAAATTGCAATCGGTCATTTCGGAATGGTCACAAGAGAAAAGTGGAAAGAGCAGATTAAGCTTGCACAAACTAAGAATGTTTTCATCGAAAGCGGAGGGATTACTTGGCTTTTCAACAGCGAGTTTTACCCCTATCCCTCCGCAATTAAAGCGATAAATGAGGCATCTCAAATCTGCGGATTTGACAAGCTGATGTGGGGCAGTGACTATCCACGCACAATGGTTGAAATTACATACAAAATGAATTTTGATTTTGTGCTGAAATCTAAAGAAATATCGGAAAGCGACAAAGAAAAATTCTTATATAAAAATGCAAAAGATTTTTACGGTTTTGCTGATTTTCAAGAAATAAAACCGATAAAAAATATGCTTTAGGAGAAGTTATGATGGAAAGTCAGATGAACAGTTACCTTGAAAAAATCAATCAGGTAATTGAAAACGGAAAATACAAGGCAGACTGGCAAAGTCTTGCCGAATATCCTGTTGCACAGTGGTACAAGGAGGCAAAGTTCGGCATTTTCATTCATTGGGGTATTTATAGTGTGCCGGCCTATTTCAGTGAATGGTACTGCCGTTTCATGTATTACAAAGGCAATCCTGCTTATTGGCATCATTTGAGAAAGTATGGTAAAAACTTTAATTACCGTGATTTTATTCCGATGTTCAAGGCAGAAAAATTCAACGCTGATGAATGGGTTGAATTTATTAAATCCAGCGGTGCTAAATTTATAATGCCCGTTGGTGAGCATCATGACGGCTTTAAAATGTATAACAGCGACCTAAATGAATGGACATCTGTGAATATGGGTCCGAAAAGAGATGTTCTCGGAGAACTAAAAACCGCCTGTGACAAAAATGATTTGATTTTTTCAACCTCAAGCCATCGGGCCGAACATTTTTGGTTTATGAACGGCGGTTCAACTGTCGGTTATAATAATGAAACTCAGAACGATAAATATCGTGAACTTTACGGTGAATGCCGTAATGTTCATAAGAAAAACAATCTTTTTACAATGCTGAAACAGGAACACGGTATTGAGCCGACTGAGGCGTGGCTGAAGGACTGGCTTGTTTCCTCCTGTGACTTGATAGACCGCTATCAGCCGTCATCGCTCTTTTTTGACTGGTGGGTATCGTATAAGGATTTCAGACCGTATATGAAAAAATTCCTTGCTTATTATTACAACCGTTCTGTTGAATGGGGCAAAGAAGTCTGCGTTTATTATAAGTCGGATGCCGTTATGTATAACTGTGCAATTTTTGACCGTGAGCGCGGACAACTTGAAAATATAAGTCCCTATATATGGCAGGGTGAAACCTCAACTGCCTATAATGCGTGGAGCTACTGCACAACAAATCATTTTAAAAAGCCGGAAATCATTGCCTGCAATTTTTTGGATGTTATTTCAAAAAACGGTTGCTTTGTGCTTAATTTAGGGCCTAAAGCTGACGGAACATTTTGTGAACAGGAACAGAATATTATTTCTGAAATCGGTAAATGGACAAAGAAAAATGAAGAGGCAATCTGGGGCACTCAGCCGTATAAGGTCTTCGGTGAGGGAAAAAAACAAAAAGGCGGCTCTTTTACAGAGCATTTCAGCTACACTTCAAAGGACTACCGCTTTACCTGCAATACAGGGGCGGTTTATGCTTTTGCATTAAAACCTTACGCAAAATCTGAATTTAAAATAAAATCGCTTGCTGACAGTATGGATTTATTCCACTGTGTTATTAAAGATGTTTCCGTTCTTGGCAGCGATGAAAAAGTAAGATTTACACAGAACAAAAAATATTTAACAATCAAATTAAGTGAAAAGGTAAATGAAACTATGCCGATTTGCTTTAAAATAGAGGTGGACTAATATGAAAAAAAGCAATATTAAATTAAGAATGAATGAGCTTACAGGAGATTATGAAATCTTACATAACGATTTTTCATGGGTGAGCGACGGTAGAAGGCCTTATATAATTCTCAGAAAAAAGGTCGGCAATAAATATATCAGCACATACAGGGATTTGTATTCAGCACTTAAAAAGTCCTTTGAATATGATGATACGAAAATTGTTACACGTCTAAGCAATTTTGTTGCCTTTGGCAAAAAGCTTGATTTTACTTTGGTATTAACCGCAAAAATTACGGGTGAAAATACTGTTGAATTTTCCTTAAAAGCAGAAAACGAAACAGGCTATGATATTCAGGCTGTTTATTTTCCTGCCCCCTTTAATTCAAAAAAGAAAGGCAAAAACGCTTATCATATTGATGCAATGCGCAATGGGTTTATACTGCCTGACGGATATAAGAAAAATATTCTTTCAACAATCGCTTTTGAACATTATTTAAGAAAAATCAATACGGGCGATTGCTATATGCCGTTTTGGGGCAGAGTGTGTGACGGACACGGCTTTACTGCGATTGTTGAAACACCGTATGATGCCTGTATGTTTTCTTCGGCAGGAAGACATTTTGCCTTTGTAAACTCTGTTCATTGGATGTCGTCACTCGGAAAACTTTCCTATGAAAGAAAAATCAGATTTATATTCCACGATAATATGGACTATAATACCGCCGCAAAGGACTACAGAAATTATCTTATGGAAACAAATCAATTCGTTTCTATTGATGATAAAATTAAGAAAAATAAGAACATTGAAAGGCTGATCGGCTGTCCCGTCCTGCATCACAAGATTTTTTCACAAATTCAGCCTGCATCAAAATTCTATGATAAAGACGGTATAAACAAATTCCTTTGCGCTACCTTTGAAAAGCGTGCGGAGGAAATGGAGAAAATAAAAAATCTCGGTCTTGATAAGCTTTATATTCATACTGACGGCTGGGGCGAGCAGGGTTATGATAATAATCATCCGTATATTCTGCCGCCCTGCAAAGAGGCAGGCGGATGGGACGGTTTAATGCAGCTTGCCGCTACCTGTCGTAATCTTGGTTATATTTTTGCGCTGCACGATCAGTATCGTGATTTTTACTATACCTCCCCTGTTTTTGATATAGAAAAAGCGGTAACGCATATTGACGGCTCACATCCGTACTGTTCAATTTGGGACGGCGGTGAACACACTTTCCTGTGTGCATCACAGGCACTTGATTTTGTTAAAAAAACATACAGCGAGCTTGAAGAACACAATATCGATGTTCAGGGTGCATATCTCGATGTATTTTCTGTTATGAATGGTGATGAGTGTTTCCACCCCAATCATAAAGTCACAAGGGAAGAAAGCATTAAACACCGTGCAGACTGCTTTGATTATCTGAACGAAAAAGGTCTTATTATGTCCTCGGAAGAGCCGGCAATGCAGCTTTTAAACAATCTTGCTCTTGTTCATCACGGTCCGTACACTTTAAGACCGCAGGTAAACGGTGAAGCTGTGGGAATTCCTGTTCCGCTCGGCAGTCTTGTTTATCATGATTGCATTATGATTCCGTGGAACTGGTGGAATAACTGGGGAATTCCGAAGGGTGAAAACGGTGATTTGCACTGTGCATTGAATGCCGGTATGCCGTATTTTAATCCCTATATTGAAAAGGATATGAAGCTCGGCAATGACCCACGCTCTGCCGATGCGGATTTGCTTGCTGACGAAAGTCTGAAGGCGGAGATTGAAAGAGTGAAACCATTAGCTGATTTGCAGGCTAAGCTTTATAACAAAGAAATGGTAAAACACGAGTTTTTGGGCTGTTATCAAAAACAAAAAGCAACCTATTCAAACGGAACAACCATTATTATAGATTTAGATAAAAACACTTATGATGTTAAGGAGAATGCAGATGCCAAGGCTTGAAACGAAAAAATACCGTGTGTCTTCGTTAACACAAAACAGTGATATTCCGCACCTTTCATTTGAAAAGAAGCCGCATCAATCCAAATCGGATATTGATGATTTTGAAGGCTTGTTTATTGATTATGGCTGGTGTGAATCCTCATATCCATATACTCAGCAAAATTCCTATGTTGAAGAAACCGAGCAGGAAATAACGATTGCCGTTCTTGAAAATGATTATCTGTATGCAGAATTTTTGCCGACGCTCGGCGGAAGACTTTGGAAACTGTACAATAAGAAAAAGCAAAAAAATGTGCTTTACACAAATGATGTTATCCGTTTTCGCAATCTAAGTATCCGTAATGCTTGGTTTTCAGGCGGCGTGGAATGGAACTGCGGCATAATCGGTCACTCACCATTCACTTGCTCACAAATGTATTGTGCTTTTGTAAAGGGCAAAAACGGTGAGGATGTTCTTAGGTTTTATGAGTTTGAGCGTGTAAGAGAAATTTATTATCAGATTGATTTATGGCTTGATGATAATAAGCTGATGACGGCTGTCAGAATTGAAAACCGGAATACAGATGTTGTGCCTATGTACTGGTGGTCAAATATGGCAACACCCGAATACAAGGGTGGAAGAGTTGTTGTGCCTGCCGATAGTGCTTATAATAATTCCGACGGAATGGGCATAAAAAAATCATCCATACCCTTTGATAACGGCACAGATGTTTCATACCCCGAAAATATACCGAATACGATAGATTATTTTTATGATATTCCTCAGAGTGAAGATAAATTTATCGCAAATGTGGATAAGGACGGATACGGACTTTTACAGTTTTCAAGCAGTAATTTAAAGGGCAGAAAGCTGTTCTCATGGGGACACAAAAAGGGATCCCGCCATTGGCAGAATATGCTGACGGACAAAGCAGGCGATTATGTTGAAATTCAGGCAGGTCTCGGCAAAACGCAGTATGAGTGTATTCCTATGCCGCCGAAATGCGTGTGGACTTTTTCCGAGTGCTACGCACTTGCCGATATTCCTGCAAATAAAGTGAATGCGCCGTATAATGAGTTAGTAAACGCTGTAAAATCACAGATTGATTCGCTCGGCGGATGTAGCGCATTAGACGAAAATTTGACTGATTTTGCAAACAATATCAGCCTGCAGAAAGGTGAAATTGTTTTTAAGGGCAGCGGTTTTGGATATCTGAATACAGTTCTCGGCGGTAAAGCGCCAAGTCACCTTGAGTTTTGTGCTGACGATGAAGTTAAGCCGTGGCTTGACTTTTCAAACGGTGAACAGATAACGGATAAACTCTCATTTGCATACGGAGACAAAATGAAAAATATTCTCCTCAAAAATGAGAATCTGTGTAATTGGAATATATCTTATCAGCTTGCACTCCTTTCTTATGATAAAAGAGATTTTAATAAGGCAAAGCAATACTGTGAACGCAGTCTGATTTTTGATAATAACGAATATAACAATCATTTGTATGCAGCTGTTCTCTTTCAGCTCGGTGATGAACACAGTGTTTATTTTGCCGAAAAGTGCATAGATATAAAAAATAACAGCTACTGTCTTGCTGAAAGCATTTTATCTCTGCTTTTAAAACAACAGGAATATGTTTTGGTGATAAACAGTTTTGATAAACTGACGGATGATTTAAAGCAAAATCCAAGACTTTTAATGTATCTTTCAATGGCTTATCTTAAAACAGGTAATCCCAAAAAAGCAGAAGAAATTTTACTTTCCGACGGCGGACTGGTACTTCTTGATTTTAGAGAGGGCGATAAATTTTTGGATAAGCTTTATCATGGAATCCGAAAAGAACTGTATAATGAATGCTACGACGATGTTATTGTGCCTGAGCAGTTTGATTTTATCGTAGCAGATATTAAAACCGAGGAACGGGAATGAAAAAGGTGTTTAAGATTTTATTTTCTATATTGCTTGTGATTGTTCTTATTGTTATCGGCAGTTTTGGTTTTGTTACATTCTATCATAAGGACTATAAAGAGGCTGATGATACTGCTTATAAGATTTTGCAGATAACAGATGTACATATTCTGAATGATGAAAAAAAGGATGCCAAAGTATATAAAACCATAACGAATATGGTTGAAACAACAAAGCCTGATATGATTATGCTTACAGGTGATTTAACAAGCGAAAAAGAAAATTTCACAGCGTTTAAATCATTCTGTTCTTTCCTGGAAGATTTTAATATTCCTTGGGGCTTTACTTTCGGGAATCACGAAGGACTTGATATTACTTATGAAAAAAACGAGGTTTTAGACCCTGAAAAAATTGCTGACAGACAGACCTTGAGTGATTATCTCGAATCCCTGCCGAATTGTATTTATGAAGCAGGCGATGAAAATGTCGATGGTACAGGCAATTATTATTACAATGTAACGGACGATAACGGAAAAGTGCTCACAACACTCATTATGATGGATTCACATAGCTGGGATAAAGAAAATAACGGCTATGACCATTTTCACGATAATCAGATTGAATGGTATGAAAACACGATTAAGTCCATTGCAAAAGAGGTTAACGGTGACGAATCAAAGGTTGTGCCGTCACTTGCTTTTTTTCATGTGCCTATGAAAGAATATATGACTGCTTATGAAGAAGCAAAAGGAACAGATAACCGACTTTGGGGCTATCGTTTTCCGAATGAGGACGGCACGCCTGCTGTTGATGATATGATGTTTGAAAAAATGGTTGAACTCGGCTCAACAAAGGGATGCTTTGCAGGGCATGACCATATGAATAACTTCTCCGTAATGAAAGACGGCATACGCCTTACATACGGACTTTCGGACGACCATAACATTTATCTTACACCACTGCGCGGCGGCATTCTGATAAACATTAAAAATGACGGTTCGTTCACAACACAGCACCTTATCCGCCACAGAGGACAAAACACAATAACAATCGGCAAGGAACAGTAACTACACTGTTCTTATGCAATATATGAAATATAGAGTCCAAAGATAAGACAGATAAGTACGAAAAATACAAGTCAAAAAATTACACTCCGACTAAACATGAGTATATGGAGTGATTAAAAAAGTGAAATATACAAAACTCACATATGTGTGTTGTATAGAGCGAACCAAGTATGACATAGAATGTGAATTAAAGCTATTCATAATAATACTTTTGACCATTTGTTGACCACTTACGAACGGAAAGCGGGATAAAAACACAGCGCTAAATTAAAAAACAGTCATTTCAATGTATAAAAGAAATGGCTGTTTTTCGTTAGTTTGGGTGTATTTCATATTTTTTCATCTGTTTCGTAATCAGCAGGTCGCCGGTTCAAGTCCGGCCAGTAGCTCCAAGGGCAGAGATAATCTCTGCCTTTTATTTTTTCTTTTTCTGAAACGCATTTCAAAATTCAATATGCAAAGCGTGTCGCACATTCAAAGGATTTAGAGGCTTCGGCACAAAAGAAAACGGCGATGCCTTAGCCGATATGCTCAGCGGTAAAAATTGATGATTGTTGTAATTAACTATTTGGTTTGTTATAATTGTGCAGGTGATGAAAATGTTTAAAGGTGTTTATGAAGGTAAAAATGCAAAACATCAAAGTAAAAGAATACTTATATTAGGAGAGTCGCATTATGATAAAGATGGGTATAATGATTTTACTACTGATTCAGTAGTTCAAAATTTTTATTCAAATCCAGGTGAAAAGAAATATCAATTTTTTCATAAAATTGCTAAATGCTTTTTTGAAAATGTAAAGGATATTGATGATGAATTTGAAAGTTTTTGGAATAATGTATATTTTGCAAACTATGTTGACGGATTGTGTGGTATAGGTGATTCAAAAGCAAAAATTTTAATTAAAAACAATAAAGAAAAATACAATAATGAATTATTTGAATTTATAAATAAAAATGAAATTGATATAGTATTTGTTTTCGGTAGAGCAGTTTATAATAATCTGCCGAGTTGTTCCAAAAATAAAACAGCTGCTGAAAAACAACCTGATTTAGATAACGGTAATTTGTTTGTGGGCAAAAAAAGAGATTTTATAAGACATTGTGTTTATTTAAAAGGTGAACAACATAAAAATGCAAAAACAATGCTAAAGAGAGATGTTCACGTTTATGGGCTTCGTCATCCTTCTGCGAGATGTGGTTTTAATGCTGAAAATTACAAACCATATTTGAAAAATCTAATATAACATTAACACCACGGTGAGAAATCATTGTGGTGTTTTATTATGCCCGAAATTCGGCACATAACGTTTTATATAATCACATCAAGAAAGGGTGATGATATGAAGCAAGGCGTGTTTTGGTTAATTGATAATAAGCTGCTTGCAATTCCGTTTGACAAAAGTAAATATCACGACGGCAATGCAAAGTCCGGCGATACATACAATCACGAAAAACTGTGGAAATATGTTAAGCCCCAAAATTGCAACAAGCCGTATAATTACTACCCTCGTGGCAGGGTTGCCAAAGGAACTAAAAGCAAAGCGATTGTTTATATGAATCCAGATATATCAAACGAGTTTATCTTAGGCATAAAAGAAGCGTTTGAAATTGAGGGCGAACCGATTATTAAGTTGGATTTCAGCAAGCATTATAAATGTTATTTAGATTAAGCAAAACGGAGGAGAAATTATGAATCGCTCAAAAAACGATCATATAATTGAAATGGCAAAAAAATTTATTGATAATTGCAACAGCTTTGAAATTAAAGATTTGGATGCCGACAAACAGTATCTCAACAATTTACCCGTAATAACTCCTTTCACCGATTGTATTAAAGAATACTTAAACCCGTTTGGGGAAGAGCAAAATCAAAATCTTACAAAAACGAGTAGCAATGATTTAGATGAGCTTTGCATATTTGAAAAAGATATGTTTAAGTTGTTTTGTACCGATGAATTTAATACATATCTTATAAGAATGGTGAACAGTTTTGTTATCGAAGCCGTTAACGGAGGCAAACGAGTTTTAATTATATCGCCTTTTTCTAATGCAATTGTTCGCGATTTCTTAAAAGCTGTTGGACGAAAAAATCACCAAAACAACCTTTTTTGGTTTGATGATAAAAAGCTCTATTTTTGCGAGTGTATGCCCGATGATAACATAATTGCTTTTACAGAGGATATTAAATCAAAAATTCTCGATTTGAATATAGATATTGTCTACGTTCCGTATCTTGAGGCCTTGCTTAAAAAATACAGCCCAAAATTACAAACTGATGTGTTGAAGTACTTTTATGATTTTGCTTTTGATAAGAAAATTTGTATCGTTTCAACCTTGTCGTCATTTGAACAATACAAAGGCGCAAATGATGATTGCTTGTTTTATCCGCAGCATAAATTAGATGTTTACGTGTTAGGGAAAATTCTGCCTATGGAGGCATTGTACATTACTTCGTTTTCAAATAATACAGCGAGCTTTGAAAACTGGAGTGTGTGGAATTATATTAACGATACCCCGTCAAAAGTTTCGGTGCAAAGCCTTGATAATTTTTATACCTTTGATTCAATAAAGATAAATGATGAAGAATTTAATAATATGCAGTTTTAAAAAATGTTTTATGTCCGAAAAAAGATAAATATGTGGGTGTTATGCGGTTGTTCGTATAAAACGGCGAAATAAGTGCCTCGGATGGCAGTTGACGAAAAAATACAATTTGTTATAATGAAAGCAAATAAGCAAAGGGGGAATTTATATGAGTTTTGATTTAAGTGCTGTTCCGACCTGTGAGCTTGTCGATGAACTCAAAAAAAGAGAGGGCGTTTGGACAACCTCGGTCGAGCCTTATGAAAAATATTCAATTACCGTCGGCGAAGAGAAAATCAACGATGCCGGACCGGTTGTAATATTAAGAATTTGGGATTAATGCTTGTAGTGTAATATTTTTATTTTTTATAACTTAGGTTTTATTATAAAGTGTAGTATAATGTAGAAAAAATAAAAGGAGACAGTTTGAAATGGACGAGTTGATAAAATTAGTTGAAAATTTAGAAAAAGAAAATGATGAGAAAAAGCAAATAACTTTGTTACAGCAAATTGAATCAAAATTACTCAATGAATATAACATTGTAATTGAAGATACCGTTATTGAACCTTTGCGGCTTGAAGCATATTATTACCCTTTTGAAAATAAAGGTAAATTTGACGATCCTTGTGCACACAAATGCACCAAAAAAATTAACAATTTCGGGAAACTATATTTTATTGAAGAAAGATATGGCTATCCAGGAATTGATATATGTTTATCGTTAGGAAATTACTATTTATCTTTTTTGATAAAGAACTCACGCATAAAAGATACTTATTATAAACAAATGGACTTGTTTGACAGATTTCAGGATAAACGCAATGAAATTGAAATCATGGATGTTTTAGAAAAAGTTAAAAATAAAGAGAAAATTGTTTTTAAAACATCAAGAGTAGGATTAAAAAAATCACAAACTAAATTTGCACACAAATTATTAGCATCTGTAATTGAACTGAAAAATTCTTCTGGATATGATTTTGAACGTGGATATGGCAAAGAGTGGATGGTTGCAAATTATATGTTTGAAAACAATATACCTGAAACAGATGAAAATATAAAGACACTTTTAGGTTATAAATCTCAAAATGTTAAAAATTTAATCAAGGAAATGACTAAATGCTCTATTTTTCATCTAAACTAAAAACACCAAAATACAAACCTGCGGCGGACAGAATGTTCGCCGCACTTGATTTATTTAATATAAAATATAAATTATTAAATAATACAAAAGATATTTGGCTGCGGGATTATATGCCTGTGAAAACAAAGTCTGGCAAATATGTATCATTTCGATACGAGCCGAGTTATCTTGACGGCTCTCCCGAGCTTCGCACCGATTTTCGCAGAAATGTTGTGCCGAAATTTGATTTCAAAAACCTTGTTTATTCCGATATAAATTTAGACGGTGGGAATGTGGTCTTTTCTCCGTCCAAAGAAAAAGTTATCATAAGCGACAGAGTTTTTTCGGAAAATCACGGCATAAGTGAAGCAGAACTCACAGCCAAACTTGAGAAATTGCTCGAAGCAAGTTTAATAATCATTCCATCGCTCAAAAGCGATATGACGGGACATGCCGACGGTATGGTGCGATTGGTCGGTGAAAATATCGCTATCGTTAATGCTCCGCTGTCGCCGTATGGATTTGAAACAAAAGTTAAAAAGTCTTTGCAAAATTACGGATTTAATGTTATTGATTTTCCGTATTTTTACTCAAAGGGTGACAGCGCCGTCGGTTGTTATCTTAATTATTTAGAAACGGAGAAATCTATATTCCTGCCGGTGTTCGGCGTTGATGAGGATAACGAGGCAATAAATAAAGCAAAAAACATTTTTGATAAAACAATTATTCCGGTTAATATAAATGAAATTGCCGAATACGGCGGTTTGCTTAACTGTATCAGTTGGGAATTTGAATAGCAAAATATGTACTTATTTTTGTGCATTGCTTTTACTATCATATAAATAAGAATTGAAGAAAGGAAGAAAATAATGGAAGTTGAAAAAGTTTTAACCGCAGTTTATGATGAGGATTTGGAAAACGGTGTGTTCAGGATTCCGGAGGATATTCGGCATATTGATGGTGGCGCATTTAGTTACTGCCCGAGCCTGAGAAAGTTGATTGTACCAAACTCCATAGATTGGTTGCCCGATTTCTACGACTGTCTGCTTTTAGAATCAATTGAAGTATCAGAGGGCAATGAGGAATATTCTTCTTTAGACGGTGTGTTGTTTGATAAAGATAAAAAACTACTTGTGCGATTTCCGAGAAATCATCAAACAACATCTTATTGTGTTCCGCAGAGTGTAACCGGAATATGTCAATTTGCTTTTCAGTGTTGTGAAAACATAGAAAAAATATCAATTCCGAATAGTATAAAAGAAATTGGTATAGGGGTTTTTTATGGTTGCAAAAAGCTAAGAGAAATAAATATTTCAAACCATATAACTAAGATTGAAGGAAATACCTTCTTTGGATGTGAAAATTTGGAAAGAATCCTATATTCCGAATAGTGTGACAGAATTTGATAGTGAGATTTTTACGGATTGCGATAAGCTGACAATATATTGTCACAAGGGCTCTGCGGCGGGAAAATACGCAAAAGAAAACAATATTCCTGTTTCTTATGCGCAAGAAAACGAATAGTTATGTATATTTATCGGTCGGGTAGTTCTATGGCATCACATTCGTAAAAAAATAAAACAATTGTAACGGTAAACAGTAAAAAAATTACCGAAAATGCCGGTTTACTTAATTGTATCAGTTGGGAAGATTAAATCAAGGCAAATATAAAAAGAGGTTTGCTCCGATTGAAGGGTAAGCCTCTTTTATCTTTAGTGATTCATTTCCAATATCTATCAATAAGTCGTTGCATATTTTCTCTGCCGACCGGATTCATTGTGTGCAACTTGACAGGATAATATTGCTCGGTTTCTGCAAGATAGTCAAGCAATTTAATTCCGTCACCGCCGTCAAAAGCATAGTCGCCTAAATCATGATCTAAGTCAAGTTGTTCAATCGGTTCTTTTGCGTTTTTAATCAATTCAATTGCTTCATTAACGCTGTGACAATGAACATAACCGTTTGGAGCAGGTCTTATATCGTCCAGCCAAATTTTCATTATATATACCCTGCTTTCTAATTTTTTGATAAATATTAAATCAGATATTTAGCATACTGTTTTTGTAAATTATAAAGGTCTTTATGAACGAAAAACGGTACAAATGATTTATCAAAGTGTCATTAGAATGAAATGCGGCGGAACTTATGTACTGAAAAAGTCGCATAGCCTATTGCATAATGTGAGCATAAGATATAAAATAAGTTTGAGGTGAATATTATGCTTGGAAGCAGACCAAAGAAAATGATGAATATGTATATTTACGATATACTAAGGCGAAACACCGATGCCGAGCATCCTATGACGCAGAGAGAAATCCAAAAGCGGCTTGAGAGCGAATACGATATGACGGTTGATAGGAAAGCGGTCAAAGCTAATCTTGAAGATTTAATCAATGACGGCTCATACAACATTGAATATTCAACCAAAATTCGTTTTACCCCAAATCGTTCAACGGGAGAAATTGAGAAAAGCGAAATTTTAACCGGCTTTTATTACAGCAATGTATTTACAGATTCTGAGCTTCGGCTGCTTATGGACTCGGTTCTGTTCTCAAAAAGCATTCCGATGGCAAATAAAAAGGAACTGCTTGTTAAACTCAAGGATTTATCAAATAAATATTTTAAATTCAGTACGGCAAATATTCGGTTCTATGAAGCAGCCGACAGAGAAATTAACAAAGAATTATTTTACACTATAGAGGTGCTTGACGAGGCGATTTCAAATGGCTTACAGGTTAAGTTTCTCTATAACGAATACGGTGTCGATAAAAAACTTCATCACCGTATAAACAAAAACGGCGATGTCAGAGAATACATAATCAATCCATATACTATGGTGGCAAACGGCGGTAAATATTATCTTATTTGCAATTACGATAAGTACGATAATCTTTCTCATTATCGTATTGACAGAATCAGTAATATTGAAATTTTAGACACACCCAGAAAGCCTAAAAAACAAGTCGAGGGGCTTGTGGGTCTTGATGTTGCAAAGTATATGCAGGAGCATATTTTTATGTTCGACGGCAAATCAATCAGGGCAAAATTTGAAATGCCTAAATATTTAATTTCAGACGTACTTGATTCGTTCGGAGCGAATGTTAATTTCACTGATATCGGCGACGGCAATGTGCTTACAAGCGTTAAGGTTAATGAAAATGACATACGCTATTGGGCAAGACTTTATGCCAGCCAAATCAAAATCACCGAACCGAAAGAGCTTGTCGATATGTGTAAGCAGGATATGGAGAATGCCTTGAAATTATATGATGTTTGAAAATAATTAATTTCCAATGATATAATGATATATTATATAATATCGAACATCAAAATATTTGAATTTGGGACTATGATAAAAAAGAGTACATCAGTATAGATGATATTAAAAATTACATTGGACTAAACGAATTGTATTTATCTTTTTGCAATATGCTTGAAAATTTGTGAGAGAGAAACGATGACCTATGTAATATCCGACCTGCACGGTTACTCGATAGAAAAATTGAAAATATTGCTTGAAAAAGCCGGGTTTTGCGAAGAAGATTTTCTTTACATACTCGGTGATGTGATTGACAGAAACGGCGACGGCGGTGTTGGGATTTTGCGTTGGTTGCTCTCTCGGCCTAATGTTCAGCTTATTCTCGGCAATCACGAGGCAATGCTTCTTGCTTGCGAGTTTTTGTTTGATGAAATCACGGACGACAGCATTGCTGATTTTGGCAGCGAAAAAATAGAAATTCTATCAAATTATCAGCTTAACGGCGGTGATGTTACGCTGAAATCGCTTGCAAATCTGAACAAAGAATCGCCCGAAACGGTTGCGGATATTCTCGATTATCTGCGTGACTGCCCGCTGTACGAAGCTGTTACGGCAGGCGGAAAGGATTATTTCCTTTGTCATAGCGGCATTGATGAATTTGAAAAGAGCAAAAAAATCAGCGACTATCCTGCCGATGCTTTTATTTGGGCGTGGCCTGATATTAACGATGAATATTTTGACGATATTATAACTGTTTTTGGTCACACACCGACAATGAATTACGGCGAGCAATATCGCAATAAAATAATCAAAACGAGAACTTGGATTGATATTGATATGGGCGCAGCAGACGGCAAAACCGAGCCTGTCCTCCTCCGCCTTGACGATATGAAAGAATTCAGAAATTGAATATAATTATTTAACACCACGATACTTTTTATCGTGGTGCTTTTATATGCAAAAAAAGTGTTCGGCGGTGTTTTCAATAAAGCGGATGGCCTATTTTTGTCCCACTTGCTTTTGTATACTCCTGTTAAGGTGGTGACAATATGAGCAGCAGTAATACAAAGAATATATTGGACGAGTTTTTTCAAAACTTAAAGGATTTTGGCGATAGACTTTCCATGGAAGATATAGATGTCGCCGTCGAATCGCTTCAAATTGCATTTGATGATTTGAGGCTCATGAAAAAAACGGCTGTTGAAAAGAAAAAAGAAGCCGAACGCAAGCAACGAGAAGAAGATGAAAAGCGAGAAAAAGAAGAAAAAATCCGTAAGCAGAAGGAACATATTAAAGAAGTAACCTGTATGGATCTTCCACTTGACTGGAACAATCCTTTTAATGCGGATGAGCGCGCATCCGGAATATATATCGAAAGTATCTCAGACGCACTTGTAAAATCTTTAACAACGCTTGGAAGGGTCGATATTGAATTCATTGCATCGGTTACAGGCAGTGATTACAAAACCGTTATAACCACCCTGAAAGGTTCAATTTATCAAAATCCGTTAACTTGGAACGAGTGCTTTTATCAGGGTTGGGAAACAGCCGATGAATATCTTTCCGGCAATCTTATGCAAAAGTGGAAAGAGGCAAAAAAGGCAAACAAAAAGTATAACGGATATTTTAAAGATAATGTCAAGGCCATTGAGTCGGTTCTTCCGCCGACTGTTGCAACTGAGGATATTTATATAACTCTTGGTTCACCGTGGGTGCCGTCAGATGTTATTGATGATTTCATTGAGCATCTTTTTGGCGGGCAAGCAAAATACTGGAGTAACAGTAAAAGCACACAAGAATACCTTTCTGTAAAACATGACGAGCTCACCGGAACATGGGAAATACCGGAAAAAACTCGCTATGGACATTGCGTGACAGATACAGACTCTTATGGTACAAGCAGACTTGAGGCCTTATATATTCTCGAAAGAACGCTTAATATGAAAACGATTGCCGTAAAGAACGAGGTTGCTTGCAAGATAAATGCTTCGGGCAAAAAGCGTGTTATCAACAAAGAGGAAACTTTGCTCGCTCTTGAAAAACAGCAGAAAATGATTAAAGAGTTTCAGGATTGGGTGTGGAAAGACGAAAAGCGTAAGAAACGCCTGGAAACCATATTTGAAAACAAATACAGCTGTGTTCGCAGGAGAATATTTGACGGTTCGTTCTTAACTTTTCCGGATTTATCTCCAAATATAACTCTTTTTCCATATCAAAAAAATGCAGTTGCAAGAATTATTTTCACACCGAATACCCTTCTTGCTCACGATGTCGGAAGCGGAAAAACTTATATAATGATTGCTTCCGGTATGGAACTCAGAAGAATGGGGCTATCCAAAAAGAATTTGTATGTTGTTCCAAACAACATTGTCGGTCAATGGCAAAAAATCTTTATTGAAATGTATCCTAATGCAAAGCTTTTGACTGTTGAACCCAAAAGCTTCGTTCCTTCAAAGAGAGATACGGTGCTTGAAAAAATTAGAGACGAAGAATTTGACGGCATCATTATGGCTTACAGCTGCTTCGAACAGATACCGCTTTCGCAATATTTTTACATTGATGAGCTTCGGGATATGAAAGAAAAAGTAAATGACTTACTGAGTGATTCGAAAAAGGTAACCAAGAGTCTTAGAAAGAAAAATGAAAAATTGAAAAAGCAACTTGCCGTGCTTGCGACCACGCTTGTTAATATTGATTGCGGCGTTTTCTTTGATGATCTTGGTATAAGTCGTCTTTATGTTGATGAGGCACACAATTACAAAAATGTACCTATCGAAACAAAAGCGGACAATGTGCTTGGAATTACTCGTAGCGGCTCAAAAAAATGCAAAGATATGCTTGATAAGGTTCGTGTAGTTCAAAAAAGCGGAGGGGGAGTTGTTATGGCGACAGGAACACCGATAACCAACTCAATAACCGATGCGTTTATTATGCAAAAATATTTACAAAACGGAGAACTCGGACTTCTTGATTTGCAGAACTTTGACAGCTGGACAGGTATGTTTGCCGAAAAAACAACTGAGTTTGAAATAGATGTTGATACCTCAAGCTACCGCCTTGCTACAAGATTTTCAAAATTTCATAATCTGCCGGAGCTGACAACGCTGTTTTCACAGATTGCCGATTTTCATCATATGGACGAGGTTAACGGAATCCCTGCGTTTGATGGTTATTCGGATGCGCTTATCGGTAAAACGCTAAGCTTTGAAAATTATTTGAATCTTATTTCTTCTCGTGCGGATGTTGTCAGAGCCGGCTTTGTTAACAGAAGCGTTGATAATATGCTTAAAATCACAACAGACGGTCGTAAAGCTGCACTTGATATAAGGTTGGTTGACTCGAATGAGCCATTTACACAGCAGTCTAAAGTGTATCGATGTGCCGAAAATGTTTTTGATATTTATCTAAAAACCGACGGAACGCAACTTGTCTTTTGTGACACATCAACGCCTAAATCGAGTTTCAATATGTATGACGAACTCAAACGGCTGTTGATTGAAAAAGGCATATTGCCGTCGCAAATTGCGTTCGTCCATGATGCAACAACTGAAGCAAAAAGAAACACATTATTCAAGATGATGAGAAACGGCGATATTCGTGTCTTAATCGGTTCAACCTTTAAGCTTGGTATCGGAGTTAATGTTCAGGATAAATTGATAGCCATTCATCATCTTGATGTTCCATGGCGACCGGCTGATATGACTCAGCGTGAAGGAAGAATACTCAGGCAGGGCAATCAAAACTCAAGGGTTCAAATATTCCGCTATATCACCGAGGGAAGCTTTGATGCGTATTCGTGGCAACTTCTCGAAACAAAGCAGAGATTTATTACAAGCTTGTTGTCAGGCTCGTACACAGAGCGTGAAGGTAGTGATATTGAGGATACCGTTTTGAATTATGCAGAAATTAAGGCTCTTGCAGTAGGCAATCCGCTTGTTAAAAAGCGTGTTGAAACAGCAAACGAGCTTTCTCGCTATTATACCTTGCAAAGAAAATTAGTTGAAACACGAATTCGGCTCGATAAGGAACTTAAAGAGCTCCCTTCAAAAATGCTTCATCAGAAAGAGCTTATCAACAAGGCAATGCAGGACAAGCATTATTTTGACCAATATCGCAAAGACGTGCCGGTTGCGGTGACCTCTGCTGACAAAAACAAAGAAGCGGAAAAAAGAAAGCTGTTGCGTGAAACACTGTTTAATGCAGTCAAAAACAATGAATTACAAATCAAAGAAAGGACAGCCTTCGAATATTGCGGATTTAAGATTATTCTGCCTGCAAATATGGCAAAGGTAAAGCCGTTTGTTTGGTTAGAACGGGAGGGCAAATATTATGTTGAACTTGGCGATACAGAGGTCGGCGTTTTAATCAGAATCGACAACTATCTGAACAATCTTGATAAGTATATAGAAAATCAGCAAAAGCAATTATTCAATATGGGTGAGCGCAAAAAAGGCATTCAAAAGGAACTTGGCAATGATGAAAACTATGCGGATGTTATTGCCGAATTAAAAGAAAAGCTTGCAGAAATAGATGATAAATTAGGGGTGAACAAAAAGTGAGCGGAAAAGAACAAATAAAAAATGCAAATATTCCGCAGATGAATATTAACAGACTTGTAGATGAACTGACAACGGCATATTGTAATATAATCAATGCAAATGTGCCTATCAGAAAATTTCCGTCAGTTATGCTGTGGGGAGCGCCCGGTGTCGGCAAATCACAGGCTGTTCGACAGATTGGAAAAGAAATAGAGAGTCAAACAGGAAAAAAGGTACATATCACCGATGTGCGGTTGCTCCTTTTTAATCCGATTGACCTGCGTGGTATTCCGACTTCAAATGCAGACAAGACGCTTGCCGTTTGGCTAAAACCGCAAATTTTTCAAATGGACGAAAGTGACAGCATTGTCAACATCCTTTTTCTTGATGAAATTTCAGCAGCGCCTCAATCTGTTCAGGCGGCGGCATATCAGATTACGCTTGACAGAGCAGTTGGAGAACATAAACTTCCCGAAAACTGCATAGTCATTGCTGCCGGCAACAGAACAACCGACAAATCCGTGGCATTTAAGATGCCGAAAGCACTTGCCAACCGACTTTTGCACATTGAGGTTGAAGGCGGTTTCAATTCGTGGAAACAGTGGGCTATTCAAAGCGGAATAAACGAAAAGGTTGTCGGATTTCTTACTTTTAATCGTGAGCGTCTTATGAATTTTGATTCTAATGCCGACGACCTTGCTTTTGCAACGCCTCGTTCGTGGGAAATGGTGAGCAATATTTTAAATTATGTAGATTCTGATATCGATAAAGTATACTCGTTAATCGCAGGTATTATCGGCTCAGGCTCTGCCATTGAATTCAGAACATGGTCAAAGGTGTATAAGGACCTGCCCGATATAGAAGAAATATTCGACGGAAAACAGCCAAAAGTTCCTACACGCACGGATGCCATGTATGCGTTGTGTGCTTCTATGACTGCTTACGCAAGAGAGTATAAAGATGATATGAAGCGCATAGCAAATTCGATAATATATGCCCAACAAATGGCTCCCGATTTTTCAACGGTTTTGCTTAAAGACTATATGTATATAGAAAAGGATTACAGAAAGAAGCTTCTTAATATCCCCGAATTTTCTGCATGGCTGAACTCGAAAGGGAAGTTGTTAAATGGAAATATCTAACAAAAAAGTAAGGCAGTATATCAATCGGCTTCTTTTGGCACGAATGCGTATTCTGTGTAATCACGGCTTTTACGGTTTGCTGTTAATGCATATGATTTATTCTATTGATGAGGGTTGCGAAACTGCCTATACCGACGGAGTGCGTATTGCGTTCAGTCCGTTTTTTCTTGAAGAACTGTCAGATAAAGAATTAGACTATGTTTTGATGCACGAGATACTTCATGTTGTTCTTCAACACTGTTTAAGAGGTGAGTACAAAGATAACGAACGGTATAATATTGCTGCCGATATAGTGATAAATTCAATTATTATGCAAGAAAATAATGATAAGCCAAGCAGTATAACCTTGTCAAAATACGGTGAAAGTATGCACATTGCTCCTGACGGAAAGGAAGGTTATCTTTATACAGCCGAAGAAGTTTACGAGATGTTACAGAGCAAGCAAAAGAATTTTGACAGCGGAAACAAAAAATCAAATGCAAAGAGATGGGACGACCATTCTCAATGGGGAAAATTTGAAGAAGACAGCAAGCTGAGAGATGTTTGGGTAAAGAATTTCGCAGAGTGTTGCGAAGCTATTAAAGTCCGTGATGCTTCAAACAACAGAGGAACGCTTCCGATGTTTGCACAGCGTATGCTTGAAAAATTAAAAAAACCGCAAACAGACTGGAGAACGATATTGAACGATTTTATTCAGGAAGAAATTTGCGATTATTCCTTTTCTCCACCGGACAGAAGATTTCAAGACAGTCCGTTCTTCCTTCCGGATTTTAATGAAATGGGCAAAAACGATAATGTTAGTGATATATTGTTCTTCATAGACACCTCCGGTTCAATTTCAGACAATGATATGACTGCTGCTTATTCCGAAATAAAAGGTGCGATTGACCAATACGACGGAAAACTGCAAGGTTGGCTCGGCTTTTTTGATGCGGCGATTATTGAACCGAAACCGTTTTCATCGTTTGAGGAATTTAATGTTATAAAACCGGCAGGCGGAGGCGGAACAGATTTTCAAATTATTTTTGAATATGTCAATCAGCATATGAAAGAAAAAGAGCCAAACTGTATTATCATTTTGACCGACGGTTATGCTCCGTTCCCTAAAGAGGAACTTGCAAACGATATTCCTGTTCTCTGGCTTATAAATAATCAAGATGTAACTCCACCGTGGGGCAAAGTCGCAAGATTCACCGTTAGAGCATAAAAAATCAATTAGAAAGATAAGAAAATCATTTATAAAAAGAGCCGACTCGGTGACAAGCTTTTTAATTTTGTCTGTATAATCATTAAGAAACCCGTTTTTATAATGATTGTAGATTTCGTTGGTGAGCCACGCTCCGCATGTTTTAGAAATTCAGCTATCTTGAAATATGATTCTTAACGTAAGCGAGTTACTTGCTGTTGTTCGGAAAGACATTTATATAGTTCGTCGGGCTTGGCACAGTAGGATTCTGTACTTACCGTTTATCAAAAAAAGAATGTAAGACAGCAAAAGCCAAATGTATTTACAGGATATTTTATGTACTTAAAAAGGTACATCACTAACGGTATTATATATGCGTAAGAAAAAGCCTGAAGTCAGTTATTTGTTTTTGGAGGTTTATTATGCGATATTACAAAATTGAAGCTACCGTTCTTTCGGATGTTGAAATTCCGAGAAAAAAGTCGGACGTTTTTGATGAATTTGCTGATAATATGCGGAGCCTATCACAGACATTTTATATCAAGTCGGATAAAAAAGACTATGTTTTTGCCATAAGCACCGGCAATAATAATGTTATCTATTTCGGAGCGATTATAAATGAGCGCGGCAATATAAAAAGTGTCCTCGATAATTATATGAAATTATGCAATTTCAAGACGGAGTACAACTCTATCGAAGAACAGGTCTTTGATAGACTAAGGGATAATCTCCGAATAGCAGAATATTCAAATTTTATAAGAGATGACGAAGATCTCACCGAAAAATTTGGCATAACTCCTTTATTAAATCAACACGGTTTTAACAGCTTAAAATACGGTGAAAACATTATTGAATTAAAAAGCCGAGAGAAAATTGTCGACGAGGCGAAAAAACATCTGTATTCAGACAGCTTCCTTCCGGAAATCGACAGGATTTATGCAGGCAAAATGATTAAAGCTCCAATAGGTCATCCTGTTCATTATTTCCTTAGAACGCGCTTAAATGAAACGAGAGAGGGACTTTCGCGCTCGCTGATTTCAGCACTGTATGATAACGGCCGAATTTTTAATAAGCGTTATACTTATGTTGATTTTTATGAAAATGATAGTTTTAACGATAGTGCCCTTGAAGCGCTTTACAGAAGCTGCGGAGGCGGTGCAATAATCATCAGGTATCACTCGGATGATGAAAGCAACGACCGGTTTGCGCGAAACAACCGTAATAACATTGAGAGAATTTGTGAAACGGCAAAAACATTCTGCCAATCCGTATTGACTGTTTTCTGGACGAATCTCGATTCCGTAAAAACACGCGATTCTTTTCTTGCAAATCTGACGTCTGTGCCGATAGTTGAAATTACAGAGGATATGGCAAATGCCGAACGTGCTGAGATTTATCTGTCCGAAAGGGCAAAGGATAACAAAATAGATGCCGACGACAAGCTTTTCAACAATATTAAGGACGGAAAATTCTTCCATATTACAGAACTAAACCGCTGGTTTGATGAGTGGTATACGGAGAAACTGCATACCGTCGTTTATGCTCAGTATAAAGATGTAAAAACAGTAAAAGCGGAGATAGTAAAAGCAGCTCCGAAAGGAAATGCGGCCGTAGAGCTGCACGAAATGATCGGTCTTGACAATGCAAAAGAGGTTATCGAAAACGCGGTAAGCTTTTTCAAAATGCAAAAGCTCTATGCGGAAAAAGGAATAAAGGCTGACCGCCCGTCAATGCACATGGTGTTTACGGGAAATCCGGGCACCGCAAAGACAACCGTTGCCCGTTTGTTTGCACAGATAATGAAGGATAACGGGCTCCTCACCAAAGGCGATCTTTATGAAGTGGGCAGAGCGGATATTGTCGGGCAGTTTGTCGGTCAGACAGCGCCGCTTGTCAAAAAGCATTTTAATATGGCAAAGGGCAGCGTGCTTTTCATTGACGAAGCATACTCTTTGGTTGACGACAGGAACGGACTTTACGGCGACGAAGCTATCAACACGATTGTTCAGGAAATGGAAAACAACCGTAGTGACCTTGTTGTTATTTTTGCAGGATATCCCGATAAAATGGAAGAGTTTCTCAATAAAAACCCCGGTTTGCGTTCAAGGATTGCATTTCATGTGAACTTCGACGATTACAGCACCGACGAGCTTATTGATATAGCCGATTTGATGATTAAAAAAACGGGCTTTAAGTTTACCGGAGAAGCGCATAAAAAGCTCGGTGAGGTTTTTGATGCCGCAAGAAAAAAGCAAGATTTCGGCAACGGGAGATATGTCAGAAACTTGATTGAGCTCTCCTCATTAAAGCAGGCATCACGACTTGCAAAATCAGACATTGACCATTTGACGGATGACGAAATGCGAACTATAACCGTAGCGGATATTGCCGCACCGTTTTTAAGCCAAGACGACGGCAAGATGGCTGCAATCGGTTTCTGAGAATGCACCTGTAAGACCACGGTGTTTAATCAGCTTCGCGACCGTTTATTGATTCTTACGTCCCGAAATTTAAAATTCGGTGCTTAACAAAAAATCTCACTCTTTTTTACGGAGTGAGATTTTGTTTGTTTATTCGATTCTTCAATGCGTCTGTTTCCTTTTCATACAAGGATTTGTCAAATAAAAACTTACGCTCTTTGTTGTCGCTGTCCGTGAAATAAAAATAATAAATACAGACAACGCCGCCTCTTCTCATTGACGTTTTCTGCTCTGTTTTTGCGTTTTTGACCTCAGAATATTTATATGTCTTTTCGTTAAACGGAGTTGTGCGAAGAGAAAAGTCGTTCTCGCCCACGCATACCTTAAAGAAAAAATATCTGTTAATCAGCGGAATTGAAACGAACAATGACAAAACAAAGCCTACCGAAAACATAAGACCTACTGTAAAAATTTTACCGCTTCCGCCTCTTAATTGGTCAACAGCCAAAGCTAAAAACACTAAGCTGACTGCCGAAGAAAAAAGCATTGGGATTTTTCCGTATAATTTACCGTCAATCACGTACTTTTGTTTATTGCTCATCTTCATTACCGTCGGCCTCTTCCTTATTAAAATAATCCTTGTCAATTTTCTCAATAAGAAAAGAAATTTCATCATATTGGCACGGCGAAAAATAAAATTTTTTTACTTCGCCGCTCGGGGTTCTGTAATTCAAATAGTTCTGGCTCGCACCGTTTACCGATTTACCTGTGCTTTCCCAAACTTCTGATATATCTGTGTACTTGTATTCCTTTTTATCCCAAGGTGATTTGCAATGGCAAAACGAGTCTTCTCCTATCAAAAGTTTTATAAATATAAAACGATAAGCAGAACAAAGAGTCAATGCAGCCATTACTATTGTAAATACCAAGGTGATAATAAACCCATGCAATACTGCCGTAACAGCAGCGAATATGACCGTTACTATCAGAGACAAAAGCACACTTATTTTATCGTTTTCAACTTTGTATAACCACTTTTTTTCCATTATTATTTCCTTTCTCGGCTGACTTCAATATATAAATAATGTTTTATAAAATCGATACTTATAAAACGAGATTTACTCGACTGTTTAATGATAATTCTTTTTATTTCGTTTGCAGATAAAGAAATTTCAAGGGCTATATATCCGCTGTTGTATTCATATTCCGCATTGCTAACGCCTTAAATTTCTTCTTCTTTTTTAAATATATAATCGCAAGCGGAATGTCTGCAAGAAGCCATGCGGCAGGGGCTGCGTAGCATACTGCATTGAAGCCGATAAGCGGAGTGAAAATAAGTGCTATTGATATTCTTCCTATCAGCTCGCCGGCACCCGCAACCGCATTTGCATATGTAAATCCGAGACCCTGCAGAGTGTTCCTTAAAACGAACAGCACCGCGACAAGACTGAAGCACTCCGCCGTGGCGATAAGATATTTATGGGCGGCAAACAAGACGTCTTCATTAGGCTCTGTCATAAACAGCCTGACTATCGGCATACCTGCCGTCAGAAGAGCAACGCTTAAAGCGACGGAAAGAAGTATGTTGAGCGTAAATATTTTTTTAACCGATTTAATTATTCGATCGTACTTTCCGGCCCCGTAGTTTTGCCCGACGAAGGTTTGTGTGCCGACGCTGAGTCCGCTCAGCGGTATATTTGCAATATTCTCGACCCTTCCTGCGGCAGTAAAGCCTGCAATAGTCGCCGTGCCGAATGAATTTACCGCGCTTTGAAGACACATCGACCCGATAGAGGTAACCGTAAACTGAAGCGAAACGGGTATTCCCAATTTTAACTGTATGAATGCTGTTTTGAGGTCGAGTTTGAGTTCTTTTTTTGAAATGTGTACGCTTGTATTGCGCCTTAAAATGTAATTTCCCGTAAGGACGGCTGCCGTAATGTGAGAAATAAGCGTAGCAAGCGCAGCTCCCTCAACGCTCCAGCGAAATACCTTTATGAACAGCATATCAAGCGCGAAATTTACAAAAATACTTACCGTAAAATATATGAGCGGTTTTCTGCTCTCACCGACGGCTCTTGAAATTGCGGTAAAATTGTTTGAGAGCATCTGAAACGGTATTGCAAAGTAAAGAATGTTTACATACGCCGAGGAAAGACCGAGAATTTCGTCCGGCGTGCCGATAAGCTTCAAAAGAGGAGTGGAAATAATGTGCGCGACAACAACAAGTAACAGGCCGAGCAAGAACGACACCGTAATGCTGCTTCCGGAATATCTGTTGACCCTGTCTTGGTCCTTTGCGCCGTAAGCATGCGCCACCGGTATCGTAAATCCGCTTGTAAGGCCGAGTGCCGCACCGACAATAAACGAGTTTATCGAGGCGACTCCGCCGACTGCGGCAAGAGCGTCCGTGCTTACATATCGCCCGACAAGTATATTGTCGACCAATGTATAGTTATACTGTAAAAGCGATGAAGCCATAATCGGCAGCGAGAATTTAATTATACTTTTTATCGGCTTGCCGGTAAGCATAGAATTTTGTTTTGTCATTTGCCAACTCTTCCAAAGTGTTTTTTAAAATTAAATTCAATTAGAATTTGCTTAAATTTTAGCACTTGTGCAGTATTATGTCTATAAAAATATTCTGCCGGCAAAACCATGGACGAAACCTTCGGGCTTATCGAAACCGTTGAAAAAGCAGCGCAGATTTATATGCTCACCTGCAACATGCCGAGGGTGAACACAATAAAGGACGGTGAAATGCAGCAGCTCGCCGAATACTTTGGAGTAGATTACAGAAAAGACTTTTTGAATTTGTAAAAAACAAGGTGCAATTCATTCGAAATTGCACCTTTCTTATATTTTTTTATTTTTTCGCTTTAATGCAGTGCCTTTGTGGGGCAGTTTTTTGTACACTCGTAGCAAAGAATACACTCGGTTCCGTTTTTTCGCTTGCGTGATTCCTCGCTGACTTCAACATCCATTGGGCATACTTTCAGGCACTTGCCGCAATGAACGCATTTGCTCTCGTCACAGTGGACGCGCAGAAGCGAAAAATAACTCATAGGCTTCAGAAATACTGTGATAGGGCAGAGATATTTGCAGAATGCGCGGTTATCCTTAAATATAAAGGCAAGCGCAATTCCGGATATATAGTAAAGCGCATTTCCGGCGAGAAACAGCCAAAACATAATTTCCTCAAGATTTGCGACCTTGAACAAAAACAGACCCGACACAAGAGCCAATGATAACGCAAACATCACATAGCGCAGAATTCCGAGTTTTTCTTTTCGCGGCTTCCGTGGCTGCTTATAAGGAAGAAAGTCCAAAACCATAGCCGTCCAACAGGCATAGCCGCACCATCCGCGTCCGAACAGCAGCGGTCCGAAGATTTTGGCCACGGCATAGTGAATGGTTGCTGCTTCAAAAACGCCGAGGAACAGATAGTACCAAAAGCCCTCAATCTGCATATTTTCTCGGGAGATTATGCCGAGATACAGCAGCATATAGCTTCCGACTGCCAGCTGTACAAAATGACGCGCATAGCGTTTCTCGGCGGTAAAAAGTGCCGTCCCCAATGCGAGACAGGTGCCTATGTAGCTGAAATTCAGCAAATAAAACAGATTATCCTTTATTAGCCATAGTGTGATTGCCACCGCTTCGAACAACAAAAACAGTAATACCGACACAAGGTATCTCGATAGACCCTTGTTCTTTCCTTTCTCTTTTTTCTTTTTCATTGTTTTTTCCATCCTTTTTTGTGAATATGAAACGGCTGATTTTATTCGGATTTATACCGATTCTTGTGCCGCTTTTAATGTCTGCGACAATATAACTATATACTGTAATTTTAAAGCTTATGAGCAAAATGTGCAACTGTAATTCTGTTAAGAAACGGTAAAAGCGCCGCAAATTGTGAAAATCGGCAATCGGTCTGAGAAAGCTCGGCCGTTTGGCATCGCCGAATATACCGCAAACAATATCGACGTATTTATTATCGACTTGTTTAATAAAATAAAATAACGGACTATTTGGCAAAATGCGGGACTATACGGCAAGGCAATATAATAATCTTACATACGGCTGCACATACAGAATTTACGGATATTTTTTCGCATTTAGTTGCGAAAACGTTTCCGCTGTGATAAAATTCTTTTGTATTTTACGGGCGCGGCGGCTTTGCGCCTTTGCCTGCTTTAACGGAGTTGAGATTGATGAAAACTGCAGTTGTTACGGGCGGTTCGAGCGGAATAGGACTTTCCTGCTGCCGTAAGTTTCTTGAAAACGGATACAGGGTGTATGAACTGAGTCGCCGCGAGCCGAAGATTCAAACAGTCGGCGTTAAGCATATCTCGTGCGACGTCACGGATGAGCGCTCGGTTTCAGAGGCATTCAAAAAAATATATAATGACAGCGGAAGCATTGATATACTTGTGAATAATGCAGGCTTCGGCATCTCAGGGGCGGTTGAATTCACAGAGCTTGCAGAAGCTAAAAAACAGTTTGACGTCAATTTCTTCGGCTGCTTTATTTGCTCAAAAAACGTAATTAAATATATGAGACTTCAAGGCGGCGGAAGAATTGTTAATCTCAGCTCTCTCGCAGCTCCGCTTGCCATACCGTTTCAGGCGTTTTATTCGGCGTCAAAGGCGGCTGTAAATTCGCTGACTCTGGCTCTCGCAAACGAGGTGCGACCGTTTAATATAAAGGTCTGCGCCGTAATGCCGGGCGATGTTAAAACGGGTTTTACCGCGGCAAGAGAGAAAAATACCGCCGGTGACGAATTTTACGGCGAAACACTTAAAAGAGCGGTTGCCGGTATGGAGCGCGACGAGCAAAACGGTATGTCACCGGACGATATAGCCGATGCGGTGTATGCTGCGGCAACCAAAGCTCGTCCGAAGCTTTTGTCTACAAAAGGCGCTAAATATCATCTGTTTTTGGCACTTTCAAAGGCATTGCCGGTTTCGCTTGTGAACATCATAGTCGGAAAGCTTTATTCTTAATAATTCGGGGCGTAAAGCAATACTGTTATTAGCTGCTTTTGCCCCGTTTTCTTGTTATTCAATAAAAACACATTCGGAGGTACTATGCAAAATTTTGTAGAGCTTATTCAGAATATCAACAGTAAGGTAAACAGCGTCGTTTGGGGGCCTCCGATGCTCATATTGATGCTGCTTACCGGTCTTTATCTCACGTGCGGTACGCGATTTTTTCAAATACGCCGTTTTTGCTACACAATTAAAAATACGGTTGCCGCAATTTTTAAAGACCGCAAGGTAACAAAAACCAAGGACGAAAAAGCCATATCGCAGTTTCAGGCACTTGCAACGGCTCTTGCCGCAACGGTAGGCACGGGCAACATTGTAGGCGTAGCCACCGCTATTTCCTCCGGCGGAGCGGGTGCGGTATTTTGGATGTGGATTTCTGCTTTGCTCGGTATGATGACGAGCTTTTCCGAAAATGCGCTCGGCATATATTTCCGCAGAAAAAACGAAAAAGGCGAGTGGGTGGGCGGCCCTATGTATTATATTGAAAAGGGACTCGGTCAAAAGTGGCTTGCGGTTATATTTTCTGTTTTTTGTCTGTTCGCGTCGTTCGGAATAGGCTCGGTGGCTCAGGTCAACGGAATATCCACGGCGCTTAAGGGTTCGTTTAATATACCGGGCGTTGTCACGGGGATAGTCGTTTGCGCCCTTATAGCCGTTATAATTTACGGCGGACTGAAAAGAATAGTCACGGTGACGGAAAAATTTGTGCCTTTTATGGCGGCGTTTTACATAATAGGCGCGCTTATAATAATAATCGTAAACTTCCGCCATATAGGCGACGCTTTCGGCGAGATATTTTCGGGGGCGTTCAGTATGCGCTCCGTCGGAGGAGGCGTTATGGGATACGGTATTTCAAGAGCCATGCGTTTCGGTGTGGCGCGCGGAGTATTTTCTAATGAGGCGGGCCTCGGCTCGTCGGTAATGGTCCATTCCTCCTCTGATGCCAAGGAACCCGTAACACAGGGTATGTGGGGCATATTTCAGGTGTTTTTTGACACCATTGTTATATGCACCCTTACGGCACTCGTAATACTGACTACCGGGGCAAATCTGCAAAGCGGACTTGAGGGAGTCAATATAACAATATATGCCTTTGAGAGTGTGCTCGGCAAATGGGGCTCTTATATAGTATCCATAGGTATAGTTATGTTCGCTTTTTCAACCATACTCGGCTGGTCGGTGTACGGCTCGCGCGCCGCAGAATATATAGGCGGAAAAAAGCTGACTGCGGTGTATAAAATAATATTTCTCGCAATGACATTTATAGGTGCCGTGTCGAGCATTCAGCTTGTTTGGGATCTTTCCGATACGTTTAACGGCCTTATGGCTTTGCCGAACCTTATAGGTCTGTTGCTTTTGTCGGGGACGGTGTTTAAAATAACCAAAAACTACGAGCAGAGAGTGATAGGCGGCAAAAAGATAAAGCCGATGCTGTCTTTTTATGACCGTGAGAAATAATTTTCGGTATTCACATTTAACTCCGAATTTGATATAATATACGGGATTTAAAAAGATAAAAGAGGAAATTTATGTCAGGTAAAAAGGACTACATCAGAAATTTTTGCATAATTGCCCATATCGACCACGGCAAGAGTACGCTTGCCGACCGTTTGTTGGAGCTTACAGACTCCGTGGCGAAACGCGATATGGAGGCGCAGCTTCTTGACAATATGGATATTGAGCGTGAACGCGGTATAACCATTAAGGCCCGTGCCGTAAAGCTTGATTACAAGGCTGCCGACGGCAAAAAATATGAACTGAACTTAATAGACACTCCCGGTCATGTTGACTTCAACTATGAGGTGTCGCGTTCCCTTGCGGCATGCGAGGGAGCTGTGCTGATAGTTGACGCGTCACAGGGGATAGAGGCTCAAACTCTTGCAAATACCTACCTTGCGCTTGACCACGACCTTGAAATTGTACCGGTAATAAATAAAATCGACCTTCCCGCCGCAGAGCCGGAGCGCGTTGCTAAAGAAGTGGAGGACGTTATAGGCATACCGTGTATGGATTCGCCGCGAATTTCGGCAAAAACGGGCGAGAATGTCCCCGCTGTGCTCGAGGAAATCGTAAACCTTGTGCCGCCTCCGGATGATAACGATTCAAAGCCGCTCAGAGCGCTTGTATTTGACTCCGTATATGACAGTTATCGCGGTGTAATTGTCTATGTCAGAATAGTTGACGGTGTGGTAAGGCCGGGGCAGACGATGCGTCTTATGGCTACGGGTGCCGAATTTACAATTGTGGAAACGGGATATATGCGCGCCAAGAGCTTGGAGCCGACAAAGCAGCTGTCCTCGGGCGAGGTCGGTTATATCACCGCTTCGATTAAAACCGTAGGCGATGCGCGCGTAGGCGATACTGTGACTCTTGCCGAAAATCCGGCTTCGGAGCCGCTTGCAGGATATCGCAAGGTAAATCCGATGGTTTTCTGCGGAATTTATCCGGCGGACGGAGCGGATTATGAGGCTCTTAGGGACGCTCTTGCCAAATTACAGCTGAATGACGCCTCGCTCTCGTTTGAACCCGAGACGTCAAGTGCCCTCGGCTTCGGCTTCAGGTGCGGTTTCTTGGGGCTTTTGCACCTTGAAATCATACAGGAACGCCTCGAGAGAGAGTATGACCTCGACCTCGTAACAACAATACCTTCGGTTGTTTACAAAATACATCTTACCGACGGAAACGTAGTCGAAATAGACAATCCGTGCAACTACCCCGACCCCGCAACAATCGATTTTGCGGAGGAACCCATGGTTGAGGCGCACATCTTTTCTCCTAAGGATTATGTGGGAGCCATAATGGACCTTTGCCAGGACAGACGCGGCGAATATAAAGAAATGACGTATCTTGACGCCGACAGGGTGGACTTAAAATATATACTCCCGCTTAACGAAATAATCTATGACTTCTTTGACGTCTTAAAATCGCGCACGCGCGGCTATGCTTCATTTGACTATGAGCTTTGCGGCTACCAAAGGTCAAGCCTTGTAAAGCTCGACGTTCTTTTGAACGGCGATATGATAGATGCCCTCTCGTTTATTATTCACTCCGAAAAGGCATATCCGAGAGCGCGCAGAATAGCCGAGAAGCTTAAGGACAATATTCCGCGCCAGATGTTTGAAATTCCCATTCAGATAGCCGTGGGCGGCAAGGTAATAGCGCGCGAAACCGTAAAGGCAATGCGTAAGGACGTGCTCGCTAAATGCTACGGCGGCGATATAACGCGTAAAAAGAAGCTGCTTGAAAAGCAAAAAGAGGGTAAAAAGCGTATGCGCAAGTTCGGTACGGTAGAAGTTCCGCAAGAGGCGTTTATGGCTGTGCTTAAATTAGACGATGAATAATATAGGACTGTATATTCACATTCCGTTTTGCAATTCAAAGTGCCCGTATTGCGATTTTTACTCGTTTCGCGCCGATGACGATACAAAAAACAGATATGTTTCGGCTGTTTTGCGAGAGCTTCGGAACAATTCAAAACAGTTTAGTTGTAAAGCCGATACGCTTTACATTGGCGGCGGAACTCCGTCGGCTTTGGCTCCGGATTATCTTTGCCAAATCATAAACGGCGCAAAATCAACGTTTTTGACCGATGATGCGGAAATAACGGTAGAGTGCAACCCGTTTTCGCTCGGTGACGAATTCTTTGAAAAAGCAAGCGAGTGTAAAGTAAATAGGCTTTCCATAGGCTTGCAGTCGGCAAATGACGGCGAACGTAGGATTTTAGGCAGACGAGCCGGCAAAAGCGAGGTTCAAAGTGTCGTTTCACGGGCAAAAAATGCGGGAATAAATAATATTTCGCTTGATGTAATGCTCGGCGTGCCGGGTCAAACAAAAGAGAGCCTTAAAAGCACACTTGATTTCTGCATTTCTTCGGGTGTGCCGCATCTCAGCTGCTACATTCTCAAAATAGAGGAGAATACGCCGTTTTTTCGTATGAGAGACAAATTGCCGTTCCCCTCTGACGACGATACGGCCGATATGTACCTTTTTATGTGCGAATACCTCGAAGAACACGGTATTATGCAGTATGAAATATCAAATTTTGCGGTTCCCGGCTTTGAGAGCCGCCACAATCTGAAATATTGGCACGATGAGGAGTACCTCGGCATAGGTGCTTCGGCACATTCGTTTTTAGGCGGAAAACGCACATATTATCCGCGTGATATTGAGTATTTCATAAGCGGCAACGAGCGTTTAACTGAGGGTGACGGCGGCGACGAAGAGGAATTTTGTATGCTCGCTTTAAGGCTTCGCGAGGGGCTTACTCAAGAGCGTTTTTACGCCCGTTTTCATCATGAGATACCGCAAAAAATGCTTGAAAGCGCAAAGCAATACGAAAAATACGGGCTTTGCAGATGTGAGAGCGGCGGAATTTCTCTGACGCGGCGCGGATTTTTACTCTCCAACTCCGTAATATCCGAAATTATCTTATAGATATAAATATTTCAGGGCTTGTAATTTGCTTTACAAGCCCGTTTTTTTGTGTTTTTCGGGCGTTTGTGAAATTAAAACGGCTTTTTGTTACAATGGCGTTTTTTTGTCGCACAGCGCGTGATAAAATCAAGAGGCTAAACGGAAGAGTTCTATGAAAGAGAATTGATTACATAGAATTTCCGGTGTATAATTTGTAAAAGATTACCAAAAGCGGCTGCAATTTTTGTCGAAGTGTGCTCGCAATCTAAAATTTTACATATTTTCATTTCAAAATGACAAAAGAATGTCAAACTGCGTTCACAATTTGTTAACATTTGGTTTAAAGACTATTTAAAATGTGTTTTTAAATTAGATAAAAGCTCTTTACACCAAAGCATTTTTAGTGTAAACTTAAGTATAAATATACGGTGTAATAGTGTACCCATTTGCGCCCTAAAATCGGTAAATAGATGCTCTTTCGCAAAATGATGAGAACCAAGCGTTAAAGCAAACCCGAAGCGGTGCGGATTTATCGTATACTATTATATATAGCGTTTTTAATCAATTTATCGGAGGTTTTTTATTTGGCAGATCTTATATTTCGGCATCTTGCCGGAGCCGATGGCGAGGGCGTTTACAAAAACGGCAAAACCGGCTTCTCGGTTTCTTATTTCAAAAAGAAAGAAATAGACTCGCGCTATCCCTCGGGCGGCTATATGGTTGTCGGTCAAATAGGCAAGGGCAAACGCGAAATCGGTGATTTGCAGTCTGACGACGGGCAAACCGAAAAGGTGTATGCCGCAACGAAAATGCCTCATACCGCAGTAGTCGGCTACATAGAGACAGAGGCTGACAAATTCATTGCGATAGTTAAAGACAGGCTCTTGCTTTGGCTTTTGTTTGCGCTTTTGATAGCGGCACTTATAATAGGTCTTATATTCCTTTTAAAGTCCGTTATACCGACAGGCGGCGATGGCGGAACCACAACGCCCCCCGCAGGCGTAATCGACCAAAATGCCGTTTTGGGCGAGGGCGAAATCTCGATTCCCGATAAAACAAAAACAAGGGGCAGGCAGATAAAGGTCTACGGTATTCCCGAGCTTCCCTTGGCGGCAAATACCAAGGAGCAAAGCTTTGTATTCTCAAACCCCGAGGAAAACCCGTGCTTCTTTGTTATAGAAATAGAGCTTTCAGATACAGGCGAGGTTATATATACCTCAAATCTCTTGCCGCCGGGCTATTCAATATCAAAGTTCACGCTGAACCGTGAGCTTGCGGCAGGAACTTATCCTGCAACAATCCATGTTAAGACATACAGCTTTGATAAAGAGCAGCGTAAACTTAATAATATGGATTTAAAAACGACCATCGTGGTTTCATAAGAAACTATATTCAAAATACAGATTTTGAGGAAAGGAGTTGCAGTTTATGCAAAAAATTTCAAAGATTAAAATCGGAAAAAGCATAACTGCTGTGCTGCTTTGCGTAGTGCTTTTGGTAACGTCGATTCCCATGGTTCTCGCGGCCGGCGAGGGCGAATATGACCCGATACCGACCTTTACCGAATCGGATAAAAGGGAAGCGGCTGCAACACTTAATGACGACGGCGGAATTACGGTCAGCTTCCCCGCGGCTAAGGTTAGCGAGCGCAAAACCGGCACAAAAACAATTGACGGGTATATGTTAGAGCTTGTTGATCTCGGAACATATACCGAAGTTCACACAAGCACGGTTTTGCTGCGCAAGATGGTTAGTCCCACCGGTACCGCACCGTACACGGCTGAGATTACGGCAGACGAAATCAAAACAAAGGTGCCTGCGGGTCTGTCTGACGACCACCGTTACAATATTACGATAACGGCGTACGACAGCGACGGCTGGTTCTCGGAGGCTGTTAACGCATACGTTTCGGATGTTCCGACTTATGTATACGATGCGTCCGCTTATGCCCCCGTTACAAACAACGTTCTTGCCGTGCGTGAAGTCCTTACCTTTGATAAAAAAGGTACCGCAGATGACCACGGTTCGTTTTCGGATACCGGAATCAACGAGAGAACCGCCGAAGTCAACAATGTACGCAGTACGTCAGGCTCACTTGACTATATGCAGGAGGGTAATCACCTTTCAGTCGAAGGCAGAACCGATGGTGTAGGCGTTAAAGACACGGGCAATAGCTACGGCTACGCAATGCGTATCGAGTCCGCCGCAACCACCGACAGCCCTCAGTCCTTTGATACGTCATGGAGCCGTCAGACTTGGGACCCGACGGGTGCTTCCGAGATTTGGTACTATCTCGACTTCTCCGAGGTCAGCGTAACGGGGCTTTCATTCCGCCTTCGTGCAAATGAAAAGTATTTTGCACAGGATTTTGACAACAGCTACAGTGAAAGCAGTAATGCTTTTAACAGATACGGCGATATAATTTACTCAACTGTCGGCACCACAAAAGCAGGCTATATGGGTGAGGCCCCATATTTATTCCTGCAGCAAACGGACGGCAGCTGGAAAAAGGTTATGTTAAACGACGGTACCGTTGACCTTGACCATTTCAAGGGATATGTCCGCATACCGCTTCAGTTTATGTGCTCCGAAACCGACTCCGTTGTCACGGAGTCCAACGAGGATTTCGGTGTAAACAAGCCTATGCCCGATATGTATGTGTGGAACAGCTCGGATAAAACTAAAGCAAATGCCAACAAGTATTATAACGAGAAAATTAAGCTTTCGCAGCCGGTAGTTGTTGACCCTGCCGGTACTTCGATATCCGATGCTCTGCTTATTAGACGCTATTCCTTCAGAATTAACAAGACGGCGACTCTTAGCGGCGAATACTATATCGACGGCGGCACAATGCTCGCTCCGTGCATGGCTACGGAAGACGGTGGCAAGACAACAGCCAATTCGCCCAAAAGAGCATATATCGATAAGACCAAAATCGGTACGGGTGAAGATCCGGTAGTTAATCGCACAAATGCTTTTAAAGCTATCGAGGATATTATGTCCGCAGGCTTTAAGTTCACGGGCTGCTCGTATGACCCGGCTTCTACGAGCCTTGAAACCAACAACGGCAGCGTAGGTAAAAAGATTTTCCTTGATAATGTATTGTTCTACCGTACAGACGGTCAGAAATACAGCGAAAATACCCTTAACGGAGAAACAAACACAGGCACGCCCGTTAAGACATATTATGACCAGGAAACAGAAATTCCGCGCGCTATTTTCAATGCCTGCCAAAAGTACATTGAAAATCCGAACTCCTACGATTACCGCGCCGTTAAGTATATCGAGGACTTGATAGCCGGTTATAAAAAATCAATTGAGGAATATAACAAATCCGAAGAAGCCGGAAAATCCGGTATAATAGACGCTTCATTCCTTGAGGAGTCTGCGCTCGATACCAAGGCGGCAGCACTCGGTATGACCGAGGATTGGGAAAAGTTCAAGACCGCCAAGCAGGCTTGTATAGACGGTAAAACCTACGGCTCTGCTAACTCGGGTGCAGAGGATTTCATTCCGATGATTGCAACTAAGCTTGAGCAGCTTCCCGATTTCGACGAAAATACTCTCGCGGTAAGCGATGAGGATAAAGCCGTTGTTAAGAGCCTTTATGAGGTTTATATCCGCCTCAACTTAAGCCAGCTCACTATGCTCGGCAGAGCGGAAGAGGAGAAGCTCTTAAAGTACTTCAGCTTCATAGAAGAAGAGCTTGCCGACAACTCTGTTGTAATAGGTCAGGCGCTTACAAACAACAAGGTTATACCGTTCGGCGATTTTAGCTCCTTGAAAAAAGGCACCAGAAGCTGGCAATTTGAAAACTCAAAATATACCGGCCAGGTAGGTAAGGATTACTACTATTCTAAGGGATATTTGACATATCAGGTTCCCTTTGCTTCACTTTCGGCGCACTCTCAGGATACCGCAACGCCTACACTTATACCGACCGGCGCTCTCGGTAATGACCCGCAGAGAAACGGTATTACAAGCTATCGTCAAAACGGTACTTCGGCAATCATTACATCAAACGGCCTTGAGGGCAAAAACGCCGCAACGGTTACCATAAATAACCAGTATGCCGAAGACAGAAAAGGCTGGTATAACTGCATAAGCATTACAAAGGGGCTTGTTGACGAAGACCCGAGCAGCAGCGGCGATTACTCCAAACTGAGAGCCAACAATATGTCGTCTGAGAGTCTCGGCGATTTTGCTAAGTCGTATACCAAAAACGACATAGGCGAAACCGACCGTCTGGCACTTGTATTCTACGCAGACTTCTCTCAGCTTGACACATTCTCAATGGCGTTTAATATCAGCTCATATTATGACGGTGCCGCCGAGGACTACACCCTCGACTTCGGCAGCAACAACGCGGCTTCTTACTTCTATCTCATTAACCCCAAGACGGGTGAATGGGCTAAATGTACTCCCAAGGATGAAAGCAAGAGAAGAATTTACGCTTACACCTCGGAGTACGGCATAGATACGGGAGACGGCGATTACCTGACCCTTTCTCACTACAAGGGCTATGTTATGGTTCCGCTCTTCCAGTTCTCGAGAGGCGTTCAGGGTATTTCGGCAACCTCTAACTATCGTATAGATGAAAAAGCCGAGTCCCTTAACAACATTTTCCGTGTTACCATAGGTATAGCGCCCTTGTCAAATTACGACGATTCGTCCGTAAACGGGAAGAGCGCAGCCGAAATGAACGGTAAGAGCTTTACAATAGGCTCTGTCGGCTTTACATACAGACAGGGTACCTCGGCATACGGCGCAGGCGTACAAAACAGAACCGGCGACGTCTCATTCGACGATTATGCACAGGTTAAGTCTCTTACTTCAATGCAGTTTGAAAACGCGGTAGCGGATGTTGATATTTATAAAGCGAACACTCGTACCGAAAAGATAAACACGGCACTTGCTCTTTATGCACAGCTTTCGGATTATCAAAAGTCAATACCTTCCGTTGCAAGAGCATACAGCGTGCTTCAAAAGTACAAGAGCATCGACGACGGCATCACTTTGCTCGATCAGCCGCAACTTGCGGTTGCCGATTTGAAACCTTTGATTGAGGCTATGCCGGCTGCAGCAACCGGCGGTTCTGTAACAGGCAGCAACGCCTTACCTTATCCCGGTTTTGTTATCGGCACCGATGCGAGCGGAACAGAGAAGCCGCTTATAAATTACGGCGCATATTCTCTCACCGCGGCTGACGTACAGAACATAATCAATTGGTATGAGCAGTCTTATGAGCGCTATACCGACGAGGCGATTGCGGCGCTCGGTGCGGAGAACGTCACAAAAATGGAAAACCTTTATAAGGTTGCAAAACGTTTGAGACTTCTCGAAAATTATCGTGACGGCTACACGAGTGACTCCGGTACCGCTATAACCGGTATTAAAGACCTTAACACTCTTGTTGCTTCAATGTACGGCGAGACCGGTAAAGCGACCGACCTTACGACCGACTGCAGACTTATGCCTACCGGTCAGACCGCGGCGCTTGAAAACTACCTCGAAAAGTATAACGACCTTGATTATTACGCTAAGTATATCTTAACTGATAAGGCCGACAAATTTGCAAGTGCTCCTCAGTATAAGAATTATGCTAAGGCGGCCGAGGCGGTTAACAAGGTGCTTGCCAACATCAAAACTTACACCGACGACATCACCGGTAAGACGGTTAAGGGCGGCGTTGTTAGACTTGAAGAAAAGTACACGGCTCTTTACAATACCGTTAAGGGTCAAATGGACAATAGCGGTATTCAGGACCTCACCGCAATAACGGAAGCGGTTGAAGAGTACAATTCGTTTAAGGGCTATATAAGGCAGGTTCAAGAGGTTAACGACGGTAACATCGTTAATTCCTCGGACGGCGAAGCTCTCCACGGTATTATAGATACCCTCCGTATTTTCCCGAACTTTGTTTCGGAGGTAGACAAAGACAGCGTCGCTCTCAATAAGGATGCAACAACGGGAACCGCAGTCTTTACTCTTTCAAATGCCGTTAACTATCCGGACGGAAGCTACACACTTCGTGTAACCTCTAAAAACGGAGGTCTTAAGGACGTTTCAGGCAACATCCTCGATTACAACGTTGCAATGACGGGTGCGATTGAAAAGACCGTAACGGCAAAAGCTCTTAACACTTCTCCCGAAACCGCGGATGTCGCAAATAACACCGCTTCGGCGGCAGCTCCCAAGGCAATAAACTTTACGTTTACCGTCACGGGCGTTACCGTAACGAGTGAAGATGTTATTACAATAGAGCTTATCGATAATGCTACCGGTGAGGTTGCTGTTGACAAGACAACAAACGAGCCTGTCAGAAAAACAATCAATATTCATTTTGCCGCAGACGACTTCTTTGAGGTTACAATTCCTGCGGAAATAGATGTTCCTTGGGGCGAGACGGAAGCCGTTGATGTTTCCTATAAGGTTACGTCTTCACTTGATACGGGCAGCAAGATTGGTGTTTCCGTAGCACGCAGCGCTTCTGTCGCAAATGACACTCTTACCAATGCAGCAACATCGACATACGCTCTTCCGTATACTTCACAGAACTTTACTTCCACAGAATTTACAGGTAAAAATGAGGGAGCGCTTCCCGCTCAAAAACCGTCATTGACGATTTCCGGTTGGACGGACGCTCCGATAGCCGAGTATTCGACTACTCTTACTTATACCGTAGATTACACTAAAGGTTAATTAACAAATTAAATGCTTTATCAAGACCATAAGGAGGTGGTTCTATGAAGAAAACATTATCAGTTTTGCTCTCAGTGCTTTTATTGTCGCTCGTGACTGTTCCGTCTTTCGCGGCTCCGGCTACGCTGAACAAAGAGAACCCCGTAGGCTCCGTAAAGATTTTTACCGGCGAGGGCAAACAGGATGAGTATGAGCTTACAATTCCTGCCGATACCGAAATACCGTGGGAAGCTACTTCTTACGCAATAGGTAAGGTTACGGCAACTAAAATGTGGCTGTCTCCCGGCAAGACCGTTAAGGTGGCTGTTACGTCGCTCAACGGCTCAAAGCTTGTCAACACTTCGGACAGCTCAAAGACTATCGCCTACACGCTTACAGGCGCAGAGCAAATGGCGTTTTTACCGGGCGATTATATGAAGTCTTATGACCTCTCCGTGAACATCGCAGAGGCTGAATGGCAAAAAGCCGCTTCGGGTGAGCATACAGATGTTCTTACCTTTACGGCAGAATATACTAACGCGTAATAAATATAAGGAGATAAATTATGAAAAAGCTTATTTCTATCGCACTCGCAGCGGCCATGCTCGCAGCTGTTTCGGTTCCCGCTTTTGCAGCTAATCCCATAACCAAGGAAACAGAGCAGACCGGCACAACCATAATTAAGACATCCACAAAAACAGGCCCCGATTCGCCTGAGGATGTTGCTGTCAGATACACCGTTTCTATTCCGGCAGATACAGAAATTTACTGGGGCACCGAGGAGACAAATCTTGTTTACTCTGTTGAGTCTCACCTCAAGAGAGGCCAGGCTCTCAAGGTTACCGTAGCAGGCACAGGCTCTATGAAGACCGATGCCACAGCAGGCGAGGTTTACACTCTTCCCTATACTCTTTCGGGCGACACCGCTTTCACGGCAGACAGCCCCGTAGTTTACGGCAACAAGGAAACTCCGGCCGTTGACAAAAACCTCAAGGTTACAATAAGCAGCGAGGACTGGAACAGAGCTGTTGTTGATGTTTACAACGACACCCTTACCTTTACCGCTGAGGTTTAATTATTGAAAGGAGACTACTATAATGAAAAAGCTTATTTCAATTGCACTTGCAGCGGCTATGCTCGCAGCTGTTTCGGTTCCCGCTTTTGCAGCTAATCCCATAACCAAGGAGACTGACAATACCGGTACAGCTATTGTTAAGACCTCCACAAAAACAGGCCCCGATGCTCCCGATGACAACGCTGCTAAATACACCGTTACAATTCCGGCCGATACCACAATTTACTGGGGCGCAGAGGAAACAGCTCTTGACGGATTTTCTGTTGAGTCTCACCTTAAATACGGCCAGAAGCTTAAAATCGGCGTTGAGGGCTCAAGACTTATGAAGCTTACCGAGGATGCAAACGAGACATTGGCTTACGATTTCTCGGCTGACTCTAACCTCGAATTTATAGCTGACGGCCCCGTTATCAATCCCGCAAAGGCACTTACCCTCAAAGTTAAGGTTGCCGCAGACGATTGGAACAACGCTATCGTCGGCGAGTACAGCGATACTCTTACCTTCACCGTAAGCCTTTGATTTTGAAAGGAGATAACCACAATGAAAAAATTACTTTCAATAGTTCTTGCGGCGGCAATGCTCGCAGCGGTTTCCGTTCCGTCATTTGCAGCTGACAAGACGCTTACAAGCGACCATACCTCCGATACGGCTAAGGTTATTACTTCTACAAAAACCGGTCCCGACGGTCCCGAGGCTACTTCTTACACGGTAACCTTCCCGGCAGAAACCACTATTTACTGGGGCGTAGAAAGCACAGACTTTACATACAACGTAAAGTGCCAGCTCAAATCAAACGACCGTCTTAATGTTACGGTAGCAAAGGAAGACGGTACAACCGACCTCAAGGCTATCGCATCAGGCAATACCGCTACTCTTCCTTTCAGCGTAGCAGGCACCACAGCTTATACTTCAGCTTCTGCAGTTGTTGCAGATGAAGCTGTTAACGCTGCAGTAAACATTGCCTCAGCTGATTGGGCAAAGGTTCCGGTAGATGAGTACGAGGGCAATCTTACACTTACGGTTTCGATAGCTCCCGCTACAATCTAAGAGTCGGAAACCCTTCCAAAATACAAGGAGAACCAATTATGAAAAAAATTCTTTCAATAGTCATTGCGGCTGCGATGCTCTTGGCTATATCGGTTCCCGCTTTTGCTGCAACTGCGACAATAGATCAGTCTACTTCCGGTGGCGTCGGTAACTCCTCGGTAGTTACCGACCGAAGCGGAATAAGCGGTACCTTTACCGTTTCTTATCCCGCCGAAACCACCATTTATTGGGGCACCGAAAGTACCGAAATCGGTTACACTGTATCGAGTACGCTTGTGAGCGGAAATAACCTTCGTGTTACTGTAGCTCAGGACAACGCAAATCTCCATACAGGCGGCGGCAGACTTCTTCCTTACACTATAACCGGTGATACCAACATAACAACCGGTCACGAGACAGTTACCAACAGCGCATATTCGGTAAATGTCAATATTACTAAGGAAAACTGGGGATCCGTTTCCATTGATGAGTATGAAGATACTCTCACATTTACAGCTTCTGTTGAAGCGATAGCTTAATTTTTTAATCCGAAAAGGAGTTATATTATGAAAAAGTTACTTTCATTAGTTCTTGCGGCGGCTATGCTCGCGGCAGTTTCAGTTCCGTCCTTTGCAGCTGAAATCAATAAGGATACAGCGGGCGGCAAGGGTTCCGCAACCGTTAAGACCGATACAACAAACGTTCCCGCAGACGGTTATTTCACAGTAACATATCCTGCTGAAATGAGCGTTAAATGGGGCGCTGAAACCACAGCCTTCACCTACAATGTTACGTCAACTCTCAAGACCGGCAAATGTCTTTCCGTTTCGGTTGCTTCTGCCGACGGCAAAATGAAGCCCGCTACCGATAACGGCTATACCATTCCTTACGCCTTCAGCGGCGACACTTCCGTTAAGACTGCTGCCGAGGTAGTTAACAATACTTACAACATTAACGTTGACGTTGCAGCAGCAGCTTGGAACGCTACCATCACCGATTACAGCGATGCTACCGTTACCTTCACAGCAGCAGTTGTTGACAAATAATTTATTTAACATTAAACATTAAGTACATCAAGGAGTTATAATTATGAAAAAGATAGTATCAATTCTTCTTGCTGTTATGATGATAGCAGCTATAGCAGTTCCCTCATTCGCAGCTACAATAACCAAGGAATCAGACCCCAAGACCGCCGATGTTCAGGTTAAGACAAAGACAACCGATAAGGAGAATAACGATCCCGAAAACTACACCGTTACCATTCCTGCGGAGATCACAGTTGCTTGGAATGACACCGCAGCTCAGGACGCTTCTTACACCGTTGATTCTCAGCTTAAGCTCGGCGCTAAGCTCAAGGTTTCGGCTGTTGCTGAAAATGCAGGAAAAATGACAAACGCTGCTACCGATAAATTCCTCACCTTCACCGTAGCAGGCGGAGATGCTGCTGAATATACCGAGCTTAACAACGCTGTTAAGTCTTCGACAACCGTTACAATCGCTGACTTCAACGCTCCCATAGCTGAGTATGCCGGCCACATGCTTTATACCGTAGAGTACGTTGCTGCATAATTATTGCCAGATTTTGATTTTTAAAATTTTTAAGGAGGTGGTTTCATGAAAAAGGCTTGCAGTGTGCTGTTGTCTGTTTTGCTTATATTCACCATGCAGCTTTGCGTTTTCGCCGAGGCAGGTGAAATCGGTAAAACACAGCTTAAAACTGTAGTCCCGAGTACCCATGAAATTACCGTAACGTATAACGACGGAGGTTATGTCCTTAAAGACGGCAACCTTATTGCAAGCGGTGCTAAGTTCGCCGTTGACCGTTTTGCTTCGCTTTCTCTCGGAGCTGTTGCAAAGCTTGACAGCCACCTTGAGCGTGTCACGGTAAACGGTAAAGATTATACCGATAAATTGCAGTACGGTATGTTGAGATTTGATTCGGTTACCACCGATATGAACATTGTGTTCACATTTAAAAAATGCTTCGGACCCACAGAGCCGACTACAAATCCCACAGAACCTACCGAGCCTACAAGACCCACAGAGCCGACAGCTCCGACAGATCCCTCAGGCACAACAAATCCCTCAGGTACTACCAATCCTTCGGGCACTACAAATCCCGGCGGAGATCACGAAGATCCTTGTGTTCGTATGGGTATGAATGGTAATGTGTATCGCGGTAAAAACCTTTTCCCGGGCGCTAAGCTCGACATTGACCTCGGCGAAATCAAGGCTGAGGCAGGAAAAGACGGTGCATACAGCGTTGACGTTATTAAAGACGGTTTCCATGTTGTAACAATCACCGACGAAAACGGTGAAGTAGCCGGCAAGACTACTTTCTCGGTAAGCGTAAGTGATACGGCAACAGAAACAACCGTTATTAAACTTGATGACGGCTCGCAGATTGCAGTTGTTCCGAAGGGCACCAATACCTTATGGCTCGACTTTGTCGTTAACGACGACGGTACTATTAATATTGTTCCCGGCACACCCGTAGAGGAGCCGACAAACGAAGTTCCGGTAACCAAACCGAGCGACAGCGGCAACCCGATAATTAATAACCCGGTAATATCCAAAACCGGTGAACTTATCCGTGAAAATCCGCTCGCCGCAGCTGCTGTTTTCCTTTGTGGATTGTCACTTATATTCTTCATAATTCTTCGTAAAAAACGTAAGGATGACGAGGAAGAGGAAAACACAAAACCCGTTTGCTAATATAAACGGTAATAAATAAGTTTAAAATACCCCGACTGCGGTCGGGGTATTTTTATGTGTATCGGCATTGCAAACGGTGATGTGTTATGTTATAATACTTTGTCAGAACTTAAACGGGTAAAAGACCGAGGTTCGTCTTCTTGAAAGAGGTGGCTGTATGCCCATAAAAATAGATAATCAGCTTCCGGCGCATCATAGTTTGGAGCTTGAAAATATATTTGTTATGACGGAGGACAGAGCCGTCAAGCAGGACATTCGTCCGCTTAAAATTATAATACTGAATTTAATGCCTACAAAAATCGAGACCGAAACTCAGCTTTTAAGGCTTCTCAGTAATTCTCCTCTTCAGCTTGAAATAGACTTGCTGCAGGTAAAAAGCCATATTTCAAAAAATGTGTCAAGGGAGCATATGCTCAAATTCTACAAAACCTATGACGATGTCAAGGACGAAAAATTCGACGGTATGATAGTTACCGGTGCACCCGTTGAGATGATGGACTTCGAAGAGGTCGATTACTGGGACGAGCTCTGCAAAATATTTGATTGGGCAAAAACAAATGTGTATTCCACATTTAATATATGCTGGGGAGCGCAGGCTGCGCTTTACTATAATTACGGTATTCCGAAGCATCTGCTTCCCGAGAAGGTTTTCGGCGTATTTCGCCATCAACCGCTTGATTTGTATCATCCGCTTTTGCGCGGATTTTCTGATGTCTTTTATGTTCCGCATTCACGTCACACGGAAAACCGAAAAGAGGATATAATAAGAGTAAAGGATCTTCAGATTTTGTCTTATTCCGAGGAAGCCGGAGTCCATCTCGTGTCGGATATGGCGTGTCGCAATTTTTACTGTTCGGGTCATTGCGAATATGATAGCGACACCTTGGCTCGCGAGTACTTCCGCGATTTAAAAAAGGGTCTTGACATAAAGATGCCGCACAATTACTTCCCCGATAACGACATCAAAAAAACGCCCGTAGACACTTGGCGCGGTGCGGCAAGCCTGCTTTTCCAAAATTGGCTTAACTACTTTGTGTATCAAAAAACGCCTTATGACATAGCCGATATTAAATAGTCGGCGAGGCACTAAGCTTTGTAAATATATAAAAATTATAAGTAAAGGAACTATATTTATGCTTCAATACGAAGAATTGAGACTGCGACTTATAAACCACGAAAAGACTCTTGATGACCTCTCCGAGGCTCTGGGTCTTGATAAGATGAAAGAAGAGATAGCGCAGCTTGAAAAAGAGCAGACTGTTGACGGTTTTTGGGATGATATAGCAAATTCTCAAAAGGTCGTTCAGCGCACAAGCAACCTCAAGAGCAAAGTAGCGGCTTATGAAAAGCTCAGGCAGGATTATGACGATGCGCTTGTTATGATTGAACTTTCAAATGAAGAAGAGGACGAGGGTATGCTCGATGAGTGCACCGAGAGCGTAGAAAAGTTTGAAAGTGATCTTGACACCATGACCCTTACAACCCTTTTGAGCGGTGAATATGATGCCAAAAATGCAATTCTTACCTTCCACGCCGGCGCAGGCGGAACGGAGGCGCAGGATTGGGCGCAGATGCTTTTCAGAATGTATTGCCGATGGGGCGAGCGTCACGGCTTTAAGGTTACTACGCTTGATTTCCTTGACGGCGACGAGGCAGGGCTCAAATCGGCAAGTATCCTCATAGAGGGCGAAAATGCCTACGGCTTTATGAAAAGTGAGACGGGCATACACCGCCTTGTAAGAGTTTCCCCGTTTGATGCGGCAGGCAGACGCCATACCTCTTTTGCTTCGGTTGAGGTAATGCCCGAAATCGATGATACGGTCGAGGTTGAAATAGCTCCGGAGGACATTAAAATGGATGTTTACCGTTCAAGCGGTGCAGGCGGTCAAAAGGTAAACAAAACCTCATCTGCCGTAAGACTTACTCATATCCCGACGGGAATTGTTGTAGCATGCCAGGTTGAGAGAAGTCAGCATCAGAACCGAGAGGTTGCCATGAGAATGTTAAAATCCAAGCTTCTTGAAATCAAGGAGCGCGAGCATCTTGACAAAATTTCGGATATTAAGGGCGACCAAAAAGAGATAGGCTGGGGCAATCAAATACGTTCGTATGTATTTATGCCGTACACACTTGTCAAGGATAACCGCACGGGCTACGAAATGGGTAACATCAATGCGGTTATGGACGGCGATATTGACGGTTTCATAAATGCGTATCTCAAAATGCAGTCTCAGAAAAAGCTTGAGGAATAAACGCTTTATCAGTGCGATAATGCGGTATATCAATGTGTTATTAAAGCGCGGAGTGTGTAATTCCGCGCTTTTTTGTTTGTTCGTATTGTATAATCACTAAAACACAGACCGGCTTATAATACTATTTGTAATAATGTGTGCATTGAAAAAATATGTAGAATTTGTTATTATTTGTATGTAAAAACGGTTTTTAGGAAAGGTAGATCTGTATGCAAAAAACATCAACCAGGATTTTGAGTGTTTTGCTGTCTGTCATTATGCTGTTGACTTTGGTCCCGTCTGCTCTTGTGAGCTACGCGGCAGAAGTCTCGCTTAACATTACGGACGAAAACGGTAATGACATTACCGAAATACAGCAGTTGACCGAGTATAAAACGCTTCAACTAAAGTATACCACGACAGGCGAATTGCCTGAGGGTACTACGGTAAAGTGGGAGAGTAACCTACCGCTTCTTGCCGACGTAGACGATAACGGTAAGGTTACGGCATATGATTCGTCAAAGACGGCTATAATTCAGCTTTGGCTTGATGAAAACGTGCGCGTGCTTCCTCTTGTAGGCGATAAAATGGCTGACGAGATTATGAAACAGCTTGAAAAGTCGGGCGTTAATCTTGACAGTATGAACGATGACCTGATAGTTTCTATTGTCAGAGGCATTGCAGGTGATACTCTTGCGGACAGCCTTGCGTCTGCTCTTGCCAATATGAATGTCGAAATAACGGCTACTATATATGACGCAAGCGGAGCAAAGCTTGCAAGTGACAAAATTAAAATAAAGGTTCAAAAGAGTGTTGTTGCGAACATCTTTCCGACCGGAACTCATATAACCAATAAAAAGAGCGTTCCTCTTACCGTTGCCGTGGGCAAAACGGTTCAGCTTTACGCGGCGGTAACACCGGTAAGACTTAAACACTCTGTAAAATGGGAGATGGGCGGCAGCGTATTTGATACAAGCTCCGGCAAGCGTGCAACGATTTCCGATACGGGACTTGTCACATTTACTGCAGCAGGCTCGGTAACGGTTAGGGCATACGACGCGAGCAATGTAGCTTTTGTCGATACCATAACCTTTAATGTAGTTGAGCAGAAGGATCTCCCGGTTGAATCCTTTGATATTATAAGCGGCACAAAAACCGTAACAGATTCATCCGTATCCGTAAGTGAAGGTTCCACAACGCAGCTTGCAATTACAAATGTTGTTCCCGCAGGAGCATATACCGGCGACCTTACTTGGGAAATCGCCGACAAATCGATTGCCGTGGTTGATGCCTCCGGTACGGTCACCGGCCTTGACGGCGGCGACGGACTCGTTGAATACAGTAAATCCACAACCCTTACCGCAACGGCGGGCGGCGTTTCCAAAAATGTTACAATAAAGGTGTCAAGAGCCGGTGTTGTCGGCAGTATCTCCTCTGTTAAAATTGAGGGTAACAGTGCCGTTCCCAATGATACGCCGACTACCTTTAAGGCAAATGTATTGCCGTCAAGACTTAACACAAACTCGTCGATAAAACGAGAGTGGGGACTTACAAATCCCGATACAAAAGAAATAATATGGGCAACCGCCGAGGCACCCGCCGAGACAAAGCTTGCTACGCTTTCGTCCGACGGTGTATTCACCCCGAAATCGAGCGGTATTAGCGAAATACACGTAAGAGCAACTCTTAACGATAAAACCGTTGAGGACTCTCTTACCGTAACGGCGGGCAAGGCGATAACAGATTTCAGCATCGGCGGCAGCACAACGGTTAACGAGAGCAAGACCACGCAACTTTCAATCGCGAATATAGCACCGTCCGATTACGACAAAGCACTTCTCGGAACTGTCGTATGGACTTCTTCCGACCCGTCAATAGCCACTATTGATGCAAACGGTCTTGTAAAAGGTCTTGATTCGGGCGGAACGGCCATTTGGAACACCAAAAAGGTCACAATAACCGCAACCATCGGAAGCGTGTCTAAATCCGTAGAGATAACGGTACGCGGTAACTCAATAAGACACCTCACGGGAGTTACCATAACGGGAAATGATTATGTAATCAAGGATTTTCCGGTTACCTACACCGCTAAATTCTCTCCCGAGAGAATTTCGGTCGATAAGCAGCGCTGGGGTCTCACTAAGGACGACGGCTCGGCTCCCTGGACCTCCGATTGGAATATCGGCGACGTAAATCAGAAGAATGCGTATGCTTCGGTCGATTCAAACGGTGTCGTCACGGGTATTTCGGCAGGCGATACAACACTACATGCATTCGGCAGGAACGGCGTTACAAAGGTTGACGGCGCATACGTAGAAACTCAAAAGAATATAACGGTAGTTGAGGTTGAGCCGATAAGTATTGCGTTTACCGCGCCCACTAAGACCGATTATGTAGAGGGTAGCACAGAGCTCGATCTCACCGGTATGGAGGTTAAGCTTACATATAATCGTGCGGATATTGCCGAATATTACGGTGAAGAGGCGGCAAACGCCTATACCGACGATCAGCTTTCCGTTCCGGTAACGGATTATACGGTAAGCTCCGTCAACACTTCGATACTTGATTCGAAGCAGTATATTATAGTTAACGTAGTAAGAGCCGGCAAAACATATCACGCAATATTCCCGATAACCGTTCACTCTAAGGCGGTAACATCAATTGAGCTCGAAAATCCTAAAAAGGATTATCTCGAGGGCGATAAGACCCTTGATCTTTCGGGCCTTAAGGTTAAGGCTAATTACAGCAACGCCGAGTCCGAATACGTCACCGATTATACGGTCGACACATCGTCATTTGACCCGGAGCTTTACGATGTAGAGCAGAATATAACCGTTACATACACACATGCGGGGCGCAGCGCTTCGGCTACATTCCCCGTAATTGTATACGGTAAACCCGTTGTCAGCGTTGATAAAGGCGATTATAACGACGGATGGACAAGCAAGGACGTAACCTTTACTCTTTCATCGACTCACGAGCTTGACGGAGTTAAGTATTACTTTAAAACCGATTCCGCAGGCGTGGAAGCACCATTGGAAGGCAACACGCTTACCGTAAATGTGAACAGCAGCGATACATATTATTTTAAGGCTGTAAATTCCAGTGGTATTGAGAGTGATTACACCGAGGGCTACACCGTTATGCGTGATGATGTAGAGCCTTCGTTCACTCTTACTCCCGCCGTAACCGAGCTTACAAATAAGAGCTATGATGTTACAATAGGAAGTCTTAACGTAGGCGCTTCGGGAATAGCCTCCGTTACATTAAACGGTGAGGATATAACCGCTTATCATGATTCGTTTACCGTTGCTGAGAACGGAACTTACAACGTAGTTGTAACTGCGGGTAACGGCCTTACGGCAGAAGAAAGCATCGTTATAAACAATATCGATAAAATTGCTCCCACCGTAAACAGCATAACCGTTTTACATAAAGGCATAGGCGGTGTCGCAAGAGAGGTTTCCGGAAACTTCTTCAGCAAGGCGGACACTTTATGCAGATTCTTTAACAAGACTGTTGAAATTACCGTTGATGCGTCGGATGAGGGCGTATCGGGAATAGACAAAATTGAATATCGCTTTGTGGATGAAAACGGTCAGCCGACCGACTCCGACTGGAGCGTCTACGACAGCGAAAACAAACCGGCTAAAGACCCCGATTTCAAGGGTTTTGTAGAGGCAAGAGCTACCGATAAGGCAGGTAATGTTTCCGCGATACTTCGTTCGGACGGCGTGGTTATAGACGGTACGGCTCCCACCGATGTTACCGTTTCCGCTGTATACGGCGGTGATAAGGAATATCAAGAGGGTGCTTGGAGCGCAACAGATGTAAATATAACTCTTTCCTCCGAGGCTTATTCGGGAATTTATAAATATTATTACCGTGTTGACGGCGGCGAATGGCAGGAGCTTTCGGGCAATACCTTTACCGCAACCGAAACAGGTGAGCATAAATACGAATTTAAGGCCGAGAGCTATGCGGCTCTTGGGAGCAACGTCACTGCGTTTACGGTTAAGATAGACCGTCAGGTACCTGTTATCCGTGTTTCGTTCGAGGGTACCTTCGGCAGATGGACGGGTGAAGGCGTTACATTCAACTTCTCTACCGAGGAAGCTTCTCTTTCCGGTATTAACTATTATTATGACAACGGAAACGGCTGGACTCTTATCGACAGCGGCGCGAGCATTGAGATAACCGATACAACCAACGCCGTTTACAGATTTAAAGCCGTTAACAATGCCGGCACCGAGAGTTATCCCTCTGACAGCTATCACGTAATGATAGATGCAAAGGTTCCCGAAATAACTCTTACTCCCGAGGTTACCGATGTTACTCCGAATCCTTATAAGATAAACATAAGCACCGAGGTAGGCGAGTCGGGACTTCGCGAGGTTACCTGCAACGGTCAGGATATAACCAATGAAGACTCTTACACCGTGTCACAAAACGGTACATACGTATTTACCGTAGTAGGCAAAAACGGCAGAGTTGCAACAAAGATATTTACGGTTACAAATATCGACGGCGATAAGCCCGTGCTTACCGTATCTTCTTACGGTAAAACAGGCGAGTGGACAAGCGGCGACGTTACAATAGTTCTCTCGGCTACAAGCAATACCGGCGTTACATATTACTATGACGACGGATCGGGCTTTAAGGAGATGAACGGCAGCGTTCTCAATATTGCCGAAAACTGCAATAAGACTTATACATTTAAGGCTGTTAATAAGGCGGGCGTTGAGAGCGATGTGTCGGACGGTGTTGCCGTTATGATTGATAAGAGCGTTCCGACGGACGTTACGGTGACGGCGGCTTGCGGTGAAGAAAATGTGGATTCCGGTTCGCTTGTAAGGCAGGATGTGACATTTACTCTCAGCTCTTCGGCTTCGTCGGGCGTTAAATATCAGTATTCGCTTAACGGAGGCGAGTGGACAAATATTGAGGGCAACACTCTCACCACAAACGGCAGCGGAGCATATAATTACAAATTCCGCGCTGTCAGCGGCTCGGGTCTTGTCAGTGATAAGAGTGAATTTAACGTACAGGTTAAAATACGTTTGTTCGGCGATGTGAACGACGACGGCAAGGTTGACAGTACGGATTACAACCTTATCGTATATCATTCGCTCGGCATTGAAACTCTTACCGATGATCAGTTTGCTGCGGCGGACCTTAACGGAGACGGTGTTGTCGATCTCTCCGATGCTTCCGTGCTTGACCTCGTTATGGCAGGCAAATATAAAGCAGGCGAATAAAGTAAAGCAAGCCCAAAATAAAACGCTTATTCCGATTTTTCGGAATAAGCGTTTTTTGTTTAGTAAGCAGCCGGAGTTTTTATCAGAATTTGTTGTGAACCTTTTCGCAGAATGCGTACATATCTTTAATATTAAGCTCCGTGCCGTCGTCGAGAACGACCTTGCCGCTCCAAAGTCCGTGAACCTGATGCGTTTTCATACCGAACAGGTTGAGCGGAAGCATGTTTGTATAGTGGTCGTAGTACGGCTTCATAGTCAAATCAAGTCTGCCGTCCTCCGAAATAAAATGCCATTCATTCATCCATCCGGCGCCATCTTCAGGGTCTTTCTCAAGATGCACTGCGCCTATTTTATGGCATTTACCGTCATAGAATATAGCTGTTTCGGTTGCATTTGACTCGTCGCCGAAGCCCCATGTAAGCTCGAAGCCGAAGAGCTTGCCGTCAAGATAAGTGCTGCCGTTTCCCCAGTACCATGTATTCGTGTGCGGCCACACACCGCGCCCCCAGTCAAGAACCGTAAATGTTTTATCCTTTGTAAATGTGTATTTCTCGTTCCCGGCAACAACGGTGCCTTCTGTCGCAAGGCAGTTGAGCTTTTGAGTAAGGAAGAAGCATCCCTGTTCCTTAAACGGAGTCGCTATTGTTATGCTTTCGTGCTCGGGAAGCTTATAGCAAGTAACGTCGAATTTAACCTTTTTGCCTGAAGCCGTGCCTTCAAAATAGAGACGTCTCTCCGTTTCGCGAACGTCAAATATAAGCTTTGTTCCTCCGCGCTTATATTCGGTATAGTTCGGAACGTCGCCGTTTTTGCTGAGTCGGTTTTTGTGCGGCGTGAAAAGCTCAGTTGCCATACCGCTTATTTTTCTGCCGGTCTTGAGGTTAACAAGTCCGAAAGTGGCACAGGTGGCAAGCGATATATTAAAGAAATTGAGCTGTATCATTATATTTCCGTCGCTTATCTGGTAATAATCCCATTCCTTAAGGCGCATGGTATTTTCACGTTTTATCATTTCGGGATTATATCTGAAAAGGTTGCGCTTACAATAGCCGGGTCTTGCAAGGTTCCCGTCCGGCATAAGAAGGACGGTGCTTTCTTTTATTTCGGTCTGTTTGTTCATTTTATCCAAAATCTCCTCGCTTTATAAATTTTATATTATTATACTCCAATATAAATACAAATTCAATCTGCGTTTTTTTGTCGGAAATACACAAATACCGCTCGTGCAATTATAGACAACTGTTAAGCTGCTTGACATAATATGTAAAATGTGATTTTTTCGCAAAAAAAAGTTTATTTCTAAAATGATTTGTATTATACTATTTAAGTAAAGTTTTGTATGGAGGAATACTCATGGCAAAAAACAAAATGAAAAAAACCAACACCATACATTTCGGTATTCAGCGCAAGATTGTAGCCAATATGACGACCGAATCGTGGGCAAATGTTCCTCACGTTACATACAACTACGAGCCGGACGTCACCGAATTTATGATAGAGTATAAAAGGCTTAATGAAGATTGTCCGCCCGAGAAAAAAGTCACTTTAAATACTCTTATGCTCAAAATAATAGTTGAGGGGCTCAAAGCGGATCCGATTATGAATTCTCATATCGAATTTGACCGCAAGCTTGTCAGAGGAGAAATACATACCTTTGAAAATATTGATATTTCTATGCCGATGGTCTTGCCGAACGGCGAGATGATGACAATAAATCTTCACAACTTTGAAAACAAAAACCTTGATGAGATGGTTGCGTATATCGCGGACGTAAACCGCCGTGTCGCAAACACAAATCTTGACGAGGTTATGTTTGATGTCTCTCTTGATAACACGCTTACAGCTTTAAAGCAGGGCAAAATCAAACAAACCCTTTACCGACTTATCGGCTCAAAGACCGGTAAGCACAAGGTTAAGACCCTCAGCGGAAAGGAAAAGAGCAATTATTATAAAATTCCCGAAAATGACAGGCTTACAAAGCACGATATCGAGCAGGGTACGATAACCGTTTCAAATATCGGCTCGGTTTACCGTGCGCAACGCGGTGAAACCTGCTTGCTTGAAATTGTTCCGCCGCAGGTTTGTGCCATAGCGGTCGGTGCCGTTCAGGATAAGCCCGTAGTCGTTGTAAATGAAGCGGGCGAAAAGGAAATAGCCATTCGTCAGGTTATGCCGCTTTGTATTGCTTTTGACCACAGAGCGCTTGATTTCGGCGAGATTGTTCCGTTTATCAAACGTCTTGATGAGATATTTGCCGCTCCGGAAATAATCCATACTTGGCGCAACACCGGTATCAGCGAGGAGCATATGGCTGAAATAAAGGTTGAGCGTGAACAGCGCGAAGCAAAGTACGAGCAGAGCAAGGAACGTGAAAAAGCGCGCAAGGATGCAGAAAAGGCCGCCGAAAAAGCCCGCAGAGATGCCGAGAAGGCACGTAAGGATGCGGAAAAGGCAGAGCGTGACGCGGCGGAAAAAGCCGAGAAAGCTCGCAAGGACGCAGAAAAAGCCGAGCGTGAAGCGGCGGAAAAAGCTAAAAAAGCCGATGAAAAGGTGAAAAAAGAGGCCGAAAAGGCGCGCAAGGATGCAGAAAAGGCCGAGCGAGATGCCGCAGAAAAAGCCGAAAAGGCACGCCGAGAGGCAGAAAAAGCAAAAATAGAAGCCGTTGCCAAGGCGGAAAAAGCAAAACGCGATGCCGAGGAAAAGGCACGCAAGGAATCCGAAAAAGCCCGTAAAGAAGCCGAAAAAGCAAAAGCCAAAGCGGCAGAGGCAAAGGCAAAAGCCGAAAAGGCTCGTAAGGCAGCGGAAGAAATTAAGACTGATAAAGCCGAAAAGGCGGCACAGAAAGCCGAAAAAGAGGCGAAGGAAGCCGAAAAAGAGGCTGAAAAGGACGAGGCAATAGCCGAGCAAACCGAAAAAGAGGCAAATAATAAATAAAACAAGCCAATGGGGCTAAAGGAGAAAAACAATGGGTAAGGACATAACTTTGGTTGTTATGGCTGCCGGTATGGGCAGTCGTTTCGGCGGATTAAAGCAGCTTGAGCCGATAGGAAAAAACGGAGAGGTAATTCTTGATTTTTCGGTTTACGATGCGGTAAAGGCAGGTTTTAATAAGGTCGTTTTTGTTATAAAACACGCAATCGAGGATGATTTTAAACGTATCGTCGGCTCACGTATAGAAAAAAAGGTTAAGGTTGAGTACGTTTTTCAGGAGACAGATGCTCTTCCTGAGGGCTTTACCTGCCCTGCAGACCGTCAAAAGCCGTGGGGAACCGCTCATGCAATTCTCTGCTGCAAAAATGTTGTAAAAGAGCCGTTTGCGGTTGTAAATGCCGATGATTATTACGGCAGAAGCGCATTTAAGAAGATTTACGACGAGCTGTCATCGGCCTCAGAGGATTATTGTATGGTCGGCTTCAGACTTAAGAATACGCTTACGGAAAACGGTACCGTTTCAAGAGGCGTTTGTGTTACAGATAATGACGCCTTAGAGAGCGTCACCGAATATACAAAAATTCGCAGCGATTGCTCATTTACCGAGGATGACGGCAAGACTTGGAATGCGTTGTCGCCGGATACGGTCGTTTCCATGAACCTTTGGGGATTTCGTCCCGACGTATTCAAATACATAGAGGATGGGTTTGTTTCTTTTCTTAAGGAAAAGCTGAATGTTCCGAAATCGGAGTATTATCTCCCGTCCGTCGTATCTTCTCTTATCGAGAGCGGAACCAAAAAGGTTAATGTTCTCGTCGCCGAGGATAAGTGGTACGGCGTAACGTATAAGGAGGATAAGCCGGCTGTTGTAGCTTCGATAGGCGAGCTTATCGACAAAGGCTATTACGACGGAATATAAAAAAGAACAATAAAATTAACGGCTGTAAGATTTGCTCTTACAGCCGTTTTGTATTGCGTTTATTTATTCCTTCCAGAATTTTCGGTCGAGACTTCTGTATTGTACCGCCTCGGCTATATGCTTGGTGTCTATCACGTCGCTGCCGTCAAGGTCGGCTATTGTTCTTGCCACTCTCAGCACCTTGTCATAGGCTCTTGCCGAAAGGCCCAATTTGTCGAAGGAGAGCCGCAGTATGTTGGCCGCTGCCGTGGTCATAATACAGTATTTTCTTGTGAGTGCAGAATCCATTTTAGCGTTGCAGGTGACGCTTGTCCCCTTAAAGCGGCGGCGCTGAATTTCTCTTGCCTTGTTGACTCTTGCCTTAATTTCGGAAGAGCATTCGTCGCAGCCTTTCT